>Ga0183101_1000080_pt1 | contig 52160 bp, 36 predicted proteins | sample Biomet3_FD_127790 | JGI IMG/M metagenome (GOLD analysis project Ga0183101, IMG submission 127790) | Microbial communities from bioreactor (seeded with sewage sludge) at LBNL, California, USA - Biofuel metagenome 3 | ecosystem: Engineered > Bioreactor > Anaerobic > Unclassified ... | reverse complement strand
TAAGAGCCCTTATTTAATCATAAACCAAAAATAATAAATATTTTTGTTTGGGTGGGGCTGGCGCCTCGCGGCGTGGAGTCGCAAGTTTCATATGGACGTTTTTTCCGACTCACGGGCGTGAGTCGGAAAAAACATAAGTATGTAACAAACAACTAACAATTAATACTATGGGAAATATCGCTTATGACATCTACGAGATCCCCAATATGAACGGGGACGAGAAGAAATACCGTGTTCGGGTAGTTCGCCCACTCACTCGAAGTTTTGAAGATATAAAAAAGATTATTCATTCCAGAACAAGTTTTTCACCTGGTGGCATCACGGGAGTAACAGAAAGTCTGTCGGCAATGATTGCCGAGACTCTAAGTGCGGGAGAGCGTATGCATATCGACGGAATCGGTTATTTCAATTTAGCAATTAATATCGACCGCACTACCAACAGCAAAAAGATTACAGCCAAAGACATTACCGTAACCGGAATAAATTTCACGCCCGATAAGAAATTAGTCCAAAAGATTATAGAGAACTCTACCTTTGAGAAAGCCGTCTACAGTTCACAATCGGCGCCCGACAGTGCCGAGAAAATAATAGAAGGATTAATAGAATTTTTTAAAGATCAAAAGAGTATTAGCCGATTCGAATTCCAGCATCTGTTTGGGATGACTAAAGCCACAGCCACTCGGCGCCTCAATGCGCTATGCAGACTTCCGGAAGCCCCACTAAGAAAAGACGACAGAAACAGGCTCACCTGCTACTACCCTACAAATTTCCTTTACGAGTAATCTCCTGAAGCCAAAGAATACTATAAGAGTTTCTTCCTGATGCTGCCATGAGTGACAACATCAGAAAGAAACCTAGGAAGTGGAAGAAATTCAGTTTGAGAGATACGAATGTATCTTTTGTGCCAATATGCGCTTGGCTTTGAAGAATTGCGACGACGACGTACGTTCTTTGATATGCAACATCCTTGCAATTTCTTTGTGAGAATGCCCCTCAATGGCAAACAAATTGAACACCGTGCGATAGCCCGTAGGCAACTCGGCAATGAAATGCAGCAACACATCCTGCGGAAGATTGTTCACTTCTTCGACCATGGGTTGGTCTTCCAAGTCGGGCGTTTCTTCTATAGAGACACAGCTCTGCATCACTTTGGTCTGCCTCATCCAATTGAGGGTGACATTGACAAACAGTCTGCTCAGCCAGGCGCGCAAAGAGCCCTCCCCGCGCCATTGAAACTGATCGAATTTGTCGTAAGCCATGATGAAACCGTCGTGCAACAAGTCTTTTGCCTCTTCTCTGTCGGCCACATATCGCATGATCAGCCCCAACATAAGGCCTCCATACCGAACATACAATTCTTTACGGGCAGCATTGTCACCCTGTCGGCAGCCTTCTACAATACGCTGCTCGCTAGACATGGAAAGATTTTCCAATTTACCTCGGAATTCTTCCCAGTCTTCGACAAGCGGGCTTTCATTGTAGTCTTTTACCTTCCGGCAAACAACTCCTACCCAAACGTCAGCACTACACATTCGTTTCTATCAGATACCGCTCTCTATTGAGCACTGAAACGATTCATTACGTATTGCTTCTTATCGACAGTAGTCATAGTGAGCGCAGCTACATTGGTCTTACTATCGGCAACAACCGCAAATGTCAATTGAGCTTTGGATGCGGTATCGGTGAGAGTACCTGTGCCTTTGGAAGGATCGTAAGTATATACACCTTCGTATTTTGTTGTCTGTCCGCTGATGGTGACATTAAATACTGCTGTCATATTCTTTCCGTCTTTCGTATAAGAAGTAAATGAAGCAGAACAATTAGTGCCCATCCATGCACCACCGACAGAAGACAAAGCCGACGAAAGCTTAGCGATCGTATAATTGGCAAACTTGGTGGTACCACTGGTTATTGCTACTGAGATACTCGAAGCCGACTGGTATTGCATCACAATGGTAGCAGCGCCATCGGTTGTCTTCACTGTAGTGATTCCTTTTGCAAAAGAAGCGCCGCCTATCATCGTATAGACCTTGCTGTTTGCTCTATCTTCTACCATAACGGTGCACAACGTGGAATCTTTACCATTTATTTTATAAGTTTCGAACTGTGCTCCGCAACTAGAAGAGTTGTCGGTTACGGAACCATACCAGTTGCCTGTCGGTTTAGAATTGACATACTCGTTATTATTATCATCGTTCGAAGAACATGAGCCCAAACCAAGGCACAAACAAAGTAATACACTTAAGCCTGAAATTGTTTTATTCATTTTTCTTATTTGTTTTCGATTCCTTGTTATACATCTTATCTTCATGGCACGGAATCAGAATAAACGCCAATCGATAAATCATTAATAGTTTAATAGAGAGTATACATGTAATTCGCTATTCATAATGATAAACGAGGATAATAAAGAATACTGCCTGAAAAAAGAAAAAAATTTCATTTTATATGAATTATTTGTTGCCCTACGGTTCTACGATTTCAATAATATACTCCAAACGTATGCCTTTGTTCAGAGCGTAAATTGCATATTGAAAAGAATTTCGCGAGGTCTGAGCATATACGAATCGGTTAGTGAAGAAACACCCGAATAAGTAGTACGTTCGTAGCGCTGCTTGTTGAAAAGGTTGCGAGCATTGACTTCGAAACGAACTTTTCTTGTGCGCCATACCAGCGAAGCATCTACAAGCAACATGTTGGCGGCACCTGACAATTGCAATTCATTATGATAATGCACGGCCGACACAGAAATGTCTACCGCACCTATAGTCCTTGTGAGCATGAGGCGTTGAGACCAATCGAACAATGTTGCGAGAGAAGATACCTGTTTTACTCTTGATTTAGTCCAAGCAAAAGTTCCCGAATAATCGACTTCTGCCCAAGACGGAGAATATATCAGTTGAGGCTCTACGATGACTTGCCTATTCTGATAATTGAGTAGAGTTCCTTCTGACGATTGTACGGCATCAGTAAGGCAATACTTGGCTGCAAGCTTCGTTTTGAGATGTAAATTAAAGAAACCTTTCGACAGAATACTACTTATCTGCTTTATTTGAGAATGGTTGTTCTGTTGAGTGATATGATATAAATATTGTCCGTCATTAATCTGCATATCCGTCATCACATTCTGCCCTATTTGCTGAAAGGATGCCGAACTATTCCAAAAGAACTCATTAAGTGGACGCTTATAGGTATGTTCTACTTTTGCAAAAAGAATCTTTGTTCTTGGAACGGCTCCATCCGAAGTGAACATCGTACGATAGTCTTTTCGATATGCAGGCAACAGAAAAGACATCCAATCTCCTGCCGACTCTCTATACTGGGCGTAAAAGCTATATTCGTGATGATAACCACTCTTCATATTAAGAGAAAGCCAAGGGCATGTATCGAAGAAAGAATTTCCCTGCTCTGGAAATCTTTTCCATTGCATCATACCGCCAACGCGAGCTGTAAGAGAACTACGTTTATACTCCCAATAGGGACTGAAATAACAAGAGAAGAACTGATTGCTGCCATGCAAAGATACATCTTCGGCATTCACCCCAACCGAATAGGACTGAGTGAAAAAGCCTAACTTATTGAGCCAGGTCAACGAATTGTCCGTATACCATCCATTGGTCGTCTGTTTATCTTTATCACCGTCGATATTCAAAGAAGATGGAGAATGAGCAAACCTCAGCGATGAGCGCACAGACAAAGTATAATGTTCATAAGTCATCAGCTTATAAAACTGATTGGATATATTGATAAGAGGTATTTTAATCCGTTCATGCAAGAAAGAATCATTTGCCTTTTGATAATCGGACTGTCCATCCGATTGTGAAGCTTCAAACAGAAACGACTCCAAGCCATAACTCTTGTCGGTATTGATTTCGCTATTTAAGTTCAGAAACAAACGATCCTCTAAAAGCCTAAAGTCCTTTGATTGGGTTGTTTCCGTCTGCTTGTCAGTATTCAGATAATAACGGGAGCAGTTTGTTGTCGATTGTCGAGTAGAACTGTGCATATAACCCGCCATCCATTTTATTTCTTTGTCGTCCTTTGTCTTGAAAGTCTTGTTTACGTTCCAAGACTGCGAAGTGTTGAAACGAAGTCTTTCGGCATCTATGGGCGCTGCAAGAGCGGGAGTATCGTAGCATTGTGGTAGCCCGGTATCCGGCTCTAAAGATGTCCCAGTACCAGAAGTCAGTTGTTTGTTGGAAAGCGATAAGTCGCGCCCCGTCCTATCGGCCTCAACGCCATATAGACTTTGCTGCTTCTTCCCTATCTGCAATGCGCTGAGATGGCCACCTACATCGAGATTGTCGACAGGCGTTCCAACCTTCAAAAGAGGCGACAAGGTGAAGATCCATTTATCACGAGCTTCGGGCTTCAACTTAACATTCATCGCCACATCATCTGTCGTTATTTTCTTTTGCAACGCTTTGATGGGCTGATCGTGCTCAATAATTTCCGCTGTCGCCACATCTTTGGCTTTCAGATTCTCATTGATCAGGTTGTAACGCCCGCCCGTCAAATCAAGTCCTTCGACTGTAAAACGATTGATAGCCTTACCATTGTAACTGATTGTTCCGTCCTTGTCAACATCAATGCCCGGTAACTTGCGGAGCACATCTTTCAAGTTATTGTCTCTGTTGCCTGCAAAGCGAGAGAGGTCATAACTTATCGTGTCTTGTTTACCGTAGATTCGGCCGGCTCTGATGGTCACTTCCTTCAACGTAAAGTTTTCGGGGCGAAGTCTGAAAGCCACAGACCTTCTATTGTCCAAAGTCACAGCAGCCTTTGCATAGCCCAAATAAGAAGCCGAAAGCTTATCACCGTTTTGAATGCCTTTTATACTTAAGGTAAACCTTCCTTGTGCATCCGTACGAGCAAATAGTATCGGCTTGCTATTTCGGAGGTATGTAACAGTAGCCATATCAAGAGGTTCATTAGATACCGAATCTGTCACTACACCCCGAATAGCCATTTGAGCCGAAACAGGAAACGCACACAATACTACAAAACACAATATAACAATACATCTCATCATTGTTTACCGCTCTATCGGATTATAAGGAACAGCCTTCGGTTTTGCAGTAGGATTACCATTAGCATCGGTAATAGTCACCTTTATGTTCGGATTATTGGTAATATAGCCCACCGGATCAGCATAATATCGAGCATATAATTTATCAAGAGCTTTACGCTCTATCGGTTCAAACTTCTCACCTCTATACCGAAGATCAACGTTATCTTTAATTTGTTCCATTCCCGATGCTTCGAAAACATATTGGCGTTGACTGTCATAAGCCCGTAATATCAACCCGGGAAGTCCGCAAAGTTTCCATGGTCCTTCTCCTACAGGAATGTCTTCGGTGTACCAAGCGCACCATGTTCTTCCTTTATATACTGCTGTTGCCATACGACAGTTATAACCCAATATCATCACTGTACTATCGGAACAAACGTTCCAATCGGGTATTTGCATTCTTTCAACGCAGCAATAGCGTTCCATGCCAAGACCATCCAATAACGAGTAAAGACCTTTTTGCGGATAGTTCTTATATAATTTCCAAGAGATCTGTCCCACCCCACTATTGTTTAAATGTTCATTTATAACACTCTGTGAGAGTCCTTTTGCCATATCATCAGCAAAAATTGAATCACTATGAAAAGCGGCATAGCTATAAAACAAGGAGACAGAAGAGCCTATTTCAAGAATCATTGATTCCTTTACTGGCTTATTAGAACGCAAAGTGTCTTTAACAAAAGACATATCGTAAGCTATTCGAAAACGTTTCTTATCACAGGAAATACCCTTTGTTATATCAGCAGGAGTCAAGACTCGAATCTGTGCTTCGGAATGCATTGACAAAAGCAACAACAGTAAAATAAAAAGTTTCTTTTTCATAAGTCGTATATTTTTTGATTTGACAAGCAAAATAACCTTTTATCTTTATAAAAAGTGGGTAATATTTATTACTGCATTATTACTCTATCGTCTAAAAAGTTATTACTATTTTATTAGTATGCTCCTCTCTTTTATCTATCTTTGCCATATCTAAACCCAAAAAGATGGATAAGCGGATTAAAATAGTATGGTATCTCAGTATCGCCACGATATTATTGATATTCGGCGGACAAACATATTGGCTCTACAACCAATATTTATATAGCAGTGAAGAATACAATAAACAACTCTATGATGATTGCAAAGCATTGGTAGAGCAAGAGCGGAGCATCAGAATTCATAAGAGCAGAAAAGATGCCAAGGTTAAGTTACCAACAATTAGTATGCTGTTTTCAATCAGTATGCGAGACGATAAAAAGGGACCTCATGCAAACGGTACTTTTATTATTTATCGCAACAATATAAAAAGGGTAACAAAGATAAACAATATCACATCCGAAGAAGCAAGCATAATGATCAATCGTTGTACATCTGATAAATATCAACAGTTTCGTTTGAAAACGATGGATTCTTTACTTACCTCGAAAGGTTATGAAAAGGCTAGCAATTATCGTTTTTACAGCTCGAAAAGGCTATTTATCTATCCCAGTTATCATAAGGCAAACCATCATACTGTCCACGTTGAATATTCTTATAACCCACTAGAATATCAAACTGTTTCATTCGATATGACAACTCCTATCAGACCTATTATATTAAATATGGCATGGCAACTGGCAGGCAGCATACTACTTTTGTTCGTCTTAACCTTTTGCATGCTCTATCAGATAAGAACGATTATCTTTCAGAAACGAATAGACAGACTACGACATGAGTTTATGAAAAACATGATTTACGAGATGAAACAACCACCGGCAGACGATAATATAACAGACGAGGCAATTCATATTGGAAACACAGAGTTCTTCTATTCGCTTAATGAACTACGCAACGGTACTGAAAGAGTTATCATCACTAGTCGGCAAGCAGAAATATTAAAATTACTTACCGATACTCCCAATGAAGTAGTGCCTCGTGAGACAATACTCAAACAAGTTTGGGGAGACGATTCTTATGCCAATTCGCTAGCGTTGAACGTTCAGATCACTTATCTGCGACGGGCACTAAAATCGGATGAAAGACTCTGCATCGAAGCAATCATGAAAAAAGGATATGCGCTGAAGATAACCGATTAGAATAATAAGATTTATTCTTGCTATTGGCAATAAGTTGTATTATCTTTGCCATGAAGTAAATATCTCATAACAAAGACAATATGAGATACAAAATCTTATTGACCGTTCTAACAATACTAAAGAATTATACTTATCATGTCATTGCTTTCTTTTAATCAAACCGACAGCAAGTCGAAAGACAAAGACGCGAAAGTACGCCCGATGGCCGTTTCAGGTTCTTTCTATCCGTCTCAAGAAGATTCTATCAAGAAATTGATGGATAGTTATTTTGCTTCCTATACAAAGACAGAACCCAAAGAACAAATAGCAGCTATTATCGTACCACATGCCGGATATGTTTTCTCGGGTGCGGTGGCAGCTTCGGCATTTGCGCAAATCCCTGCGAACAGCAAGTTTGATCACATTTTCCTTATCGGTCCGAGTCATCATGTTTATCTTGAAGGAGCTTCAATCAATAGTGAATTCGATTATTATGAGACTCCACTCGGAGAAGCAAAAGTCGATACCAAACTCTGCAAACAATTGATTCGGGAGCATCAAGAATTTGTTTGCAATGCTCAAGCTCACCGGAAAGAACATTGTCTGGAAGTGCAACTGCCCTTTCTGCAATATAGACTGAAAGAGATGGCACCAATTATACCCATCATAATAGGAACTCAATCACTAGAGACTATCGAGAAAATAGCAGAAGCATTAAAACCTTATTTCAATGAAAAGAATCTATTCATCATCAGTAGCGACTTCTCTCACTATCCTTCGTATACTGATGCAAAAGAGGTAGACGAAAGAACGGGGCGAGCCATAGAGGGCGGAAAACTCGACGAGTTTATGGATGCTCTGGAATATAATAAGAACCTGCATGTAGAGAACCTGGCAACAAGTGCTTGCGGACAAAGTGCTATCGCTCTTTTATTGTATCTGACGCAGCAAGACGAAAACATTCAAATCAATCATCTGCTCTACCGTAATTCGGGTGACTCGCAATATGGCGGTAAAGAAGAAGTAGTAGGATATCATGCCTTTACTTTCGCTCGGAAAAAAGAGACGAATATAAAAGCATCTTTCATCCTCACAGAGAAAGAGAAGCACACACTTCTCGATATTGCACGCAATAGTATCTCGAATAAGTTAAATCATCAACAAGAATCTCCTTGCGCAAAAGACGAATTAAGCGAAACACTGAAAATGAAATGCGGAGCCTTTGTAACACTCTACGAAGATGGACACCTAAGGGGATGCATCGGTCATTTCGGCAACGACACACCTCTCTATCGTATTATTGAAGAGATGGCAAAAGCGGCAGCATTTCAAGACCCGAGATTTATGCCGATACAGCTTTACGAATTAGAGAATATAAGCATTGAGATTTCGGTTCTATCCCCCTTAAAAAGGATTCACAACATAAATGAGTTTGACTATGGCAAAGAAGGAATTTATATTTCCAAAGGAAGACAAAGCGGAACCTTCTTACCTCAAGTGGCACAAGAGACCAATTGGACAAAAGAAGAGTTTCTCGGACATTGCGCCCGAGACAAAGCTGGACTTGCTTGGGACGGTTGGAAAAGTGCCGAGCTATATACATACGAAGCAATCATTTTCAAAGAGGAATAACGATGACCGATACTTATGCTGCAACAACAGCCACTTTTTATCACCCTACAGACAAGGGCGCCGAATGCGATCTTTGTCCTCATCACTGCCATTTGGAAGAAGGACAATATGGCTTATGCCGTAATCGGTTCTGTAAAGAACATATCATATACTCTTCTGTATACGGACGCCCTTGCGCACTACACATAGATCCGATAGAAAAGAAACCGCTACTACATTTCCATCCTTCTATGAACTGCTTATCAATAGGTACTACCGGATGTAATTTATCCTGCAATAACTGCCAAAATGCCGATATATCACAAACCGAAGCCAATAGCATCGAAACAATAGAAATGCAACCGGAAGAATTGGTAGACACTTGTATCCGATACCAATGCCCTGCCATTGCCTATACTTACAACGAACCCATCACTTTCTACGAATATATGCTCGATTCGGCTCTGTTGGCTCAAAGAAGAGGAATATGGAACATACTCGTATCTGCCGGATATATCAACCCAGAGCCATTGAAAAAGCTCTGCACAGTGATTGATGCAGCCAACATCGACCTCAAATCATTTAGCGACAAACTTTATCACAGTGCCAATCATGCCTCACTTGGTCCCGTTCTTAATACACTACTTACGTTAAAGGAGGCAGGAATATGGATTGAAATAACCAATTTGGTTATCCCTACGATCAATGATGACTTTAAAATGATTCGCGACATGTGTAGCTGGTTGGTGTTAAATGGCTTTGAAGAGACACCGCTCCACTTCAGCCGGTTTTATCCTTCTTATCGGATGCGAATTCTCCAACCCACCCCGCTCAGTATTTTAACAGAAGCTCGCCGCATAGCTCAGGACGAAGGAATAAAGTATGTCTATCTTGGAAACACACCGGAGATTTATGGAGAAAACACTTACTGTCCCTCGTGCGGCAGACTTTTAATAAAAAGAGACGGATTCAATATACTGCAAAATCAGATAAAAGAAAGCAAATGCAGTCATTGCGGAACTTATATCAATGGGGTGTGGTAATCCGAAATATCTATAAAAGTAAATCCATCTATTCAATTCATCACTATAGATATGCAATGAGATCAGAAGATTAAAAAGAGAATATTAAAATTATCTCAATAATTGGTGTCCAGTAAAACATAAAAAGAGCGTTTTCAGATAAGCTATACAATGGGAACCTGAACTATTTAAAATAGTAAGTTCCCTTATCAAGAAAGTATAACAGCCTATTACAGTGCCCAATATTACTAAACGTACAAGAGCTTATTAACTTATCGCAACACAAATTCTAAAAATTAGCGAGATACCATAAACAATTATTAAATTCGTTTTTCTAGTGCAACGAAAATCTGAACGGTACCGTCTAAACAGAAACGAATAAACAATAATTATGAAGTGGGTACACAAGATTAAATTGCTTTTTATTGCCATCAGCGCAACACTCTCCGTTCATGCTCAAGAATATTATATCAAAGGACACATCACCTCCGAAAAGGCAGCAGTCGAATATGCAAACATCGTATTGCAAAAGACAGATTCATCATTTGTCACCGGATGTATTGCAGATCAAGCAGGCCACTTTCGAATGAATAATGTACAGCCGGGCAATTACAGAATCTGCCTTTCGAGCATCGGATATACTAACCGAATCATTCAACTTCCCTCTCTCTCACATAATACCGACTTGGGAGATATCAAGATGGACTCGGCATCTATCGCCCTGAATGAGGTTGTCATCAAAGGTTCGCACGTCATCAACGGATTCGAAAAAAAGATAGTGCTTCCGAGTGCTTATCAAATCAAAGCATCGACCAATGCAATCGAACTACTCTGGCAAATGCACCTCAATCAGTTGACCGTTGACCCAGTGCGCAATTCCATCACATCATCCAATCAAGGCGAAGTGCAGCTACGTATCAATGGTGTTAAAGCCGATATTCAACAAATCAAAGCACTGCGTCCGGAAGATATTATACGCGTCGAGTATCATGACAATCCTTCGATGCGATATGGAGAAAACGTTGCAGCAGTTATCGATTACATCACTAAGCGTGCTATATCCGGAGGATATATAGCGGCCGATTTAGAGAATTCCCCATTCACCGGATTCGGAGAGGACAAACTTACATTCAAGTTCAATCATCAAAAGTCCGAATTTGGAATGGATATCTATGGCTCGTACCGTAATCTAAAAGGTTATTGGAGAAAAAACTCAGAAACATTCAATTTCGACGATGGAACTTCTTTTACCCGTAAAGAAGAAGGTACTCCCAGCACTTTGATCACAGATCATGTTCCGCTAAGCTTCTATTACAACTATCAGGAAGGCGAAAAATGGTTTTTTAATGCAACATTAAATACTTTTTATGACGATCAAAAGATGGACACAAGAAGTCTGCTGTTCCCCGAAACGGACAGAAACAACAGCGTTTCCATGATAGACTATACCAAGAGCTCTTCTATGACCCCTTCTCTCGATCTATATTTTCAACGCAATTATAAAAATCGTCAACACCTTATATTGGATGTCGTAAGCACTTATATCGACACTCGGAACCGCCGCAACTATACCGAAACGAAAGACGAAACAATCGCTACCGATATTTATTCGAAAATCAATGGCAAGAAATATTCGCTGATTGCAGAAGCCATATACGAGAAAGGACTCAATGCGTCTCAGTCTATCTGCATTGGTACACGCTATTCGCAATCGTATACAGGCAACCAGTACCTAGGCACCATCAATACCAATACCAATATGCACGAAGGCCGATCGGCAAGTTTTATCGAATACAAAGGTCAAAACAAGCAACTCAATTATTCCTTGGGATCCTACTTAAGTTATCTCTGGACACAGCAAGACAACAATACATACCGCAAGTTTCTTTTCTATCCAAAAGCCAAATTGGGGTACACCTTCTCCGACAAAGCTTCGATCAGACTGTCAAGCGAACTTTATTACAACGCCCCAAGCCTATCAGACTTAAGTAATGTAGAGCAAATTATCGATTCTCTGCAAATACGCCGAGGCAACCCCAACCTCAAAGTCTCACACGCATGGAGCAATTCTCTCTATGCCCAATGGCGTAGCGGACTACTGTCAAGCGGAATCAATCTTTTCTATATGTATCAAGGCAATCCAATCATGGAAGAGACACTGCGCGAGAACAACAAATTCATACGCACAACGCTCAATCAAAAAAACTGGCAGAAGGTGAATTCGGAAATCAATCTACAGTTCGGACCTATAAAAGACATCTTGAACTTCAACTTCACCGGAGGTATGAGTTACTTCGATAGCAAAGGCACAGATTATCATCACACATACACCAACTGGTATTATCGTGCAGGTGCATCTTTAGTATACAAGAATTTCATCTCTTCGTTCGAAATTTACAGCCATCAAAACGATTTTTATGGGGAGACACTAACTTACGGAGAAAATCTCCACATGCTGGCAATAAAATATAAGTACAAAAATATGAGTTTCGGCATCAACACTATAAATCTATTTGCCGGACGCAATAGTTATAATCGCCCTACCAAGAATTGGAGCAAATACGCCCCATCCTACAATACGTGGTATCTGCGCGAAAGCTCTCGCCTCGTTGTAGCGACATTCTCTTGGAACATCAGCTTCGGGCGTAAATACAAAGCAGCAGAAAAACAACTAAACAACTCGGATAACGACGCCGGAACAATAAAAAACACCAAATAAACTCAAAAGCAAAGATGACCGCAAGTATTCCTTCTACTCTCTAATAATCGACACAGCTTATTGTGATGAACTTTACTATCAGTTATTGATTTCTCTTTGGTTATTAAACTAAATAATTGATAGAATCTATTGATTGAAAAGAAAATATTCGTAACTTTATATTCCGACAACATAATCGCGCGCTCCATAAATCAACATATTGTTATATAATCAGCAAATTACAATTATTTTGGTCTATAGGAAAAAATAGGGGAAAATGAAAATAATATATTATTTTGTACCCCGTTTCCGCTTCGATGTTGTCTCAATATAATACCAAAGAGATTGAATTATGAATATATTTAAATCGTTTATCTTGCTTTGTGTTCCGTTTTTTCTCGTTCAGACTCTCTCCGCTCAAAAAAAGAAATTGCCTGATGCTAAATCTTTTGGCACTATTAATGGCAGTGTTGAGATGGTCAGTAGCAACGGTTCCATATTAGATGTGGACAATGCCAACATTACCATAATAGTTGAACGCGATACACTCCACGCTACTACATTTAGTGGTGTGTTTTTCCTTAAGAAAGTACCTGTGGGAAAAGCTAAAATATTCGTTTCAATGGTTGGATATAGTACTATAACACAAAGCATCACAATCAAACCGGGGAAAAACGAGAACCTTACTTTCTTTTTGAAAGAACGCTCCCAGCTGCTAAATGAAGTTGTAGTAAAAGGAAAGGCTTCTCCCGCATCCATTCACGGTGATACCATTATTTACAATCCAAAGGCGATATCCCTACAAGAAGGTGATGTGGCTATGGATATTGTGCAGCAAATGCCTGGGGTAAAGGTCGAAAACGGCACGGTGTCGGTGAATGGAAAAGAAATAAAGAAAACCTATGTGGATGGCCGTCTGATATTCGGTCACGATCCACTCACCGCTCTCAACAACTTATCTGCTAGCGATGTAGTAAAGATACAGGCCTTCGACGAATTCGACAATAAAGAATCAAGAAAGAAAATATTGCAAGGAGAGAAAATACGAGTATTCAATATCTCGACAAAAAGCCATCTGGTAAGTTCTTTTGACACTCGCCTATTGGGTAGTGCGGGTAGTAATATAGGACACAACGACAAGGGAGCCTTCCGCAAGGGAGCGGGCATTACGTCGAACTTCTTTTCAGAGAAATTCTTGTTTTCGCTGAATGCCTTCCACAACAATATGGCCCGCAATTCGAACAATATCAAGGAAATTCTTAATATTACCGACCCTGGCAATACCTACCAGGAATCGACCTATGTAGATGCTAAGATAGAGCGAAACTGGGATAAGAAGAACGGTACAAACGGATCGTTACAGTTGAGCTACAATTTTGGCCTCGACAAAAGCGATGCCGACAGCCGTACCGAACAAAACTATTTTACCTCTGCCGATTACAACAGCCGCGTGTATGCCACAGCCGACCATCAACACAATCTTAATCGCTCGCACAACGTCGCATTTTTTTTTAATTGCAACAACGACAAATGGGGAGGTTTCTCATGGGAACAGAACTTTCGATTCGAACGCTCTGACAGTCGATCACTCAATAGAACGAGCAACACCGTCGATGGTCATATCATTTCCCAGAGCAACCTTCGTAACGACGGCAGCAGCAAACCCTTAAATATATCGGAATCTCTATCTTATACAAAGAGCATCGGTAAAAAAATAATGTTCGGTATTCATGGAACATTTAATAATAACAAAGGCAATGAGGAATTACTGAGACTTGACACACTACAATCGTCATCCTCCTATACCTATCTGACCATGCCCGCGCATACGCGGCAAACAAAAGCAGGCGGTTCGCTGGATATAATGTGGTATCCTCAAGGATTTGAACAATATGCGATAACGTTTATCACGGGTGCGGAATACAACGATGGCTACCGAAATCAGTTTGCCTGGAATATGACAGATGCAGCCCACCCCGTAGCCGACGAAAACAATACCTATAGTTACAACAATCACAGCATAAAGTACCATCAGGCGCTATCGACCAATATCGCTTTTTCTAAAGATCTCCAGCACTTACTCGGTATAATGGTACAAATGAGCGAGACAACAATAAGACGTAACGAAGTAAAGTGGGACAACTATCGAAAAACTTTTGTTTCACCATTGGTATCGCTCACATATAGAAACAACAAGATAGCAAATAACTACGAAATTTCTTACAGACTTTCAAGTCGACTACCCAATATTGAACAGCTCCGTCCACAAATAGACAACAAGGACCCCTATATGCTTTCCTGTGGAAATCCACATTTAAGGCAAACGATCTCGCACGACTTGGCAATCCAAGGCAGCCATTTCATGGAAGGAGGAAAAAATGTGATCGAAGGAATTTTCGGGCTTAGTATTCTACAGAACAACATTGTGAACAAAGCCACCTATTTTTCGGAGTCAACCTACTTGCCCGATCAACGTTATATGGCTCAGGCAGGTAGTACGCTCAACAGCTATGCCAATGTAAAAGGCACCTGGAATGCTAGAGCCAATGTAAAATGGGAGCATGCCCTGCCCAGTATCAAATCGAACTATGCAATAGGCATCTCATATCAACATTCAAACAATCCTTACTTTGTAGGCGATAACAGAGTGACAGTGCGCAACGATGCTCCTGCATTTATACAACAACTTAAAGGAACACCGATGCGTAATCTTAAATGGAGACTCACCACAAAGACTCAATGCAATTTTTATTCGGGCGACAATACAAACAAGAATTTCGTACAGACGGCCGACGGCTCATTTACATTGAACAATATCTTTAAAGTACTCTATCTCAATACCACCTATCAGTTTACATTCAACCGCACATACGGCACCACATCCAGCACCAATAGTATGAACATTCTGAACCTTAACCTTGGTTGCAAGATATTGAAGCGTCAGGGAGATATCACATTCAGCGCCTACGATGTGCTGGGTAGTCACAACAACTTCGCTACAAAAGTAATATCCAATTATGTGCGCAATCAGTGGACCAACTACTACGGCCGTTATTTCGCTATAAACTTTGCCTATCACTTCGGCAAAGTGAAATCGAATTATAAAGGTTCTCTAAATGAAGGAGATGCAACGATATATAGAAATTTCTAATGACATATCAATCCTATTTTACTGCAAGTCGAAGACATAGAATACATTTCTGATACGATTGACGCATACCATTAGCACAAAAAAAATGCCTGCGAACAATCCCTTCTTGGCTCATGTTTATTGGGGTGAATAATTCCGGACATTCTGATATTTTCTTATCCGAACATCAGCGACAGGTGCTTGTAGGGCACTATTTTTGTTGTTGTTTTAGCACTCAAATGTAAACTCATCAAGAGCGAGACATAGAGGTATCTGACATGTACTGAATAAGTTGACACAAACTTATTCAAAAATGAGAAATAATAAAAAGATTGACGATCAGATTCGTCTAGAGATTTTAAACTCTTACCTTCATGGAAGCAAGGGTAAGTATACCATTGAAAAAGAAAATGGTATATCCAGAGGTGCAATTCGTAAATGGCTTCGTATCTTTGGGCTTGAAGACAAACCATTCCCATTAAATATGAAGGATAAAGTTGTATCAACCGGTACTGAGGATGTATCTTCAGAAGAAGACATCACCTCTTTGAAAGTGCGCATTAAGGAATTGGAATCTGAGCTGAAGCGTGCAGAGATGGCCCGTGACGTTTATGATTGCATGATTGACCTGGCTGAAGAGAAGTATCACATCAAGGTACGAAAAAACTCCGATGTCAAGTAGTAGGTTGCTTGTCACAAAAGGCGGGTAAAGGTATAAGTTATACCATATCCGCCCTTTGCGGACTGCTTGACATTTCCCGACAAGGGTACTACAAGCACAAAGAAACAAATGCCGAACAAGATGTACTCATAAGCAGCATCACGTATTACTGTCAATCTCTGCGTCAGGAGCTTCCCCGAAGCGGTTGCCGCGAGCTTTACAGTCTGTGTAAGTCTCGGTTCGGAGAAAAGTTCACGATAGGACGCGACCGATTTATCGATGTCCTTCGGGCCAACGGGATGATGCTGCGCCGCAGACGTTACAGACCTCGTACGACCAACTCCGATCATCCGTATCGGATCTATCCGGATTTGCTTAACACATCTCCTAAATACGTGGCCTGTGGTGTTTGCCGCATGATGGTGGGTGACATCACTTATATATCCACGAAAGAAGGATTTGCCTATCTTTCGCTGCTGACGGATGTCTTCAGCCGCATCATTGTGGGATATGCCCTCTTTCGGACTCTTGAAGCGGAAGGACCGGCAAAAGCGTTGATGATGGCCTGCGACTTTTATAAAGGCCAGGGATTCAACCTTTCAGGTCTTATCCATCACTCCGACCGAGGCGTGCAGTATGCATCAAAAGGTTATGTGTCACTGCTCAAAGAAAGAGGAATCGCTATCAGTATGACGCAAACGGGCGACCCCTTGCACAATGCCCTGGCCGAGAGGATGAACAATACCGTTAAGAACGGATGGCTCTTCGATTATGAGAATAAAACATTTGATGAAGCCCTGGAAGGTGTCGCCAGATCCATATATCTCTACAATTGGGCACGACCGCACCAAGCTCTGGCGATGAAAACACCGATGCAAATGCTCCCGGGAGAACATCCAAACCCACTTTGTTCAGCTGATGCTTTAAAGCATCAGCTGAACAAAACAGACTATAAAGAACAAACAATACTTGTTTGTCAATAAAAATAGGATTAACTTTGCAGAGTTGACAACTCCTTTAGGTATACATGATTGTACTTGTCAACTCCCTTAGGTTTACTAGTGTTTAACTGTCAACCAAATTCAGTACACCACAATCGCACGCAAACCATTGATAAACAGCGAGAAATTCGTATGGACGAAAATAAATGTTTGTAAGTATAAACTTTTAGTTTCGTCCATACGAATTTTCATGTTCGTCCTTATCATTTTTCGAGGGTAAAGGGGCGATTGAGTAAGTCTATAAGTACCACCCCTATATGGTTAAAATAGTATCAGTATCATCCCAAATATTCACTTTCAAAAACGTTCTAAAAAAACATCATTCACATCACTACTTTAGATCAACGCAATCATGTATCAATGAAGATGTACGTCTTGGACTAATCCGCAAAAACTAAGAGACTAACTGACACGAGGTACTCAATGTATGGGATACACTCGCTTATTTGAAAAACAGCTTCTCAGCTATCTGTAAGCCATCGTTTAGACTCGTTCTAAGCAGAGGTCCGCTGAAAATAAGGACTCTACAGTATGCTCTAGGACCGATTTTTGGACCTTTTTTCGCTGGCGTTGTATACGGTGCATCGTTAACATGCTGTGGGATAGCGCGTAATGGTGTCATACGGAGGTGGCAAAGGTTGAAATGCAGATGATTTCATGGTCTTGGAATACAGCAATGGACTCTTACTACCCGGAACCACGTATGGACCTAAATTTGTTGACGTCCATACGTTTTCTGAAAAACTTAAGGACGTCACCGAAAAAACTAACATACGACACTTGCGACTCACGGGCGTGAGTCGCAAGTGTCAATATGTCGTCACAACAACAAAGGGAAGTTACTGCAATAACATAAATACACTTCTATCGTAGAAAAAGCAAGTTAAGCCACCGAGCCCTTTTTCAAGAACCTTTCATCCAGCAACACCTCTATAGTATTGCTTCAATTCAACAAATCGGCCAGTGGAAAAAGAAAAAACAAAGTTCCCATTTCTTTTCGGAGTATTTGCATCGCGCGCTTCTTTTGAGTTTTAACTGTTTCGAAGGCTATACCAAGCATATCAGCTATCTCCTCGTTCTTCTTTCCTTGCATGTAGAGCTTAAAAATTTCACGGCAACGAGGAGACAACTTATCTATGGCAACGAACAACCGACGATAGACCTCTTCTTCATAAACTTCATTTTCTTCGATCTCGTTATAAGTGTTCGCCAAAGATTCTATGTAGATGGCCTCTACATCCTGATGTTTAAGATAATTGAGTGACGCATTGCGAATGGAATTATACAAATAACATTTTAGAGAGTTAAAGGATTGAAACAAGATACGACGTTCCCACAAAGCAGCAAAAAGGTCTTGAACAATATCCTCCGCTGCCTCCATCGAAAGAACAAAATTCGACGAATAAGACACCAGCGATTTATAATAGGACTCGTACAGAGAATGATAGGCCTTTATATCACGTTGATTCAGTTTCTCGATAAAACATCGTTCATCCATTACAATAAAAAATAAGAATATTGGGTTACAATAGTTTCTCTACTTTTGGGTTCAAGCCCCAAATTTACAAATAAATTTAATTATTTACCAAATTTCTATCAAATTATCGATTTCTATATACAAAAAGATATTTTTTAAATTTAATGTACCCCGTTTTACTTTTATAGTTGTCTTAGTAAAAGAAATGCAAAAGAATATGATTGAGAATAAGAGAATCGAAGAATTAATTTCAAAATATCTGTTAGGTAGTTTGAATGATGAAGAAGGTAATGAATTGAATAATTGGCTTAGAGCTTCCGAAGTAAATGAGTCCCTATTCGATAACATATGCAACAATAATAATTTTTCGAAGCGATATAAGGTCTATGAAGAAGCCAATACGAGCAAAGCATGGAAACGCTTCAAACAAGTGTATGTATATCCACAATATCGTCAGTATTTTTACCGTTATGCTGCCATTTTGCTCATTCCGATAATGCTGGCCGGTGGGTTATGGATACTCAGTAAGAAATATGAAGGAATACCTGCTGTAACGGAAAGTATGAAGAAAGCAAACACCATCATTCCTGGTGTATCAAAGGCACTATTGACACTTACCGGCAATAAGAAAATGCTACTAAATCCGAACACACGCTCTACAATCAATATAGGTATATCAGCCACAGCTGTGATGAAAAACGATACGCTGGTTTATTTGCCGATAAAAGAGAAAAACCAAACGATCAATAATGTAGCAGAGCAAGAAAGCAAAATCCAAAATACGCTGGGTACCCACAGCGGCAACGAGTTCTGGGTGACACTCGAAGATGGAACAAAAATCCACCTCAATTACAATACTTCATTGCGCTATCCTATTCACTTTGGCAGCGACCACAGGACAGTCTATCTCAATGGAGAAGCTTATTTCTCGATAGCCAAAGACAGCCGCCCATTCTATGTTGTCACCGAAAACGGTGTGGTTCGCGATTATGGTACGGAGTTCAATGTAAACACATTCAGGCCGTCCAAAACAGAAGTCGTATTGGTCAAAGGAAAGGTCAGTATAGCAGCCACTGCAAATAGCGAAAGCAAAGAATTCTTTATGAAACCGGGACAATTGGGATGCGTAGAGAACTCGGCTGAAATAAAAATTAAATCGATAGACATGGAGTCCTACATTTCGTGGAATTCAGGACGCTTCGTTTTCAACGATTCATCCTTAGGAGATATAATGGAAACAATGAAACATTGGTATAGCATGGATGTAGAATTTGAACCTGAAAGTCTCAGGCATCTCCATTTCACAGGCAACGTCGATAGATACGGAAGCATTGCACCTATTTTGAATGCAATAGCTCAAACCACCAATCTACAAATAGCTATTAAGGGTAGAAAAGTAATAATAAAGTCGTCATATTAATAAATCAAAGAGGGATTATGAAAAAGAAAAGAGGGAAAAAGCTATTAAGGTTTTCTTTAATAGTCATGTTTTTGTTCATACCGACATTTATGTTTGCCGGTCCAAAAAAAGTAACTTTAGATCTGCATTCGGCTTCTGTAAAAGAATTCTTTGACGCTTTGCGCAAACAGACGGGATTAAGTTTCGTTTATAACGTGGAGAAAATGAAATCTGTGACATCCGTTACCATCAAAGCAAACAATGAATCGGTAGAGAATGTACTAAAAAAAGTATTCGAAGGAACTAACTTGACTTATACATTCAGTGGGGATATGGTCATTATCTTGCAAGCATCAAAAGGAAAAAGAATTGTTTCGGGAATAGTACACGACGATGCAGGCGAATTCCTACCGGGTGCAGGAGTACGAGTACTGGATGCAAAAAGCAAGGTTTCAGAGGGTGCTACCAGCATTACAAACGACCGAGGCAGATACGCTATAGAAGTTCCTTCGGACAACGATTACATCTTGGCATTCTCGTACGTAGGTATGACAACCAAACAGATTGAAATTAAAAAAGGTTCGGGTAGTATATCGAAAGATATTTTTCTGACTTCAAATACAGTCTTGAACGAAGTAGTTGTAAATGGTATTTATACCCGCAAAGCCGAAAGTTTTACCGGCGCGTCTACAACCATAACAAGCAAGGATCTCGCCCGCGTGGGCAACCAAAACATCATTCAGAGTTTAAAAAACCTGGATCCTACTGTTTACGTCCCTGACAATATGGCAATGGGATCCGATCCGAACAGCACCCCTTCCCTATCAATGCGAGGCACTTCGAGCTTTCCGACGACAAGCACAAGTACCTTGAAAGGCAATTACCAAAACCAACCGAACCAACCGCTGTTTATTCTGGACGGGTTCGAAACCACATTGGAAACGGTAATAGATATGGATATGAATCGTGTAGAAAGCATCACCATATTGAAAGATGCTTCGGCTAAGGCGCTGTACGGTTCGAAAGCAGCCAACGGCGTTATTGTGATCGAGACTAAAAAGCTAACGGGCAATAAGCAGCTTATCACATACAATGGAAACCTATCTTTCGAGGTACCCGATTTGACGAGCTACAACATGTGCAATGCCTCGCAAAAGCTACAAGCCGAAATTGCCGAAGGAGTCTATACCGACAGCAGTATTGATACCCAAGAGAGCCTGACCAAACTTTATAATGCTCGCAAAAAACTTGTTTTAGAAGGGCTGGATACCTATTGGCTATCCAAACCACTCCACACGGGAGTGGGGTATAAACACAATTTGAATATTGAATTGGGCGACTCGCAAGGATTGCGAGCTATCCTGGATTTGACTTACAATAATGTAAGCGGTGCAATGAAAGGATCTGACAGGAAAAACATATCGGGTGATGTAAACGTATCTTATAGACAAAAGAATTTATTATTCAAGAACATATTATCTATCGTATCCAACAACAGCGAAGATTCTCCCTATGGCAACTTCGGCGACTACGTCAAAATGAATCCATATTGGCAAGCTACCGACGAAAATGGCAAAATATTGCGATGGGCAGAAAAGAATATACCCAACCCCATGTATGATGCGCAAATAGGTACAAGTCTAAAATCGAACTATCTGCAGTTTATCAATAATTTCTACACCGAATGGCAGTTTCTTCCAGCATGGAAAGCTACAGCGCGATTCGGAGTATCGCAAAAGAGAAACGGCACCGATGATTTTTATCCGACCAATCATTCTAAGTTCGCTTCTTATACTTCAAATGAGCAACTATTGAAAAGAGGTCAATATATCATGGAGAATGGGAAAAGCAATTCAATATCGGGCGACTTAAATGTGAATTACAATGAGCAGTTCGGTCAGCATACGATTTTCGCCAATGCCGGCTTCTTTATTTCCGAAGACAAGACTAGTGCCTATCAGCATACAGCCGAAGGATTCATGAACAACCAGAATGCCGACATTACTTTTGCCCGCCAGTATGCCGAAGGTACGGTTCCTATCGGTTTTTCATCCTTGAACAGACAGGCAAGTTTCTTGTTGGCATTGTCTTACGACTATGGAAACCGCTATTTGATGGATGCCACCGTACGCGAAAGTGCCTCATCGCTATACGGCAAAGACAACCGTTGGGCAAACAGCTGGTCGTTAGGATTGGGATGGAATATGCACAATGAACATTTTATGAGAAACTTGAAATTCGTCAAGCAACTAAAAATACGTGGTTCAGTGGGCCTCACCGGAAACCAGAATTTCGACACCAATGCCGCCATAGGCACTTATAAATATTATACAGGAGTCGTATATGGAGGCTTTACAGGCGCTTACTTATCTAACATGCCCAATTCTAAACTCAAATGGGAACAAAAGAAAGATTATGATCTAGGAGTGGATTTACGTATCGGTGGACTTACGTTATCGGCCGACTATTTTAGTTCAGACACCAAAAACATGCTCACCGATGTAACAATTCCCACATCTACGGGATTCTCGACAGTAAAAGACAATTTAGGGCTAGTCAGAAACACCGGTTATGAACTGAAAGCCAATTATACGGTTTGGCAAGGAAGTACAGGATTTGTCAATGTATATGGAACACTGTCATATAACAAAAATAAAATTGTGAGCCTCTCCGAAAGTATGAAAGCTTATAATGAAAAGATGGAGAAGATGGCCGAGAAAACGACTAATTCCGTTCCGGTTTTGATGTATAAAGACGGACTTTCCATGAATACGATATGGGCTGTACAATCGGCCGGCATTGACCCACAAACAGGACAGGAAATTTACATCAAAAGAGACGGAACGCAAACATATACTTATGATTCGTCCGATTTGATAGCTGCCGGGAATTCAACTCCCAAATATAGAGGTACAGCCGGCTTGTCTGCCGAATACAAAGGCTTCGGGTTCAATACAACACTAAGTTTTCTGACGGGATGTCAAATGTACAATTACACATTGGTAAATCGGGTAGAAAATGTTGATATTACATACAACGTTGATAAGAGAGTACTATTGGGACGTTGGCAAAAGCCGGGTGATGTCACTCAATTCAAAAAGTTCCAATCGAAAGAAGTCACGCGGGCTAGTACTCGTTTTGTACAGAATCGCCGCGAGCTGTCTTTATCGTCTATCAGTCTATATTATGAAATGCCGGCTTCTATCTACAGCAAATTGTATATGAAGCGCCTAAAATTAGCATTCTACATGAATGACCTCGCTACATTTTCATCTATCAGAATAGAGCGCGGTACCAGTTACCCGTTTGCACGCAATTTCTCATTTTCACTTACAGGAACATTTTAAGAAAGGATTTGATCATGAAAAAGAATATATATATACTATTATCCATTGCCCTCTTATGCTGCTCGTGCGAGGGTTGGTTTAATGTGACTTCCGATTCCGAAATAAGAGAAGAAGACCATTATAAAACGGATACAGGTTTTCAACAAACACTGACAGGATGCTACATTGGCATGACCGACAACTCCTTGTATGGAAAAAATCTTTCTTGGTATGCGACCGAATTATTGGCAAATCAGTTTCAACCCGTAAAATTTCCCAACTTGGCAACAATTAGTTACGAGTTTGCCTCCTATCTATTTAAGGAACCCCAAGCAGTGGAAGAGATAGAAGGGACTTGGGCGAAAGCATACAACGTAATAGTCAACGCTAATGAAGGGTTGACTAATTTGGAAAAAGATTCTACCAATATAAACGAGATAAACTACCATTTGATAAAAGGAGAACTTCTGGCAATACGCGCCTATGTCCATTTTGATTTACTACGTTTGTATGGCTACGGCAATTGGGCAAATAGAAGTGCCGAATTGAACAATAAATTAACCATTCCGTATGTGACAGGTATATCGAAAGATATAGCACCTCAATTGAGCGGTGCAGAAACGATAAAGAAGATTCTATCAGATCTAAATTTGGCAGCCTCAGAACTCAAAGACTATGATCCGATCACTGGCAAACATCCTACTTCATACTATGCAGAAGTCAATGAAGACGGCTATTGGAAAAACCGCACCTTACATCTGAATTATTATGCCGTAAAAGCCTTGTTAGCCCGTATTTACCTGTGGGAAGGAAGCGATGACAGCAAAACAAAAGCCTTAAGTGACGCCGAAGAAGTAATCGGAGCCCTTGCTAAAGGTATCAGAATGGACGACATGACCACTTATTGCTATCTATTGGATGCCCAATCGGTAGATAATACAACGACATCAATGGCTTCGGAAAACTTGTTTGGGTTAGATATAACAGATTTAACTTCCAAGACGACAAATTATATCAAACCCGGATATCTGGACACCGATTATGCTGCGATGTTTTTAGGCCCGGACGATGCACTTTCCCTTTACGAAAATTCTTCATCGGATGTACGCTTCTCAAAACTGTTGAGCCAAAGCACTAATAGTTACACCAAGGGATATGTACCTTTGAAAGTATATCAGGGACAATTACTTAATTGGTTTTTCAAGAACAAAATATCCATGATACGCCTCCCCGAAATCTACTATATTGCAGCAGAGTGCTATGCCACAGGTTCTACTCCAAATTTGGACAAAGCCATGGAAATGCTGAATACGATTCGCCAAAGAAGAGGTATTTATAACGATCTGACAGGATTATCGGCAGATGAGATTACAGAAGAAATAAAAAAAGAATATCGCAAGGAATTTATATCCGAAGGAGTCATGTTCTACTATTATAAACGGACAGGAACCACAATTATACCTAATTATAGCGAACCGATGAGCGACGCTCAATATGTGCTTCCTTATCCAGAATTCGAACTCCAATCGGGTCGCGTACAGTAAAAGAGAAAAAGTTATGACTAAGAAATTATTCTATATAGGTATCATGGCAATAGTTGCCATAGCCTTTACAAACTGCTCGAAGGACGATATCAATTATTATCAAAGTTCCTATAACGCCGTCCGCTTTCCAGGAGAGTTTTATCTGATAGATGCAAAAGGATATGACTCAGACATGTCGCTATTCTATGCGAGTTACAGCTTTATAGACAATGCTTTTGCCACCAGTAAGGAATACGACCTACCGGTTATATTAATTGGAAACAAATCGAATACCGATCGGACCGTAGCCTATACCATTGACACCAAAAAGACTACAGCTCCGGCAGGTTCTTATGAGATATTGAAAGCTGTGATTCTGGCCGACAGTATAAAAGGATACATCCGCGTGAAACTGAACAATGTCGAAGAATTACAAAATGCCACATACGAATTGTATCTTTCATTAAAAGCCTCTGATTCGTTGAACGTAGGTCCCAATGAATACCTTCAAGCGGTTATACAATGGAACAACATGATTCCGGCTCCAACCAATGCAAACCACATCAGAAGCTATAATATGTTAATAAAATCGTCTCTCAATTTTGTTTCAACCAGCTTGGCCAATTATAGTCCGCGCGCTTTGAAGGCAATTGTCAATGCTTTGGGCTGGGACGACTGGAATGATTACAGCATACACGGTATCTACTACAACAACCCAACAACTTATGGAGGGTATAAATATTTGCCACGTTATAACTGGATATACAGCGACAACTCATATAAATCGTATGCACTCAAATTGAGTGATTATATCAAAGCTTACAATGAAGCCCATCCGAGCGCTCCCCTTACGCATGACGCAGGAGCATTGAAAGGAAGCCCGATAGAAGCAAGAAGTTACTAAAAATCGATAGAATTATGAAAAAAATATTATATATATTCCTGTTTTTGCTGAATATGATGTCTTTGTCTTCGTGCTACGATGACATAAGCAAGTTAGCAACAAATGTGATAGACGATGTAAAAATAGACACGATCGGCATTGGGAAGAATCTATATGTGGGTTATCAGGAAGAACTCGATTTAGCCCCAATTATTTCTCAGAAGGGTAACAAGCTCGACGGATTGAAATATGAATGGGCATTGACAGAGCTACCTACAACAGGCAACACCGAATACGAAACGATCAGTACCGATAAAGAGCTGCACAAAAAAATTAGCCGATCGATTGCTTCTACTCCTTATACACTCAAGTTGACAGTAACTGATACGAATAATGGGAATTTACAGTATCTAAGTTCATGGAAAATATATGTGCAAAGTTCTTTCGTAGACGGTTTAGTCATTTCGGATACAAAAGATGGGACCACTTCAGACCTTTCTTTTATCAAAAACAAAAATATCACCTTAAACTATAATAAGGAAGAGAAAATATATCGGGATATTTTGAATAATGCCAATGGGAAACCATACAATGGATTGATGACTTCGCTTACATACGAAGTACAAGGGTATACCACATATGAGACTACGCATTTGAATCAAGTCTGGGCACTAACCCAAAATGGTGATTGTGTCCGCTTCAATTGCGAAGACTTTTCAATGAACGGCAATTCGGACAGTGAATCATTGATCGCTTACAAACCGGCTGGACTGAAATTCTTAAAACTATTCAAAGGATACCAAGATTTCTTTGCCTATACCACTAAAGGGATCTATTCCTTTTTAATAGCCAATGATAATAGATTCGGATGGTATGACACAAACGTAGTAGGCTACACAATAAACAATAACATAGTGGCAGCCAATTCCTCTTCATCCATATCCGACAATCACAGTGCGTGGTTGGATAAAAACAAAGGGCAGTTTGTATACTATTCGGGATGGCCAAGCAGCGGAGGATGCTATACATATGAAGCCAATAGTGTTTTCGACCCCAACGACATGAGTAATCAATCGGCATCAGCAGCGATTATGAGTGAAGACGGTACTTTAACCAGCTTTCTATTAAAAGATGACGGAACCAGCCAATATGCTATTTATACGTTGAGCTCCTATGTCTCTGCGATAGATAATTACGACGACCAGGGTAACTATGTGGATACAACTCCAGAACAACCGGGATCTGCTAAAAGCAAATTTGTAATTCCATCTGATGGCAAAACGTTGTTGGATAAATCCGTATCGGTATTTTTTGCCCAGAAAGAATATGTATTATACGTAGCCACTGCAGATGGGCTATATGCCATTACATACGGCAGTGGAAGTACAGCCTCTGTATCGACCGTAGCCAAATTCACACCGACAGCCGGAGAAAAAATAACATTGGCAAAACTATATCAACAAGGACAATACACAAATGACATTGCAGCCATTTCGGGCTCTGATTCTTATCTTAAGCCATTACCATGGAATAACAAAGCGATAGTAATAGGCACTCAAAAAAGCGAATACGAAGGAAAAGTGTATGTCATTCCTCTAAGTCAACCGGGTATAGGCACATTGGATACGACAAATGCACTAACTTACGATGGATTCGGGAAGATTCTGGATGTCACAACTATCGGTTACTAATAATAAACAATCAACACTATTATTCATGAATAAAAAATTTGTCGTAACACTATCTTTACTCCTTTTATTGAGTAACGTTTTTGTAGAAGCACAATCACATCATCGCTTCTTGTTTTTTGGAAAAAAATCGAAAACAAAAACAGAACAAGTCACTAAAAAAGAAAGCGACTATGAAAAGCTATTCAAGAAAAGCCATAAGATAGCAAAAGGATTGATAACCCTTCATCAATTGAATGGTAAAGTCTATTTCGAATTTCCTATTTTTCTCTTTAACAAAGAAATGCTCATTGGTTCTACAGTCACTAAGATTTCAGATAATGGCAATGCGATAGTCGGCTCCAAACCGACATCGCCCTTGCACATCACATTCACCAAAAACAAAACGAACGTGCAGCTAAGGGAAGTCAATACAGAGTATTTGCCTGGAGGAACGGCCTCGGACAAAGCTCTTCAAGACAATATGCTGAGCGCGATACTCGTAAATGAAAAAATACTAGCCTATAATGAAGATTCCACGGCAGTAGTTTTCGATATGACAAAGTTCTTTGTAAGTGACAACAAAAAGATGACTCCCTTTGACAACTCATCTTTGTATGGTCAATATAAACGCACTGAAAATTTCAAAAGCGATTGTTCTTTCCTTTCGGACGTCAAGGCTTTTTCTGATAACATCTCTATAAAAAGCACACTGTCTTATACATTTTCCTTATCCTCCGGATCGGGTACTACATTGATAAAAGATCGTCCATTTACAGCTGAAATGACACGTTCGATTATGTTGCTGAAAGATAAACCTTACACCCCTCGACTAGCGGATTATCGTATCGGGGTCTTCTTTACGCAACGCAACAAGTTGGGCATCGATTCTAAAACGACAGCTCCTGTGTATTTTGCAAATAGATGGGACATAGAACCATCAGATACGGCAGCTTATCTGAGAGGAGAAAAGGTAAAGCCCAAAAAACAAATTGTTTTCTATATTGACAATGCTTTTCCGGAGAGTTGGAAAGCTCATATAAAAGAAGGTGTTACTCAATGGAACGAACTTTTTGAGAAAATCGGATTTAAAGATGTTGTCGTTACTAAAGATTTTCCAACCGACGATGCGGAGTTTGATCCGGATAATATCAAATATTCATGTATACGTTATGCTCCCATCAACATCCAAAATGCCATGGGACCGTCGTGGGTAGATCCCAGAAGCGGAGAAATTCTAACAGCCTCTGTTTACGTTTACCACGATGTAATCAAGTTGATCAATAACTGGCAATTTGTTCAGACAGCTCAAACAGATGCAGACGTAAGAACGACCAATGTCCCTGAAAAGATTTGGGGAGATGCGCTACGCTATGTCATCTCACACGAAGTAGGCCATTGTCTGGGTTTCATGCACAATATGTGTGGCTCCTATGCAATACCGGTCGATTCCCTACGCTCTCCTTCTTTCACTCAGAAATATGGGACTACGGTATCAATCATGGATTACGCCCGTTTCAATTATGTAGCGCAACCGGGAGATAAAGAACGGGGAGTAAAACTAACACCCCCTCGCTTTGGAAAATATGATGAATACATTCTAAACTGGACCTATAAACCAGTACTGGGAGCAAAGACTCCGGAAGAAGAGAGAGAGACCACTTCAAAATGGATTTCGGATGCACTGAAAGCAGACTCCTGCTACCGATACGGGAAGCAACAGATTAACGGAGTTGTCGATCCGCGTTCACAGACCGAAGACTTAGGTAATGATGCCATTAAAGCCACAAAATATGGTATTAAGAATTTGAAATATATCATGAAGAACATCGACAAATGGATTACCAAAGACGATGATAATTATGAATATCGGGAAGGTTTGGTAAACGGCATAGTGGAACAACTAGCGATGTATACCACTCACGTGGCAGCCAATGTCGGAGGTTGCTATATGAATGAGGTAAAAGCCGATGATAAAATGCCTCGCTTTGCTCCAATACCTAAACAAAGAGAAAAAGAAGCGTTGAAATACTTATTCGACATCTATAATGATTTGGATTGGCTGGATTATAAGCCTTTATTATCTAAATTTACCATATCAGGATCGCCCAAAACATCGGTACAAAACTTCATGAGTCGTTTCATTATAGGACTCCCTATCGAAGTCTCTATCTATGAAGGAATAACTCCTGAATCGTTTAAAGCAAGCGAAGCATTCAATATGGTATACGATTTTGTATGGAAGGCTTCTTTGAAAGGAAAAACGCTTACCGACTCAGAAATGACGTTGCAAAAGAAATACATCTATACGATGATGAGCTCTGCCGGTTTTGAAATAAAAGGAAATGCAAATGCTTTTGCTGCCGCTGATGATCTTAATATTGAAAAAAGAAGATTCGCACTGACATGCTATCACGAAGATAATGCAGATATTTCTTCTCACAATCCTGTTGGAGGCTTTGAATGGGCTCCTTTGAATCGATTTGCCACACCTCGAGTAACGCAAGCCGATCTTTATGCTTATGTTTTAAAAGCACGCGATCTAATGAAAAGACAAGTTCGTACCGCTACGGGAAAAACAAAAGCTCATTATGAACTATTGCTGAAAACCATCCAAGTAAATCTAAAATAAGACAACTGACGATGAAAAAATTAATAATATTATTAGCATTAGGCGTCTTCTCATTTACTTGGACCGTAAAAGCTTCCAATCTATCTGGAAAGAAAAAAGAAAAAATAGAAAATACAAAGACGGCTCCAAAATCCATATATGCCAAATTGTTTGAGAATCCTCTGAAACATACGGTAAAGAAGGGAATTATGACAGTTCATCTATATGACAATAAGATTTATTTGGAAGTGCCTACTACTTTGATGGGAAAAAACTTTCTTGTAACTTCGAATGTAAAATCCTCAAGTAATTTTACCTTGTCGGACATGAGACTGTCTACTCCACGACAAATATCCATCAATAAAACGGATTCATTAGTTGTTTTCATGGAACCGAAACCGAATGTTCGTTTCGATAACCAAAATCCTGCTCAGCAAAAAGCCTTTCTTCTGTCACAAACAGCATCCATCTACAAATCTTTTCCTATCGAAGGTTATAATCCCGATTCGACAGCCGTTATATTCGAAGCTACTTCCTATTTTTCGGGAGAAAATAAGGATTTGTTAGATTTAAAAGGAAAAGCCTACGAAGATATGTTGAGCATATCGGATTTTGATTTAGACAACGAGAATTCGTATATCGAAGGAATTCGGGCGTACGACAAATCCATAAGTATTATTCTAACAAATACTCTGAATTTGTCATTATCCGTAATGGGGATGGAGGTAACAGAGAAGCCCAAGGCTACCCTGTCCTTACAAGCCTCTCTAACATTGCTACCGGAAAAAAAGATGTTGCCTCGAGTAGCGAATCCATATATCGGTTCTGAATATGTGAGTTACCTAGATTATACGAATGACAATTGCTCAAAAGTAGGATATTATGCCACTCGACGTGATATTTCGGAACAGCCTATTACTTTTTATGTGGACACGCTCATACAACAAAGTTGGCAGAAAGCAATTATCGAAAGTGCAAAAGAATGGAATAATGTATTTAAGAAAACAGGTATAAAAACGTCTATTACCATTGAACCTTATAAAAGAGATTCCACTTTTCACGCAGACGACCCTCTTTTGAATACAATAAGTTTCTCTAATGGTGACAGAACAGGAATAAGTGAATATAACATTACCGATCCAAGGACGGGAGAAATCATGGGAAGCAAAATGAGCATAGGAAGAGATTTTGCAGCTACCGTACGCAAAAGAGGAGTTTATCAAATGGCTGACGTAGATTCACGTTTCAGGACCTATTATATCCCCGACGATGTTGTTTGTGAAGGTTTGAAAGCATTCATGCTCAAAGCTTTTGGACGAAGTTTAGGATTAACGACAAACTACACAGGTTCTTACGCTTATACCCCCACCCAATTACGTTCTGCCGATTTTACTCAAAAGAACGGTTTTACGGCATCGATTATGGATGATGTCTTATATAATTATATGGCTCAACCGGGTGATAAAGAGAAAGGGGTTGCTTTAGTGATTGACAAACCTGGTATTTGCGACGAATTTGCTATTAAATATTTATATGCTTCCATTGGTGATAACACCGACAGTTCCCTAAAGAAATGGGTACTGGCACATCAAAAGGATCCCACGCTTTTTTATGGTAAAGCCTCTTTGAACATGGTTTCGGACCCACGCTGTCAGAAAAACGACTTAAGCAATGATCTCTTTGCTTCTATTGATGCAAAGATTTCTCATTTGAAATATATTGTGAACAACTCTGCTAAATGGTTTAATAATGAAGATATTCCAAGTACATACAGAGAGTTGTTCCCTGATTTTGTTTTTCTAGAATTCTATAATACTCTTCTACCATTAACTTCATATATAGGTGGCGTTTATCTGAATGAAGCAGATGCAAACAGTTCACTATACTCCTACAAGTCGGTTCCCCGTAAATTACAACAAAAAGCCCTAAATAAAATATTATCAGTATGCAGTAATTTGAAATGGCTAGATGCAAATAGAAATTTTCTGTATCTGGGAGGAGTCAATACTGAAATGTCCGATTGGACTTACAAAAATGGAATTCCTTTTCAAAGTCTTTTATTCCGATTACCTCGTATGGATATGAGTGTCGACAAATCTGACAATCCATATACTCAACAAGAATTCTTAAAAGAGATGGAAAGGTTTCTTTTAAAAGAAATAGATGAAGGAAAATCGCCTTCAGATACTAAGATGCTCCAGATAGGACAATATATCAATGGTTTAATAGGACTTTCTCCCTCTCTAAATGCTATCAAACAGAAATATCTGGCATCCGGTGCTCCCGAAAGTTTAGCCTATTCAAATAAACTTCAAATAGGTATATACGATTTTAATCTTTCGTTTTCGACACCAGTATCCGAAGCCTCAATAGGTTCCCTTACATCTATTTCTTATTATAACAAAACAGATATTGATCAAATATGCTATGGCCAATTAACGAATATGCGCAGTAAACTAATCCGTGCAAAGACAAAAGAAAAAAGTGCCATAACTCGAGGGAAATATGATTTTCTCATCCAAATGATCAATCGAATAATGTAATATATTACTATATATATTAAACTCTCTCTCTTTTTATCGCCGAGACCTATCTCTTTGGTCTCGGCGATAATATATATTAAGGCGATACTACAGATATCATTCAGCGTTACTTTTTCTGCAATTCTCTATCCATAAGCACTTTCATCCAATAGCCTCCTATAACGGAGCGTGCCTTGAATGCCATCATCTTGGCCGTTACCGTATCGTGCCAATCGCTAATAGGTACTCTGGAAGAAGTCTCGTTAATGTATTTGTAGAGAGGGTCAACAAAGCGTTCGAATGTGGCTTTATCCGAAGCCATCGCCGCAGTCCACATCACCCAGTCGGATTTCGTATAATCCTTGCGACAATCCAAAGGCAATCCGTATGCATTCTGTTTGCCCAGATAATAGTTCACTTCCTTATTCATCGCTCCATTGGGAAACAGATTCAGTTTCCACATTTTATCCCAAATCATGTTGTACTTTTGGCTCCAGGTATCAGCTCTGTCGAAAGCCAACCGATAATGATCGCCCTCAGCAGCCATACTTTCCCATTTCGCAGCCATTTTCTGTGCTATTGCAGCATATTTATCGGCAACGTCAGGTAGTCCTTGCATCCGAGCCATCTCACTGTAACCTGCAATTCCCATAATCGCTTTCACGGAGAGATTGGCGTTGTGTGCCCAGTGCCCTGCAAAATCGTCCGTACAAAGTTGATTGGTGGGATCCTGACCGTTCTCGACGAGGTAGTCGGTCCAAGTAGTCAGTAAGTCCCAATATTGCTTCACGTAATCAGTATTACCTTCAATCTTAGAGATCGATGCTGCCAACGTAAGCATATTGCCTGCTTCCTCGAGTGGCATGTCTCCTCCATACACCTGTCCGTTGGCAATCGGATAAGTTCCCAAATCGTGAGCTGCAAATGGTTTGGTCCATCTTCCAGAACGACTATACTCAAAGATACTTGTCATCATCGCCTTTTCCAAATCGGGATTATAGACAAGAAAGAGTGGAGCGGATGGATACGTCAGATCGACCGTATTGACACAACCGTTGCTATTATTCTCTTTCGAGAAGAAGAGCAGATGCCCTTGATTATCCGTAAACAGTTTATGAGCAGATATAACCTGACGGTAAGCCCCCGAGCAAATCTCCGCATATTTTTCGCCACCGGCATTGAATGCATCATCATAAATCTGTTTGTCGAGAGCCCTGCACTGATCCATTATCGTATCGTAGTTATCTCTGAGGTTTTCAAAAGCCTGCAATATATCTACCTTACCATCGTGCTTCCAATAGGCCATACGTCTGTCGTACATGTATTCCAGCGAATAGATATCATCATAACCTACCATCAGATAGCCCGACTTTCCTTCTTTTCCGACTTCTCCGAAATTGTGAGCATACGCCATAGCAGGCATATCGGACAGTTTACGGCTTATGCATTGCTTACTACTTGGAAGCAATGTTCCTTGAGCTACAAACGTTTGTTTCATCTCTCCACAATCGCCCAAACTTATCTGATTGTCTTTTCCCTCAATTCCGGCAAGGTAAGCATATCCCCAGTCGATGCAAATGGCATCACCTTTCTTGGCACAAATGGGTTGGTCAATCGTTCCAGCTTTTACATAATTAATGCCATTCTTCGATAAGAGTGTCGAAACGGTAGGTTGACTAGGTTCGTTGACAGCTATTTCGGGAGTTGTAGCAACGTACAGCTGAACATTATGTAATTTCTTATCTAATGAATGTACCCTATATGATATATAGTTTATCGGTGTAGAGAGTAAATCCAAGTTATTGATAAGCTGTGGAGCCGTAAAGACGACATCCAACGCCACAGGGCCACACGCGAAAGTATAGTAAGACGAAGTAGCTAATACATTCACCGATTTCTGTTTGGCCACTTCCATCGGCACCGACGCCTTTGCCATATCTCTATACAGGCCAAAATCGACATAAGCTCCACCCGTAGTATTGTGGCAATGTGCAGCGATCACATTCTTTCCTCGGCGTAGCATCTTCTTCATCTCTTCTGTCAATTTCAGCGCCACACCGTCTTTCCATGTTTCTCCGGTAGAGACCACCTGCCGTCCATTAATGTACAATTCAAACACGTCGTCATGCGAATAACGCAAATACCAATCTTTCGAGAGGTCGAGTTTGTCATCAATGTTGAAAGTACGGCGAATATAAATATCGGTATTATCTCCACCCCATTGCGTGCCTACATGCGACATCTCCGAAGAACCAAAAGCAGCATTGCCATTCGTCCATCCTCGTGCATCATAATCCATTTTCTGCCATTCTCCCACCGGTTTGGTCCGAGTATACTGAGCCTCCCAAGTCTGCTCATCAGACATGGGAAGAATGGTTTCTAATACAGGACGTTGCTCTTCGCCCATAAAACGATAAGACTTGCCGTCTACACGTACGATGCCCGACAAGGGTTTATCGGCGTCCGTCCAATGTTTCGTTACGCCATCCGATAATCTATCGTAAGGCGACCATATAGAAAAATAAGGGTCCGAAACAAGAAGAGGAACCGAAGGCAGACGCAGCTTCGTATCTCTATAAGGTTTGAATACCGCAGCCGTTTGAGCCTGACACATCATGCCGACAAGTAAAGCAGCTGCCATTAATACATTTCTTTTCATAAATTGTTTTTCACTTGAATTTATTATTATCATCAAATTTTATCTTCAATACGAGCTTTCTTCCCTTTTGCAATAACCAATTAAAGGGGACACGGCTTTCATTTGCAATTTTATACAATATCATGCAATAGACAATGCAAAATAACGATTTTTTGAAAAGAGAGAAGGATAAAATATATTCAAAGAAGAGTAATATTTGGTCTATTTGCATCTGCCGGATCTTTTTTATTACTTTTTATCATCACTCAATCACTATTTTTTATTTAGTTTGTAACTGCCTAATATCAAAGCATACCACATTACTACTTTGATAAGACAGTCGATTACTAATTTATAGAAGAAATATCATGAGAAAAGTTTTTTTATGGGCACTATTGCCGTTGCTCCTTTTGGGTTGTACCCCAAACGACAAAACTGAATCGGGATTGTCGAAAAAGAATTTCGAAACAGTCGTCAACAACAAACCAACCAAACTCTTTGTCTTAAAGAACAAGAACAACATGGAGGTGTGTGTCACAAACTTCGGAGGACGCATCGTTTCCATCTTGGTTCCCGACAAAACAGGGAAGATGCAGGATGTAGTGCTCGGCTTCGACAATATTAAAGATTACATCAACATTCCTTCCGATTTCGGTGCAAGTATCGGGCGCTATGCCAACCGTATTAATAAAGGTAAGTTCGTATTGGACGGAAAGACATATCAATTGCCACAAAACAACTACGGACACTGTCTGCACGGCGGGCCGAAAGGGTTTCAATACCAAGTGTACGATGCCGACCAAATAGACGCGCAAACGCTGCAACTGACATACAAGTCCAAAGATAAGGAAGAAGGGTTCCCGGGCGACATCACCTGCAAGGTCACGATGAAGTTGACAGACGACAATGCTATCGATATCAATTATGAGGCTACCACAGACAAACCCACGGTGGTAAATATGACCAATCACTCGTACTTCAACCTTGATGGCGATGCACAAAGCAACGCGCAACATCTACTGACCATCCATGCCGACAATTTCACGCCTGTAGACACCACCTTTATGACCAACGGAAAGATTCTGCCGGTCAAAGGTACACCCATGGACTTCCAAACTCCTACCGCAATAGGCAAATATATCGATGCCAATTTCGAACAGCTCAAAAACGGACACGGATACGACCACAATTGGGTGCTGAATACGAAAAGCGACATCAAACAGAAATGCGCCACCCTCAAGTCTACCAAGACAGGTATCACACTCGACGTATACACCAACGAACCAGGAATACAATTTTATGCCGGAAACTTCTTAGATGGAACAATCAAGGGCAAACATGGCATCACTTACAACAAAAGAGCTTCCGTGTGTCTCGAGACACAAAAATATCCCGACTCACCCAACAAGCCACAATGGCCGTCGGCCGTCTTGCGCCCAGGGCAGAAATATCATAGCGAGTGCATCTTCAAGTTCTCGGTAGAGAAATAAAAAGTGATGGAATGAAAGCAATCTCTCTCACCCTTCGAATGACCTTCCTGCTCATCGCCATCAACTGTCAAGTTGTAGTCCAAGCAGGAAACCCCATCACCAAAATATCGATAGTGAGCCGCCCTCCTACCGATAAAACGAATGCAAACTACGTCAGCAACCGCTCCCCCCTACTGCCTGCCGCATTCATCAAACTACCAGTAGGAAGCATTAAGCCGAAAAGCTGGATCGGAAAATACCTCGAATTGCAACGCGACGGACTCACCGGACATTTGGGAGAGATAAGCGCATGGCTCGACAAGAACAACAATGCCTGGCTCACTCAAAAAGGAGATCACGGGTGGGAAGAGGTACCATACTGGCTCAAAGGTTACAGCAAACTGGCCTATATACTGAATGACAAAAAGATGATAGCCGAAACTCAGATATGGCTCGAAGGCGTCTTCCGAAGTCAGCAACCCAATGGTTTCTTCGGTCCGGCAAATATATCGAACGGCAAACCCGAACTTTGGGCGCAAATGCTGATGCTCGAGTGCCTGCAATCTTACTACGAGTACTCGCACGACGCTCGGGTGCTGTCGCTGATGACCAACTATTTCAAATGGGAAATGAGTGTTCCCGATAGCAACTTCCTCAAAGACTATTGGGAAAACAGCCGGGGTGGAGACAATCTCTATAGCGTCATGTGGTTATACAACCATACCGGCGATGCCTTTCTCATCGATCTCATGCAGAAGATTCACCGAAACACCGCAGACTGGACCCAACCGTCCACATTGCCCAACTGGCACAACGTAAACATTGCCGAGTGCTTCAGAGAACCGGCAACCTACTATATGCTCACCAAAGACAGCGATATGCTGCACGCATCATACAATGTACAACGGCTCGCCAGGCGTACATTCGGACAAGTGCCTGGAGGTATGTTCGGTGCAGACGAGAATGCACGAATGGGATGCATAGATCCCAGACAAGGGGTAGAGACCTGTGGCATGGTAGAGCAAATGGCATCAGACGAAATCATGCTCCGCTTCACCGGCGATCCTTATTGGGCGGAGAACTGCGAAGATGTAGCTTTCAATTCGTATCCCGCAGCAGTTATGCCCGACTTCAAGTCGCTACGCTACATCACTTGTCCCAATCAAGTGGTCAGCGACTCCAAAAACCATTATCCGGGCATCGCCAACAGTGGACCGTTCCTTTCCATGAACCCATTCAGCAGCAGATGCTGTCAACACAACCATGCGCAAGGATGGCCCTACTATTCGGAGCATTTGGTGCTTGCCACTCCCGACAACGGTGCCGCAATAGCCCTATATGGTGCTTGTGCCGCAAACATGAAAGTTGCCGACGGTAAACAAATCACGCTGCACGAAGAAACAAATTACCCTTTCGACGAAAAAACGACCATCACAGTCCATACCAAGGAAAAAGTAACATTCCCACTCTATCTTAGGATACCGACATGGACAAAAGAGGCGCAAATCAGAATCAACGGGCTTCCCATAAAGGCAGTATGCGAAGCAGGCAAATACGTACGTATCGAAAGAACATGGTCCGACAACGACGCCGTAGAGCTCACCATGCCCATGACACTCACCATGCGCACGTGGCAAGCCAACAAGCATAGCGTAAGCGTCAACTACGGGCCACTCACCCTATCGCTCAAGATCAAAGAGAATGATGTAAAGAAAGACAGTCGTGACACCGCCATCGACGATTCGAAATGGCAAAAAGATGCCGACTCCTCAACATGGCCCACCACCGAAATATATCCCGCAAGCCCATGGAATTTTGCATTGGTGCTCCCAAAAGAAGCTCCACTCCAAGATTTCAAGATAATCAGAAAAGCGTGGCCTTCAGACGATTTCCCTTTCACGCCTCAATCCTCCCCTATCGAAGTCAGTGCTACAGGGCGCCTGGTCCCATCGTGGAAAACCGACAAAACCGGTCTATGTGGTATTCTGCCCGACGAAGATGCCATAAAAGGAGCCAAAGAGCACATCACCCTGATACCGATGGGAGCAGCAAGGCTCAGAATATCCGCTTTTCCCAATACAGACAAATAAGAAAAGTAAGGAGAATTTGAAGCTGCGCTTTCGGAAAATTATAAGGATGAAAATAAAAGTTTGTACTTACAAACATTTATTTTCATCCTTATAAATTTATCACTGTCTATCAACTATTTGCGCGCACCATCTCTGAAACCAGGTGTCTCTGCAGCATGTATCACTAGAGTTGCAAATTCATTGTTTTTTTATTGGTCTATTTATTATCCAAGCGTCTAATCGTTTTTTCTATCTCGGCTTTCAGTTCTACATTATTGATAGAAGAATCTATTTTCTTTAAACCATTTAATATATCCCACTTCCTACTGTTTAAGTTATACCAGCCTAAAGCTTCTGCTGCAATAATTCTCAAATCCATATCACGTTTATCATCGGCAATGAACTTTAACAAGCCATCTACTGCAAAAGAACAAGGATGGTTACGATAATTGACGATCTCCAAACGTTTATTTTTTGTAGTGGTTACAGTATCCATTATCATATTCAAGCTCTCTTCTTTTGATTTCATTAAAACATCTATATGGTTTATGATTTGCTCATAATCTTTTTTGTAGTACAACGGATTCGTGTCAACCAGCTTCTGTAATGCCACTTTCACTTTATTGCCGTCACAGTTCTTTATACATTCGTCAAAATTGAATGCCAAGCGGGTATCAGTATAGTTTGTAACTATCGCTTTTGCAATCTCCGGAATCAAAACATCTGAACCATAATCAGCAGCGTAATCGGTCGCAAAACGACGGGTTAATTCATAACTGTCAAAGAGAGCAGCTTTCAAGACTCTCACGTAGTTGTTGTCCATCAAATGTGTCAACAGACGAAAAGCCTCTAGTCGGACTACCAGATAAGAGGAGTTAAAGTATGTTTGCCTTAATAAATCGGAAAGTCCCTGTACATTGGCATTACTTAACTTACGCAAAGCTAGAGCTTGTATATCGGGATATGGGCTGCTCAATTGAGACCGCCAAAATGTTACATCGTTTTCTCGAAAAGCGGAGGCTTCGTTTATATTGTATTTGATGTTGTCTATTGCTGCAAAATGATATGTCGGATCTCCTATCAAATGGGTTTCCAAAAAAGCGACGTGACGATGCCATTCTCCTATTCGCATACCAGCATTCAGCAGCCCTAAGAATTCATCAGGCCATTTATCTTGAATCGTATTAACCGTATTGCCTTGAGTAACTAAAGTAGTCCCTTTATTAAATATATATGACCCCGTCACATAATCTTTTTCATAAAAAGAGCCATTGAAGCATGCATCAAACAGAATAAAACGGGCAGAAGGGCTGATTTTACGAATATCACCTGTATTTATATCTAGATCCAAATTGTATAGAGAATCGGCTTTTATCTTCTGAGGATCAAAGGCCTCTTCGCACCATGAACGAGGTATATCATAACTTTTCATATACGTTTCAATGGCAGCGTCTTTACCATTTTTCTTTGCTAAAGCAGGAACTTTTGAACGAATAAACAATTTAGCATTGTTAATGCTTGTATTTATATCGCTGCCATCTTTATAACCATTTATATACTGAACATCTGCACTGCCATGATGATGAAATAACATCACATCCAATCCAGGGCGTTGTACTTCATTCAAATAATAAAATTTGGCGGGATAACGAGACTGAAAGTCTATAAACCGAACAGATCCACCAGCCTTAAATGATTGAGGCAACTGTTCTTTTAAAGCGATCTGCTCACCGGCCCATGCTCCTTCATCTTCTGAGTTGTAGCCATGACCACGTGCCATAGATAAACAATCTAAAGGATTGTAGGCGTTGGCAGTACGTTCATTTACAGCTTTGTACAAAAAGTTACGTATCTGCTGATACTTATCACGTCCAGCAATTTCTAAAGGGCGAATGCGGGCTGTATAAATATCACAATTTATATATTGTTCAGATTCCGGCAACAATGAATAATAAAAGAAATCTTTTCTATCGTTATCTTGTTTCAAAAACTTAAATTTTAAGCCAAAGTCATCATAGAAACGATCGGAAGGAATACTCGACACTTTCCAGTCTCTTTTTTGATTCATTTTAAAAGCAGAAGACAAATGCTGAGCATCTCGAATCATCGGGATAGGAATATCTCCAATGAACACCGCACCTTCCAACTTTAAAAGCGATTGTTGATGCAATCGAACTAAGATATCTTTTATCTCTTCGGGAGATTTCCAAATGCCATGCACAACATAAGTACCCAATCCATCTTTTTCTACTATACGAGAATATGCATCTACAGCATCTTTCGTCTGTTGATAAGAGCTTTCGTCTATAATGATAGCAAAAGAGGTTTTACTCTTTATTGTTGGGTTGATAACCTTCTGTGCATTCAAACAGCACAATGTCAGGCCGCTCAATAGAAATGTAAGAAAAAACTTTTTCATTTTATTTTAATTAATTGTTTGTTTCATTTATAAATTATCCTGTTTATAAGAAGAAAATAGCGATGATCTAATCCGGAATTATCCATTTACTTTTTAAATCTCGTTCCTAATAATGCATGACCATCTCTAATTTTCAGAAATTACTACCAATACTAAATTCTATTATTGAACGATGATTGAATTCAAAATCTTTAGCTTTCGTATATTTATAGTTTGCCTTTATATAAATATCTGCTTTCAAGTCTTCTTTTATTCTTTGCGAATAGACGGCCGATAAATTTATACCGTAATAATTGGTAATCAGGTAATTCAAGTCTACGGTTTCGAACCTTTTCACAATCGGATAATCCGCGTGTGAACCTTGATAATTATATTCTCCCGATAGATTTTTGTTGTAAAATAAATCTATCCCAGTCAATAACCTTTTCGATAACTTATTGGATAAGTTGGAATTTATTTTCCCACCTAACCCCATTTTCAAATTCTGGGCCTTTTTATCGGAATAAGGCATCAAATAAATATCTTTCTTGTTTTGGTACGAAACAGAGGCATTTGCCACCCATGAATATTCGTTATCTCTCTTTTTCATTAGTGTATATATGGCGCTCAAATCGTCTGTATCGTATTTCGAGCGGACGTTCGAATATAAAGTTTGCCACCCTAATTGTGAAGTCGTATTGTCATATTGGGTAATGTATTGAATACCGTCTATACGCCGGTTAATGTATATCAGACTCAAAGAATTCAGAAAAGATTTTCCGTCTTTGATAAATACTGCCGATCCTCTCCAGATATTATCACGAACAGAAGAATCGTCTTGGGGGGTAGAAAAACTTACTCGAACATCTTCGATTTTACGATTATAACTTCCTTCTAATAGAATATTTACATTACCGAAATATTGATATTGTAGCGCACCCCCTACATTGTTACCTATATAATTGGTAGAACGACCACTCCCCAAGCCAATAACTGCCGTACCCAATCCATATAATTTATAATAGGTTTGATCCACATTGGCATTTACGTTCGACATTTCGGATTCTTCTTTTAATGAATAATACTCGAAAGAAACTCCAAAATGGTGATACTCATTTAACGAATAGACGACAGAAGGCTTTAGCGTCAACGTCATCTGCCTATTAAGTGTACGTGGGTCCATTTGCTTTGCTCCCAAATCTGCTTGGTAACGGCCTTCCAATCCAATTGCCAAATGAGCATTTAGAGGATATGCAACACGAAAAGCCATATTATAATGCTGGTTTTTCCAATTACTCATCACGGTATCGGCCACGTAATAAGGCATACCACGGTAAGGATCTATGATGGAAGAATTAAATTGAGTACCATTTATGTTGTCACGGTTATATGAAAAAAATCCCCATACACGAGTTTTATTCAATATCAAGTTCCCTTCCGATTTGAAATGCAGGCTGTTCCCGTCTGCTCCCTGTTGGGGGCGGTGGAAACTTCCGTTATAATATTCATATCCTGCGTCAACATACGAATATTTAGGAGTATCCGACCATACCGCACCTGCAGCATTGGACGTCTTTTGCCAAACATTATTCAAATTGATTTTTTCTAATGCAGCAGGTGTTAAATCTGAATATTCCTGAGCAAACAGAGGAGTTGCAAATAAAGACAGTAAAAATCCTCCGTAAATACCTATGCGACTAATATATTTTTTCATATTCTTTGCTATTAAAATTCAATAATCGATTGATTATTTAGATTGAAGTGTATGATTCCAACTCGGCATTTTTGTATTGTATCTTCTCAACACAGGTACTGCGCCTCTTTCAAAGTCGTCCGTGCTATTATTGGTGTCTTGGAAAATAATAGAACCATCGTCATGAGACATTATATTTCCACTGTCATCGACCAACCTTTTTCGAGCGATATCAAGCCCACAATAAGTACTACCCACGTACGTCATACCGGCATCCAATACTTGTGGGATACGCTTTGCACTAATCATGCTGGCATTTTGACCGGCTTCTACAGCATCCAATACATAGCTAATAGGAACTTTGGCATAGACTGTAGAAGAGCTGCTTGCCAAGTTCTTTGTATGCAAATTCGCATTATTTACAGGATCATACGTCTGCCCTGCAGGAACCTGAAAAATAACATAAGCTCCTCCCATTACAGATGTTAGATACTGGGGAACAGTTCCCATTGCAGCCTTGCCATTATAAAATACATGAGACATGTCGTAAGCCGGTTGGTCTGGATAATTCTTATTATTCATATTAAATTCAAAGTCAGCAGAACTGCAGTCAACAGGAGAATTCGGATTGTAAATAGCCAATTTATGGTTAGCGGCAAACTGTGCTATTACACACGATTCACCTGGAGCAAGCGGATAAGTTGTTCCATTGCCTGGGAACTTCCAAACTCTATTGGCATAAACATAATTGTGACCATCTTCTGAAGGCCAAACAGGTAAATTTGTCGTTGCAATAGTAGGGCATAAATCCGCAAAATATATTCCATCCAGATAGAGTAGTTTGTTTGAATTATTGTACAATTCATAGAATTGATCTCGAAAATAAGAAGGTGATGATCCGGCAAAATAAATCTCTTTAAAAATAAGTGGACTGATTTTTAATCCACTGACAGAAACATTTATTTCACTTTTCCCTGGATATAAAGGCTGATTTACGATACCCCCATTCATATAATAATCATTGCCTTCGCTATCGTTCACCTCTCCTGAGATAGTAACGCTATAAATGCCAGGTATAATACTGTCTACTTCCAGTTCTTTACCCTTCATCGTTCTTACATAATGTAGATCTTCAGTATAATTATCAAATTTTACCTTCAACCCATCCAGCGAAGAAACCGTTTCTAGACCAATACTTGTTTTTAAGGTCACTGTCAAGGGGGCTACGTCTTCAACTTTCTCTGCATCTTTAAAAGAGTCACACGCACTATTTAAAAAGAAGGAGATAAGAACTCCTATATATAATTGATATTTTTTCATCGCCATATGTTTAAAGTATAAAAGATAACTCACAACCAAAAAAGAAATCATTAGATCCCATATTTCGTACAATCTTGGTGCCCGGATTACGTTTGGATTTGACAACCGGATAACTTCTAAACAGATTGTTAGCAAAAAAGGAAGCACGCATATATTTTCCAATTTCTTTTGTTATATTGATATTGAAACAAAACAAAAGAGGATAGCTTTCTTTAATGTAATTACTTGCTGTTACCGTTCTAAGCAAGTAATCTTTCCCTACTTGTTGCAATTGCTCTCTTGTTGTATATTGTCCTGGAGTAAATAAATTGACCTGTCCATCAGTTTTCGAAATATAGCCTACAGGTATCGAATCGTTGCCCATCTTATACCAATCGGCTTCTTTCCAAATAGTTTGTGCAGTCAAAGTAATGACAAAACCAATACTAGGTATATTATGAGTGACTCTCAAAGCCGTGGATAAACGTTCGTTATGATGTTTTGCCATGCCAGATTGATACAGAGCAACATCTCTCCGGCTGCTACCGCCTGTACCACTCTCGTCATAATATGTATAATCATTTGTATAACTCTCACTATTAAACCATCCTCCATTAAAACTTATGGCAGTACGTATTGGCTCAAAGCGTCCAAGATTTAGATCGAATTCAAGTCCTTTAGTATTCAGCACTCTACTATTGTTAGGGGTAGAAAAACCAGCCAACACAGGATTACTGTCTGAAAGCACCAACTTGCCATTGGAATCACGAGTATATTCGTTGAAAGTAACAGGTTTGAAACTCTTTGCTGTCTCTGACAAGGAATAGCCATTATTCATTTTTTCGCTAAAAGCCGTCACTGCCAAGTGAGCTTGTTTTATTTTTAAATCAAAACCTATTTCCGCTTTATGATTTTTTGCTACTTTTAAGTTCTTATTGCTAGAATCAAAGACTCTTGTAGTGGTTATAAATAGGCGTCCGTTTTCGGGGATTGATTCGTTTGCGAGTTCATTCACATTGATGTATTCGAAATAAGCAGACTCCGGGTGTAAATATAAAGTCGTAGGCATCTTAGCAGCAATACCGTATCCACCCCGAATAGAAAAGTATTGCGGGATAATATCAAAAGAGGCATTGATTCGAGGACTTAAAACATTCTTTACAATAGATACATGGTCATAACGTAAACCTGCTTGAACGTTTACATTTCGATGTCCAATATTCCACCTAAAATTCTCTTCAGCAAATAGTCCCAATTGATTAATAAAAGGAATATCTTTATACGCTCTTGGACGGTAGGTAGCATTTAGTGCAGACAAGTTACGATAGGGAGGAGTCGTAGGATCGAATGTTTTACCTTTGCCTCGATTTCCATCTGTTTTAAAATCCACTCCCAAAATAAAGCGATGATTTGTATTCCCGAGTCTTTTAAAGAAATTTGCCGATACTTTAGAAAAGAAATTGATTTCTTTTCCATCGATATCATAGCGCGCTACATAAGTACTTGGCAAATAATTGGCATAATAACCGGCATCTGCTGTTCCCAAATTAGTAATTTCAGTTCCTATAGCATCATAAACATGTGCACCTACGGTATTTGAAAGAATTGCACCATCAGTAGTAGTCATCGAATAAGGAGCATTTGCCGAAACATACTGTGCTTCATAATAGCTCTTTTTAGAGGTATAGCCGAACGACGCAACATATCGAATATTCTTCAGCCATAAATCTTTAAAGTACAAAGATCCGTTAGTATTCAAAATAAAGCCGAGGTCTTTCCCATCGGATGAAATCTTATTTACTTGGTCATCGGGATTTTTATTCCGTTTGTCATGCCCATAAAAGAAATCCAAAGAGATATTGTTCTTTAAGCGTTTATCAAAGTAGTAATTAGAATATAAAATATTCCCAGTAGTACGTTGATAATATCGATACGACTCTATTGGATCCTTAACATTATAAGCATAATCGAGCTCCACATTTAGAGCACCCTTATTACCACCTAATTCCAGTCCTTTACTAGTCGAAAATTCATACACATTAGTATTCACTTTCGTATTTATCCTTAAAGGTTCTTTTCCTGCTTTCGAATTTATAATAATGGCACCAGAACTTAAATCGCCATATTCGACAGAAGGTATACCGCGAATGACTTCAACAGATTCTATATTGTCCGCAGAAATATTTCGAGTATCAACACCTCCTGTAGGAGAAGCTCCGCCTCCCAAAGAGGCAGTAGCACCAACCACTGTCGGATTTAAAGCATCCATATTAGCATTATTACTAATAGGAGCTCCATTTCGAATGACGGCAGATCCTAATCCATTCAGATCTTCATCGGTTGACTTTGAAGAAACATTGCGAATATTGATTTGGGTCGCATTATTTAAATCCTGATTACCCGATATTCCTCCCGGTATTAACGACAATATATTTTGAAGGCTTGTCGCCTGTAAATGATCAATAGCTGTTCTTGAGATGGTAGAAGACGTTGCTTTAGATGTTTTTGACTCCTCTGCCGTAACAACAACAGTTTTAAGACGAAAGTTATTCTCTTGCATAACAACAGAAATATAAATGTCTCGATTTACATTAATCAAAGTATCAATATCTACTTTACCCATATAGTGTATTCGCAACTGCGTTTTGCCGGCAGGAACACCTTTTAAAGAAAAATTTCCGGCATTATCGCTGAAAGTATTAATACCATATTCAGTAAGTGATACTGTAGCATACGAAAGAGCCTCTTTGGTTCTATCATTTAATTCACAAATTTTACCAGAGACTCTAAATTTAAACTTTTCCTTTTGCCCCGTCTGTGAAAATATTCGTACCGGGTAGAATAACATTAATAATAATGCGATAAGTGACACTTTCTTGCTGTAACCCAAGAAGAGTGTTGTAATTGAATAATATTTGCCCATTTCCATATATTTATTTGTGATTTTATTATCCTGCAACAAATTAACTTACTTATTAAGTTTTTATATAACGCACAGCAAAATTAAAGCTTCAAGCACTAATATCAAATACCTATATTTAGGTATTTATATAGCATGAACGTGGTAAAAAAGTAATTCGCGCCTTATTAACAATGCACAAATATTAATATTAAACCACTAATGCATACGAACCTTTATCGAAATATTTTCTATTTGAACTTGTAACAATACTCATTCATTTATTCCATAGCCTATTCAATACGTCGCCCACAAAGACAAAAAGCACAATAACAGAATTAATTTCTGCAACAAAGGTGTATATTTAGAAAATAAAACAATACGCACCTGCATAAAACAGAAAATAAAACTAATATTCACATATATTCATTATTTATATTCTTCAACATACAACTCCTCTCGTAGTCTATAGAAAAATATTCTAAAGGACAAATTAGCAAATATTACATCGCAATACATCTAAGCAATGTACTTCAACCGACAACTTCGGTCGTTAAGATTTTGCAAGGGAGTAGACGGCAAAATACTATTTGCCGTTGGAGATTACAAAGATGTTTATCATCAGATGCAGGCCAATCCGCTTGTGGAGATTGTAACCCTAGCTTCAAACCGAAAATGGTTACGTTACACAGGGCGTGCCGTTTTCGAGACTGAGGAGAAATACACAAATCTTCCTTTCGAAGAACACCCTCAGTTGCGAAAGATGTACGACAAGTTGAACGCCAATGCAACCATATTCCATCTTGAAGATGCAAAGGCGCAGATTGATAGCGTTACAGGAAACGTCATAGAGACTTTAGAGTAATTATTTGTCAGTTCTGTCGGATTCGATGTCCGTCGAAACTAATTTTAAAGATTACCCAATCAACAAAAAAGGCAATATCGTTGCATTTAAAATCCCGATAATAAAAGAACCGAGGAATGCTTAATCCATGGCATGACGTGATAAAATTCACTTGCTACAATAAATCAACCCATTAACATTATTTAGATTCCCGAATTTTGCCCATATATAAAGTATATCTATATTTGCATCGTGGACGATATAATCCTCAACGATACACTTAAAATATAAATAGATAATGGAATCAAATTTTTATCAATTTACGGCAAAAAGCCTGAAGGGAGAAGATCTTTCAATGGAAGCCTATAAAGGCAAAACAGTAGTGGTGGTAAACACGGCGAGTAAATGCGGATTTACGCCACAACTCGAAGGTCTTGAAACGCTCTACAAAAAGTATAAAGACAAAGGCTTGGTTATTTTGGGATTTCCATGCAATCAGTTTGCAGGTCAGGAACCTGGCGATGAAAATTCGATAGCTGAAGGTTGCGTGATCAATTATGGCGTAACGTTTCAAATGTTTTCCAAAATCAACGTTAACGGCACAAATGCACACCCGCTCTACAAATTTCTGAAAAATGCGAAAGGCGGAGTACTCGGAAGTGCCATAAAATGGAATTTCACAAAATTCCTGATAGATGCCGAAGGTAATGTAATAGAACGTTTTGCCCCGACAACAACACCTAAAAAAATGGAGAAGAGCATTGTTGAGTTATTAGAAAAGAGCGAAACGAAATGACAAAGTACGACAATCTGAAACTCGAAAATCAACTATGTTTTCCGCTCTACGCGCTTTCGAGACTTGTTAATCACGAATACCAGCCGTTTTTTGAAAAAATGGACATCACCTATCCGCAATATATCGTGCTAATGGTACTTTGGGAAGCAAATGCTCCGATTTCGGTCAACGAAATTTCTAAGCGTCTGATTTTGGACACCAATACCATTACTCCTTTGCTGAAAAGGATGGAAAGTCGAAATTTCATAACGCGCACACGCTCGACGGAAGATGAGCGAAAAGTAATGGTTTCGTTGACAGCGAAAGGCTGTGAACTTAAAGATGAATGTTTGGAAATGACCTGCATTTTGAGTGCGGATATGAAGGATTGTCCTCTTTCGACGGAAGAAATAACGGCAATGTACACAAATCTATGGAAATGGATTCATTATTTGCAAGACAAAAAACAAAGCATAAAAAAGGGAGAATAATATCGGGCGCAGCAGAGCAAAGATAATCATCCGTACAAACTACTCGGCATATTTGCAAATAAGGTACTTGCCGCATTTAAAGCATTTGTTGGCATTGTATCTAATTCCATTGCCGTAACGCTTGATGCTGTTAATAATTTGAACCATGCCGTATCGAGTGTTATTATGATTATAGGGGCACACCAGTCATCCATCTATTTTATCAGAGTCTTTTATACGGGATAAACATAGTTGTAAAGACGTCCAAAATTAATGGACATCGTGACAATATAAAAGCCACCATTCATATTTTTCAACATCTCTTCATAACCCTTTGGCATGGAGAATTTCAGATTGGCACGTATCAATTCGCCCAATCGATAATATTTGGAGAAAGGGATACTCGCAAAAGAAATATCATCGAAACAAAATTCCATATCCGATATTCGTTTATTGAAATCCACCACAGGCCAAATATCTAGCACACACCCTTTTTCTATAAACTTATTGATTTCTCGTTTGGTAAATACCGCATTGGCTATTTTCCTTAGCTTTACATAATAGTTGCTGCATAGCGTGGCTGGGTTTTGCATTAAACCGTCTCTTGAGCGCCAGCTTCCATCTTTACATCTATACGCTCCTTTACGAATTTTAGTGTTTGTCTTATTGCCTATAAAATAGAGGGGACTGACATTCCTATGATTAGGACAAGTCACATAGAAATACTTACCCGCATATTGGATTTCTTTCTTCCCTTTATACAAGTCAGTTTGAGCCTGAGCACTACTTGCAAAGACCATCGTACTCATCAAGACTACAATGGTCATGGCTATTTTTACCGTCATCGTTTTCATATTATTCATTGATACATTTCACGAATATATCAATTATTCATCACAATAAAGCAAATATCAAACGTTTTTTTCGTGTTGTTCCTCATTTAATGTCCTAATCATCGACCCGATTTTATCTTTTTTTGGTCTGTCTTTTTCTTCATACTTGTAAACAATTTAATACCTTTGCCATATTTACTGATCCTATTAGTGTGGAACACGAGGGAGCACCTTTAGCAACGACTATGATTATACCGTATCTTGTGTAAGATCAAATAAAGAATAAAGATGAAAAAGAGTATATTAATTATTTTATTGTCACTGACCTCTTGTATCATAATTGCACAAGAGAATCGAAGTTTCAAAGACTATGTTAGCCATTTTAGAGAAAAGCAGTTGCCCTGCCAGATGAATGTCGATTCCGTATGGTCGTACTTTCCTCAGCGGGCAAGTAAGGGCGGTTCTTATGCGAACTATAATATTCCGGCGAAGTACATCAAGCAATATATTTGCCCGTCCGCACAGAAGTGCGATTGCAGCAATACCAATGAATGGTATCTCTATGGTATTAAGATGAATCTCGGAAAATATCTCGCAGTGGTTGTCAGCAAGAGATCTGATAATTATCCGACTAAGTTTGGCAGAGGATTAAGAGATTGCCTATTGATTGTCTACAATGGTGAAGGAAAGATGATAAGCCGGAAAACAATAGCTCAAGATAGCTTTCAGCATTTTTTCTTCGGGAAGTTCAGCAAAGGCAACGAACCGGACACTCTTCTATCCCTTTTTATTGAACGTGGGTCAATGCTCGAGTATACCGATCGGAGCAATAGTCTGTTCAAAGGTATACTGGATAGCTATGTATATACGGTCGACAAGCAAGGCATGATCAAAGAAACGAAGACTGCCGACAAAGCGGCAAAGGTGCAATGGAGCGAGAAGAAGATAAAGATATTGGAGACATGGGATTTGGTTCCCGAGCAAAAGGCAGAAAGCCTGATAAGCACGTTTTATAAGGCTTATATATCGGAGAGTGGCTCTCTTGCCGGAGACGAACTAAAGAAAAAGTATCTGACCAAACGTCTGATAGAAAAGCTCGATAGAGTTAGAGCCGAGACAGATGCCGATCCGGTTATTCGGGCTCAAGACACGACTGATGATATGGTGAAATCATTATCCGTTAAACACATAGAGGGCGACTGGTATATGGTAAGCTATACTTCCAACAAAGGAACGAAGTTCGAAAGGTCAGAAAAGATACCCACTAAAGTCATTCGAAGCGACAATGGATATATGATAGACTACATCACTCCTTCTTGGAATACCATAAACCATGGTGGCACAATGCTCGAAGAATCTACCACCTCACTTTCTATCAATACATCTTCTCCCTATTCTTTTCTCGATTCTTTTTATAGGCTATATACTTTGATGTATGCTACAATGCCCGATGGGCTGACTGCCCAGCTTGCTACACTGCGTGCAAAACATCTCACGCCAAAAGCTCTGTTGCAGTTCAAAGAGGTAGAAAAGACAAGAAAATCATCCGAAGGCAGCCCCAACTACGACATGCTGATTGATGGTTTCGACTACGATCCAGGCTGGGGACTAACAGTCGTTCGCAACTCTCTTAAGGATGGAGTCCTTAAATGTATCTATAAAAGAAACCCCAAGTCGGAGAAATTCAATTCCTTCAAGGTAAAAATAGTCAAACAAGGTACAAGTTATATGATTGATGGAATAATAATGAGATAATCAATCTCAAAAGTAGTTATTTTATTCGCAGGCAAGAAAGATTTTACACGCACTGGTACACAGACATAAATTCAGAAGGACGAAAATATATTTTTATAAAGACGAATTTTTATTTTCATCCTTATCATTTCTTATGGATGTGGATAGTGCAAAAGAGCCATACAAGTTGACTCTGATTTAACTTTATTTATGTAATGTGCTATTAATAATTATTACTGTCCGATAAAACTAGAAATAACATATGAATAGTACCCGAAGTGCTTTTAAATAGCGCTACGGGTTCATTTTTTGCGGAACAAGCCCCCTCAGTCAAAAAGAGATGGTTCAGGTGGACTGTCCGACGCTTCTTTAAGATATGTTGCCCAATCTTTCTCGGGATT
>Ga0183101_1000187_pt4 | contig 52307 bp, 35 predicted proteins | sample Biomet3_FD_127790 | JGI IMG/M metagenome (GOLD analysis project Ga0183101, IMG submission 127790) | Microbial communities from bioreactor (seeded with sewage sludge) at LBNL, California, USA - Biofuel metagenome 3 | ecosystem: Engineered > Bioreactor > Anaerobic > Unclassified ... | reverse complement strand
TATGGCACAAAAGGGGCCTCAGTGGCTCAACAAAGCAGTGTTCTATCAGATATATCCATCTTCGTATATGGATACCGATGGCAATGGCATTGGCGACCTGCCCGGCATTATTTCGCGGTTGGATTATATTAAGTCTGTCGGTGTGAATGCTATTTGGCTCAACCCGATCTTTGAATCGGGATGGTTTGATGGAGGTTATGATGTGATAGATTTCTACAAGGTAGATCCTCGTTTCGGAACGAATACGGATTTAGTGCGGTTGGTCGACGAAGCGCACAAACGTGGTATTAAAGTTTGTCTTGATCTCGTTGCAGGGCATACCAGCGACAAGTGCGCATGGTTTAAAGAATCGAGCGAAGCCGATCCCAATCAACGTTATAGCGACTACTATATATGGACCAACGAAATATCGCAGGCCGATAAGAATGAGATACTGAAACGTCATCAACAACCCAATCCTCAATCGAGCACCATTGGACGATATGTTGAGGCTGATGCTCCTCGTGCCAAATATTATGAAAAGAATTTCTTCGAATGCCAGCCGGCATTGAATTACGGCTTCGCCACTCCAGATCCCGCTCATCCGTGGGAACAGCCGGTCAGTGCTCCCGGGCCTAAAGCTACTCGACAAGAGTTGAAGAATATCATGTCGTTTTGGATGGACAAAGGCGTCGACGGTTTTAGAGTGGATATGGCTGCCAGTTTAGTCAAAAATGATCCGGATAAAAGGGAAACCATAAAATTGTGGAACGAAATGCGTAGTTGGATGAACAATAGCTATCCGCAGTGCATATTGATTTCCGAGTGGTCCAATCCTGCTCAGGCTATTCCCGCAGGGTTTAATATCGATTTCTTTATACAGTTTGGCATTAAAGGTTACCCTTCGCTGTTCTTTGCTAAGAATACTCCGTGGGGAAAACGCAACAGCCATCCTTATTGCTATTTTGACAGATCCGGAAAAGGGGAGCTCAAAGAATTTGCAGACAATTTCTCCGATGCCTATACTCGGACCAAAGACTTGGGCTATATTGCCCTTCCATCGGCAAATCACGACTTTCAACGCCCCAACATTGGGACACGCAATTCTATCGACCAGCTAAAGGTGGCAATGACTTTCTTCCTTTCCATGCCGGGCGTTCCTTTTATCTATTATGGCGACGAAATTGGGATGAAATACGAGACGGATCTTCCGAGCAAAGAAGGCAGCAACGAACGTGCCGGCGCACGTACGCCGATGCAATGGGACAATAATGCTACGGCAGGATTCTCCACATGTACTCCCGACAAACTTTACTTTCCGGTAGATACCGAAAATGGTAAGCTTACCGTTGCCACACAAGAAAATGATAAAAATTCGTTGCTCAATTATGTCAGAGGTCTGATTCGCTTGCGTCAGTCGTCCGAGGCATTGGGCAATGAGGGCGATTGGACTTTGGTGAGCGATGTGAACAAACCTTACCCAATGGTATACAAACGTAGTAAGGGCAATGAAACATACATTGTGGCATTAAATCCGAGCGAGAAGAAAGTCGAAGCAGATATTGCCGGTCAAGGATACAAATCTGCCAGAATTGTTTCTGCCACAGGTAAGGGACGCTATAATGTCAATAAGAACGGCAATGATAAAGTACAATTGAATGCTTTTTCGGCTATTATTGTCAGAGTCAATTAATAGAAAAACATTCTGAAAAGGCTGTATTGCTGTAAAAGTCACCGAACGGGGAATTGATGTCCGACTATGTGTCTAATTAGAGTCACTACGCCGTTAGTGTACCGATTGGATATGGATCTTCAATCTTTCTCGCCCTTTACACTCAACCTTTTTATTCAATCGTTTCAATGTTTTTCTACTTATCTTTCATACGTTTGGTGGGCAGCAGACAATCATATGCTGCCCATCAAATGATTGTCTGCTGCGCAGCATACATTCATATGCTGCGCAGAAAACAAATGGCGCTAACGGACGAAAACAATGATTGCTCTTTGCTTTGATGATGAAACTAACTGATTGTAAGGTTGCTGCATGCTTATCTACAATCAGTCTCTTCGTTTTCTTATTATTTATTGTGGTATGTGTTTAGACGGCGAACCAATTTCGTTTTATGACTGAAATTGGCTCGCCGTCTATTTTTGTTTTAATCTTTATCGGATGATATTGAGATTAGCATCCAGACGGTATGCTTTTCCTTTTACTGTTCTAAACGATTGTGTTTTATTTTTATATCTGACGTGGCACATTCCGCCCGAATTCGATACGATCGTAGCTTCCTTTAGTTCGTTGTCGGCCCACTTCATGTTGACCTGAAAGTTCCCTCTTGCGCAAAGTCCCTTTACCAAGCCGTCTTTCCAAGCGTCGGGCAGTGCCGGCAGCAGTTGTATGAAACCTAGATGACTCTGAAGCAACATCTCTGTCATGCCCGCAGTGCCGCCGAAGTTTCCGTCAATCTGGAAAGGTGGGTGTGTATCCCATAAGTTATCCATTGTGCCATTCTTTAGTAGATTGCCCAATAGCATATAGGCATGATTGCCATCTTCAAGTCTTGCCCATTGATTGAGCTTCCATCCCATGCTCCATCCGGTAGCACCGTCGCCCCGATGTTCTAAAACTACTTTGGCTGCCTGGGCTAGGGTAGGGGTAGTAATGGGAGAGATGGTGTGTCCGGGATGCAATCCGAACAAGTGGTTTACGTGACGATGATGGTCGTTAGGGTCATCAATATCTTTCGACCATTCCATGAGTTGTCCATAACGTCCTATCTTGTATGGTGCCAAGTGCTTGAGTGCATCTTCCCAATCCTTTCTGTCCTTGCTGTCTAGTCCTAATGTTCGGGATGCAGACACCGCATCCAAAAGTATCTCGCGAATGACTGCATGGGCAAAAGTAGCTCCTTCGTCTATCGGCCCGTGTTCGGGAGAAGTCGAGGGCGCGGCGGTATAGGTTCCGTCGGGTTTATGCCACAGATAGTCGGCGGCAAAGTCGGCTGCTCCTTTGATAATGGGATAACCGGTTTCTTTTAGAAACTTTACGTCGCGAGTGTAGTCGTAGCAGTCCCATATATGCGTTGCCAGCCATGGCCCTGCCATTGGAGAAAAGTTCCACGACATGTCTTCGCTTTGCAATGGGGTAGTGAACCCAAAGATGTTGGCCGAGATTGATGCCGTCCAGCCACGTGTACCAAAATAATCTTTTGCTGTTTCTTGGCCCGGTTTAATCAAGGTTCGTATGAAGTCTACGAGCGGTTTGTTGCATTCGCTCAGATTGGTGGAGAGTGCCGGCCAATAGTTCATCTGGATATTGATGTTGTTATGGTAGTCTACATTCCACGGTCCTTCTACATTGTTGTGCCATATTCCTTGCAGATTGGCGGGCATATTGCCGGGCCGCGAACTGGCGATGAGCAGATAACGTCCGTATTGATAATACAGAGATTCCAAGTAGAAGTCTGCTGTGCCTTTACGGTAATTTTCCAAGCGCTTATCGGTAGGCTCGTCTATGGTGCCTTTGGCCGGATTCAGGTTGAGGCTGACTCTGCCAAACAAGCTGGAGTAGTCTTTGTAATGCTCGGCAAGTAGTGCGCCGTAACCTTTGCTTTTGGCGGATTGTATCCATTTGCTGGTTGTCTCGGTAGGATTAGTACCAACGTATGTTTTGGGGTCTTTGAAGTCGGGGTTGAAATTCATCTTATAATCGGTGTCGGCCGTTACGTAAAAGACTACCTCATCGGCATTCTTGGCTGTCAGTTTAGTACCGTCGTTGGACAGGTTTCCCCCTTTTACTTCTGCTCTAATGCGAACCACAAATTGCATGTTATTATTGTCTAAGCGCGAAACGTATATCAGTCCGTTGTTGCCATCGGCTTTCATCTGGCCTGTGAGCAAAGGGTTTGGTGCATAACTGAATGATAGATTCTGCATACCTCGTTTATTGGCTTTGAAGCGAATGACCATTACATTGGCGGGATAAGAAATGAAATAGTCGCGCAGGTAAGCAACTCCTTCTTTCTGGAAAGAGACTTTCACCAATGCGGAGTCGAGCGATAGCGAGCGGCGATAATTACTCATGCCGGTGCTGTTGAGCCCTGTTGCAATGTAAAACTCTCCGGCAGTGGTGAAATTGCCAAAGCGGAAAGGCTTTTCTTCGTTTGAACTGTAAGCCACCTCGCTATTGAAATTCTTTCGTGTAAGCGAATCGACACGCTTGTCGTCTCCTTGTGCAAAGGCTTCTCTGATATTGGTCAGTATAGATGCCGATCTTTTGTTGACATTCCAATAATAAGCTGCCCCTTTGGCCGTATTGGGACCGCCTCGCCACAATGTCTTTTCATTGAATGTGATTCGTTCGGATTCGATGGATCCTAATATATTTGCTCCGATACTACCGTTGCCTATAGGTAGCGAGAGCATTTCCCAACTTCTGTCTGTATTCCCATTATCCCATGGGGCTTTGCCTTGAAGAGTATTGGGGGTATCAAACCATATGTTCAATAGATGGTTGCTCTGGTGCATAGATTGTGCCTTGAGCGGCTGCCAAACAGTGGCAATCAATAGTATATACAAGAAGCCTAAGCGTAGGCATGTAGATGTGAGTGATTTTTGCATTGAAGTAAGATTAGTCTAAAAATGATTTCAAAGGTAATGGATATTATAGAAAGATCAAAATTTATTTTCTACTTCTAAAGGCGTTTTATTCATGCTACACTGGCATGGCGGCCTTCGTAGATGCGAGAATGGCGGTATATAAACAAAAGGAGGAAGCATAATGGCTTCCCCCTTTTAGTCTATTCGGTTGTCAATCTATTCGTATGTTCAGTTTATGTCCCATATCCCGGCGCTCTTCTCCAAATTTATTAAGGCGGAATCGTAATCGAATACCGCTTGGTAATATTGCCCTTGCACTTCGTTGTAAGTGCGTTGGGCGTTGAGAACTTCGAGTAGGGAAGTGTCGCCTCTATTGTAACTATAGATTTTGCCTTTCAGTACCTCCTGGGCTTGTCTAAGTAGCCCGTTTTCGAAATGGAGCACTTGTTTGGCAGCCGATTCGTAATCGTAGTAAGCCTTCATTATCTCGTTCTGAACCTGTAGTGCCGCTTGGTCGTACTCCAACGAAGCTTGCCTTACTCGTTGCTTGGCGGCATTGATGCTACCTCTGTTCAGCTTTGAGAATGGAATAGGAAGTGATATTCCTGCCGTCAAGCTATTGTATGAGGGAGCGGGTGCAATCTCGTTCTTTACTTCTGCATTGTGCCCCAACTCCAATGAAACCGTAACGTCACTGTTCTTCTCTCGCTGTGCTACCTTCAAGGCTTTGTTGGCAACGTCTATGTTTTGCATAGCCGCAACCAAGTCGGTTCTTTGGGCTTTGCCTTGTTCTATCAAATCTGCCAACCGATACGAACGGTAGGTCAGCTTTATTGCCGATTCGGGTTGATAGAGTAGGGTTGCTTTCGTCGTTCCTGTGTAGAGAGACAATTCGGTGAATGCTTTCTTCTGTTCGGTTTCGGCCTGAAGCAGTTCGTTGTACGTCAAACCTGCTTCTACTTTGGTTTGTATGGCATCTATCTCCATTATTTTACCTTTGGCAAAACGTATGCTATCCGATTTGGCTAAATCGGATATGTTTTGGTACGCCTCTTTTTTTATCTCATAGAGTTTCTTCTGCCTTAGAGACTCGAAGAAAGAAACCGTAGCATCTGCATGGAGATTCCTCAGATAGTCGGCAAGTAATGATTGAGAAAGCTCTGTCTCGCTTTTAGCCAAACCGATGGCAGCAGAACGTTTGCCAAAGGTGAAGGTTTGCGAGATGGAGATCGAACCACCATAACCCATTTTCTTTTTGGCTTGCTCGTTGTTGAAGTAATTGAATCCAAGTTGGGGATCATTCCTTACTTTTGCTGCAATTATTTGTGCCTCGGCTATGCTGACATTAAGTTTCTGCGCTGCATATTCCAAGTTCCCCGAGTCTACCTTTTGCAGATAAGTAGAAAATGTGATAGGTTTTATGGTCGTCTGAGAATATCCCAACGACCAAAGAGCTATGCTGACCATAGCCAGCAGTAGCCGTTTGTTACTGAATGTTTTCATTGTCTGCAATTTCCAATTTATTATTGTTCTGTTCTTTGTCTTCATGCTTTTTCTCGATCATGAAGTAAAGAGCCGGAAGTATATATAGCGTAATAACTGTAGAGAACAGTAATCCGTAGACAATAACCGTAGCAAGGGGACGTTGTACATCCGACCCGATTCCTGTTGTAATAGATGCCGGGAACAAACCGAGGATGGCCACTGTTGCCGTCATGATGATGGGGCGGAACCGATGGGTGCTGCCTTCTGTAACGGCATCGTATAAATTCTTTCCTTTCTTGCGAAGATTATTGATGTGAGATACCATGATGACGCCATTCTGAATGGCTACTCCAATTAAAGCAATGAATCCGACGGCAGAAGATACGTTGAGTGTCATTCCTCTTAAATTGAGTGCAAGCATTCCTCCAAAGAGTGCCAATGGAATGATACACATCTGTAGGACGGCCTGCCTGAACTTGCCGAATGCAGCAAACAACAGCAGTAGCATAATACCTAATGTTAAAGGAATGACAACCCCCAGTTTGGCATAAGCCCGCTGTTGGTTCTCGAATTGACCTCCCCATCGCAATTGGATGTTTTGTTTGTTGAAGTGAACATTCTTATTTATTTGTCTGTTCGATTCTTGCAGGAAAGAGGTCAAGTCGTTTCCACGAAGATTTACTCTGACGGTCAAGTGACGCTTGTTCATCTCACGTGATATGCAACTTGCTCCGGTCGTCAGTTTGATAGTCGCTACTTGCGAAAGAGGGATTTTTACGCCCGAATTGGTTGTCAGCATTAAATTGCCAATCTTCTCGGGAGTGTCCCTGCTGTCTTGATTCAACTTACAGGTTACGTCGTACGATTTGCTACCTACAAATATCTCTGAGATAGGCGTACCTCCGATTGCCATTTCGATGACATCTGCCACGTCTGATATATTCAGCCCATACAATGCAATCTTGTCTCGGTCGGCAATGATTTGCAATTGCGGTAGCGGAGGTTCTTCATCAATCGTTACGTCGGCTGCCCCCTTTATTTTATTCAGAGTGTTCACTATTTGTTCGCCAACGTTTCGTATCTCTTTCAAATCATCCCCATATATCTTGACGGCAAGATCACTATGGGCTCCGGCTATCTGATCCATTACCATATCTAGTATGGGTTGCGAAAATCCGACGGTATATCCGGGCATTTTGCTTAGTGTATCAGACATCTTTTCTATCAGTTGGGCTTTGGTCAGTCCGCTCTCCCAGGTGTTGTAAGGCTTTAACCCGATGCAACATTCTACATGAGAAAGAGAGAAGGCATCGGTTCCTTCGTCATCGCGCCCTACTTGTGTCATAACGTAAGAGACTTCGTCAAAGCCTTTGATAGCCTTTCTGAAATCGGCTGCCATTTGCTTTGATTTCTCTTGAGATATTCCCGGAGGCAACTGCATCTGTACCCAGATGGAACCTTCGTCAAGCGGAGGAAGAAAATCTTTTCCTACCATCCAACTTAGTCCGATAGCGAGGATAAGTATCACTATGAGCGGTCTCAATACTTTTTTAGGATGCTGGAGTATCTTTATCGTCTGCTTGTGGTAACCGTTGGATAGCTTCTCGAGCCATTTGTTCTGGCGCATCTTGGTCGGCTTTCGATAGATGATATACGATAGGGCGGGAGTGAGTAAAAACGAAACGCACATGGCGCCGATTAATGCATACCCTACGGTATATGCCATTGGAGTGAAGAGTTTCTTCTCTATATGTTCGAAAGTGAAGAGAGGCAAATAGGCGGTAATGATAATCAGGGTAGAGAATAGAATGGGACGTGCTACTTCTAACGTTCGTTTCAACGTCGATTCTTCTTCTAGAGGGGCAAGTGGATGGCTCTCTCTCTTTTTCAATATAGTTTCCATCATCACAATGGAACCGTCCACGAGTATACCGAAGTCGATAGCTCCCAGTGAAAGTAAATTGGCCGGAATACCTGTGAGGTGCATTAAGATGAAGGCTATGAGTAGAGACAGAGGGATAGTCAATGCAACGACTGCTGCTCCTCTCCAATTGCCCAAGAAGATGAATAAGACAAGCAATACCAATGTCATACCTTCTAACAGCGTATGAGATACGGTATGCAATGTGGTACTCACTAAATTGGTGCGGTCTACGAAAGGATGGATAGAAACTCCTTTAGGTAGTCCGCCATGGTTGAGCTCTTCGACAGACTGATGTATTCCATCCAATACTTTGGAGGGATTCTGAAAGCGAAGCATCTGTACAATGCCTTCTACTCCATCTGAGATATTGGCCGAGTCGGAAGAAAAGCCTAAAACACCTTTTCGTTCGAGATTGCCATATTTGAGTGTTCCTATGTCATTGATGTATATAGGCACTCCATCTTTGGAACTAACCACTATTTTACCTATGTCGTTCAGGTTCTTTACTAGTCCTATACCTCGAATGACATAGCTTAAATCCCCTTGTTGTAGAATACTTCCGCCTGCGTTTACATTGTTTTTCTCTATCTTGTCTTTGATGTCGGACAGAGTAATGTCGTATTGCTCCATCTTATGCGGATCTATTTCTATCTGATATTGCGTAGTGATCCCTCCGAAATTACTAACGTCGGCAACTCCTATTACTTGTTTCAGACGTGGAATGACTACCCATTTGTTTATATCGGTAAGCTCCCTAAGATCGTGGTTTTTGCTCTCTAGTACATAACGATAGATCTCTCCGATAGGAGATGTCAGTGGATTGAGCGAAGGAGTGGCACTATAGGGCAACTCTACATCGGTAAGGCGTTCTTGTACTCGCTGCCTTGCCCAGTAATCGTCTACTCCGTCTTGAAACACCAATATAATTGTCGAGATTCCAAACGAACTGCGGCTACGCATGACGGTTGTTCCTGGCAGTCCGTTCAGTGAACGTTCTATCGGAATAGTGATCTGCTGTTCAATTTCCTCGGCGGCAAGGCCGGGTACTTGAGTAATGACTTGAACGGTAACGTCGGCAATGTCGGGATAAGCATCGATAGCTAATTGCTTCCATGAATAATATCCAATAACGGCGACGAAACAAAAAGCCACAATCATCAGTCCTCGCCGATGAAAGGCTAAAGATATTAATTTTTTCATCTCCTCTAGAATACGTTATTGAGATAGAAAGCGCCTTCGCATATAATTTCTTCGCCTTGATTCAGTCCGTCGGTGATGGCTGCTTGTCCGGCAGAAGCTGTTGTTGTGTGCACTGCCCGCTTTAAGTATTTGTTTTTTCCAACCTTCACGAAGACATAAGTAGAATTCTCTTCCTGTAGAATGGCAGAAGATGGTACCATTATCTTTTGAGTGGGTCTATCAATTAATTTCACATAGCCATACATCCCGGGTTTCATTAATCGATTGGCATTATTGCATTCGATGATAACTTCTACCGAGTGAGTGTCTTGATCCATTATTTGGCTGATGTGGTATATCTTTCCTTCTATCTCTTTGTTGGGCATAGAAACCAATGCGATCTTGACAGTCGATAAGCCCCTTATTAAACTAATGTCCTTTTCTTTGACGTGAGCCACAACCCAGACCTTGTTCAGGTTGGCTACCGTAGCTACGGGTTCGGCATCTTCTTTCAAGTATTGACCTATTACGATGCCGCTGTTTATCACTTCTCCCGATAGAGGAGAACGCACTACAAGCGGTTGCCCAAGTTTCATTTGTTTGGGCGATATATGATAGATGGATAGAGCGGCTTTAGCATTTTCTACTTCTTTTTTCTTCAAAGTATAGTTGAGCTCGGCATCTTCTTCTTCTTTTTTTACGCCGACCTTATTTCTTACCAAGTCTTTTTCTCTTCTCATATTAATATAGGCCACTTTCAATTCTTGTTGTGCCTGATAGTAGTCTTTAATGGACTCGTAGAAATCGGCTGAGCTAATCTCGAACAACGGACTTCCGGCCCTTACTTTTTGTCCTAAACGGACGAACGATTTTGTGATACGCCCGGCAAATGGGGAAGCTATTTTTGCAAAATTATTAGGGATAGCTTCAACAACTCCTGAAGCCGTGAATGTTTCATTATATGACTGTAGAGTTGCCGATTCTGCCTTGATCTTTTTTAGCAATGATGATTGCGGCGGAATACATATAGTATCACCATGAGTGAAATAATCTTGTTGGTTATTTGATTCTTTTCCACTTTTACAAGATGACATGGCAATAACTAGTACAAGAAAGTAATAGTAAATTCTCATATTTCTTACGTTAATAATTTATGTTATTGGTGGGTGTTATTTCTTTGTCGCTAAAATGGTTTAATTGCCAAAGGAGGACCCCGTAAGAAAAGGTGTTGTAAATGTTTGAGTGTATGTAATAAATGAAATGTAGAATTGAGTCTTCCTATGATACATAAGAAAATGGCGGCGAAAGCTGTGAAAGTTGTAAAAAAGAGAGCTTTTGAAAGAAGGGATATTGTAATATAGGCAGAAGTAGTATGGGAGTGTGGCCCTTTGAATGGGTGAGAGTGAGTGACCGGACCGAAAGGGGTCTGGTGAGTATGCATAAAAAAGGTAGAACATCCATAATAGTTCATGAAAAGAACTATTAGGAACAATCCTGATAATAATCGTAACCTTTTGGCTCTCATACTGAAATTCTCAAAACTTCTTTGTATGTTCTTTTTCTGACTGCAAACTTACGTAAAAATAATGAATAATATGATGCAGTTTAATGACAAAAAGCATTTTTCTCTTTTATAATGAGAAAAATGCCTTTTGTCTTATTAGAGTTATATGGTAAATTTAAAGATTTGCCAACTCTATTATTTTATTTACAGCTTCACGAAGTCCATCTTTGTTTTTGCCGCCAGCTTGAGCAAAGTGTGGTTGTCCGCCGCCGCCGCCTTGAATCAGTTTGGCAGCTTCTTTTACCATCATGCCTGCTTTTAGCCCTTTGGCAACTAACTCGTCGCTAATGGCAACAGTCAACATGGGTCTTTCATTATCGTCTGTACCTGCAACGAAGAATGAATTCGGAACTTCACTACGAATCTGGAAAGCTAAGTTCTTCACCATTTCGGCTGGCATTGTACTACAAATGCTAACAAGCTTTACTCCATTCACATTTGTAGCATTCTCTATCAATTTAATCTTTAGGGAAGCTTCTTTCTCATGCATAAACTCTTCGATCTGTTTTTTTAAGGCAGCATTCTCTTCTATAGATTTTGAAATAGCGCCTCTTAGATCAGGAACGTTATTGAAGAGTTCTTTCATTCCCTTAATCAGATCTTCGTATTGTTCCATCAGTTCTTCTGCTTTTGCTCCAGTAACAGCCTCTATACGTCTTACACCTGCGGCAACACTGCTTTCGGAAATAATCTTGAACATACCAATCTTACCCGTGGCACTGACGTGTGTACCTCCACAGAATTCGATAGATTGTCCAAACTGAACAATACGAACCTTGTCTCCGTATTTTTCGCCAAACAGTGCGATAGCTCCTAATTCTTTGGCTTTCTCTATAGGGTAATCGCGCTTTTCTTGTAAAGAAAGGTTTTCCCGAATGTGATCATTAACAATGTGTTCCACTTGGCGCAATTCTTCGTCTGTTACCTTTTGGAAGTGAGAAAAGTCGAAACGTAAGCCATCTGAATTAACAAGCGAACCTTTTTGTTCAACGTGATTGCCTAATACTTGGCGTAATGCTTGATCGAGTAAGTGAGTAGCAGAGTGATTGGCAGCAGAGGCATTGCGCTTTTCAACATCAACACATGCCATGAATTCTGCTGATGGGTCGTTTGGACATTTGGCAGAGAGGTGGATCGTTAGGTTGTTTTCTTTCTTGGTGTTGATGATGTCGATGGTTTCACCTTCGCAAACTAACACACCGGTATCACCTACTTGTCCACCCGATTCAGCATAAAATGGAGTCTCGTCAAGAACAATTTCGTAGAAAGTATTTTTCTTTTGAGATACTTCACGGTAACGAAGAATGTGAACGTTGTATTCGGTATAATCATAACCTACAAAGTTTGATACACCCGGTTTTAATTCAATCCAGTCGCCTGTCTCTACCGCTGCCGCATTACGTGCGCGTTGTTTCTGTTTGTCCATTTCCGCTTTGAACTCATCTTCGTTGAGTGATAAATTATTTTCTCGAAGAATCAACTCGGTTAAGTCTAGAGGAAAGCCGAATGTATCATATAAAGTGAAAGCGTTTTTACCGCTGATCTCTTTTATTCCTGCTTCTTTTGCACGTTCCATTACATTGTCGAGTAATCGGATACCGTTATCGAGAGTACGCAAGAAAGCCTCTTCTTCGTCTTTCGTGACTTTCATTATAAGCTCCTTTTGAGCAACGAGCTCCGGATAAGCTTCGCCCATTTCAGCATTCAATACCGGAACCAACTTGTACATGAAAGGAGCTTTTTGGTCGAGGAAAGTATAACCATAACGAATGGCGCGGCGCAGAATGCGGCGAATGACATAACCGGCTTTTGCATTTGACGGTAATTGGCCATCGGCGATTGAAAATGCTATCGTACGAACGTGATCTGCAATAACTCGCATGGCCACGTCTTTTTGTTCGTCTTTGCCATATTCAACCTTTGAAATACTTGAAATCTCTTTAATGAGCGGTTGAAATATATCTGTGTCGTAATTGGACGTTTTTCCTTGTAAAGCCATACAAAGACGCTCAAATCCCATACCGGTATCGATTACTTTATTAGGAAGTGATTCGAGTGATCCGTCTGCTTTGCGGTTGTATTGCATGAATACTAAATTCCAAATTTCGATAACTTGTGGGTGGTCTTTGTTGACGAACGATTTGCCGTCTATTGATTTGCGTTCTTCTTCAGATCGTAAATCAATATGAATTTCCGAGCAAGGACCACAAGGACCTGTCTCGCCCATTTCCCAAAAGTTATCGTGCTTATTGCCGTTGATAATACGGTTGGGTGAAATAAACTGTGCCCAATACTCGGCAGCTTCATTGTCACGTCCCAGTTTATCCGTTGGCGAACCTTCAAATACTGTTACATATAGTAAGTCGGGATTAATCTTCACGACATCTATTAGGAATTCCCAAGCATATTCTATCGCTTCTTTCTTAAAGTAATCACCAAACGACCAATTGCCCAACATCTCGAACATCGTTTGATGATATGTATCGTGACCAACTTCTTCCAAATCATTATGTTTTCCGCTCACACGTAGGCATTTCTGTGAGTCGGTCGCCCGTTTGAATTTTGCCGGTTGATTACCTAAAATAATATCCTTAAATTGATTCATCCCGGCATTAGTAAACATCAATGTCGGGTCGTCTTTTATTACCATTGGTGCCGAAGGTACAATCTGATGTCCTTTCGATTGAAAGAAATTTTTAAACGAATCTCTAATTTGATTAGCAGTCAACATACCTAATTATTAACTAATTTTGAAATTTATCTTCATGAATTATTGTGCAAAGATACTTTCTTTTTAGTATTTTTGCTTCACAAAACTCTAATTAATTTTCAATAAACTCTTAAAAAAGAATGAATCAGGTGGTAGAAAAGGGGGATAAAATGTTTTATCGTATTAGCGAACTGGCTGAGATGTTCGATGTAAACGAGTCGTTGCTTCGTTATTGGGAGAAGGAGTTTCCTCAAATCTCACCTAAAACGAATAATCGCGGTGTACGTTTGTATCGTAAAGAAGATATTGAGGTGATAGGGTTAATTTACCATTTGGTCAAAGAAAGAGGAATGACTCTGCAGGGGGCTCGTCAGAAATTGAAAGAAAATAAAGAAGATACTGCTCGTAATTATGAGGTAGTGCGTCGCCTTCAAGGTGTTAAAGAACAACTTATAGCGTTAAGTAAAGAATTGGAAGGATAGACTCTATAGCAAAAGTCTTGTCTTCTAAGAAAAAATTATTTCGTTTTCGGAAAGATCAGAGTGATGTAGGGTTGGGGGAGTGTTAGCTTTCTACTCTGGTGGCGGCTTTTATGTTTGGCAATCTTAGAAGTTCGTTGCAGATGAGGCGTACATCGTTAACGTCGTGGACGTAGAGTTGTACTTTGCTTGTGAAAATGCCTGCTTCGGATTCTATAGTCAATTTTTGAATATTGACGTTAAGGCGACGTGAAAGGACTTGAGTAATATCATTTAGCACGCCTAAGCCATCTATACCGTTTATCTGTACATAAACTAAAAACGTTAAGGTCTTGCCTGTATCCCATGTAGTAGCAAGAATTCGATTGCCATAGCTGCTTTTTAACTTTGCTGCGACCGGACATTCTTGTTGGTGGATGATGACCTTGCCATTCTCGTCAATATATCCTAACACATCGTCGCCTGGAATTGGATGGCAACAACTAGCCATGATATATTTCTTTTGAATAGCATCTTCTGTTAATTTTAGAACATCTTTTGTATCTATGATTTCTCTTGCTTCCTGCTTTCCTGTTTCTTCTGGCTCCTTTTCCTTGCTACTTCCAAAAGAGAGGGTTAGCAATTTTCTCCATGACTTGTTTTGTTTACCTGTTATGGCATCCTTGTCTGCTTCACTTAAGAGAATCTCTTTTTTGCCAATAGCAAGATAAAGATCGTTTTCGTTGATTAGATGGTGAAAATGTAGCAGCTTGTCAATAATGCTAGTCGAAAAGGTAAATCCCTCTTTATTGAGAAAACCGTTGAATAATGTTTTTCCAATATCTTCGTATATCTTGTTTTCTTTACGAATGACTGATGCTATTTTTGCACGGGCCTTGGCCGTTGTTGCATAAGCTTCCCATTCAGGCTGTATTCGTTGTGATTTGGATGTTAGAATCTCTACTTGGTCACCACTTTGCAGTTTGTAGCTGAGTGGTACTAATTTATGGTTGACTTTAGCTCCTATACAATGCATGCCTATATCGGTATGAAGCATAAAGGCAAAGTCTAGTGTCGTAGAATTTTGTGGCATTGTTTTAAGCTCGCCCTTGGGGGTGAATGCGAAAATCTCCGAAGCGAAAAGGTTTAGCTTGATGGCATCGAGGAAATCAATTGCGTCGGGTACGGGATCATCCAATATCTCTTTTACTGTGTGCAACCACTTTTCAAGTTCGCCTTCATCTTCACTGCCGTCTCCACCTTCTTTGTATTTCCAATGAGCTGCAAATCCTTGTTCGGCTATGTCGTCCATACGCTGGCTTCGTATCTGCACTTCGATCCATTCGCCATTGTTGCCCATCAGTGTGACGTGTAGCGCCTGGTAGCCATTTGCCTTTGGGTGGCTGACCCAGTCGCGCAATCGGTCGGGGTGGGGTTTGTATATTTTGGATATAGCAACATAGATATCAAAGCAGTCATTCAACTCTTCGTCTAGACTTTTTGGCTCAAATACTATACGGACTGCCAGTATATCATATATTTCTTCAAAAGGGACGTGCTTGTTTTGCATTTTATTCCATATCGAATAGACTGATTTTACTCGTGCTATGATATGGTATTTAAGCCCCATCTTGTCAAGTTGGGTACGGATGGGAGTTGTAAATTCTAGAAAGACTTTGTCTCGGGCGGTAGCTGTTGCACTTAGTTTCTCTTCAAGCTCTTGGTATTCTTTGGGGTGCTCGTATTTGAAACTAAGGTTTTCAAGTTCTGTTTTAATTTTATTTAGCCCCAATCTGTTGGCAAGCGGAGCGTAGATATATAAAGTCTCTCCTGCAATTTTATATTGTTTGTTAAGCGGCATAGAATTAAGTGTCCTCATGTTGTGTAGCCTATCGGCTATTTTGATGAGAATAACTCGTATGTCGTCAGACATCGTCAGAAGAAGTTTTCTGAAGTTTTCGGCTTGAGCCGACGCCTTGTCTCCAAAGATGCCGCCTGCTATCTTTGTCAGTCCATTGACAATCGTGGCAATTTTATTGCCAAAAATGTTTTCAATATCTTCGATCGTGTAATCTGTATCTTCGACTACATCGTGCAACAGTGCCGAACAGATAGATGTGGAGCCTAACCCTATTTCGTTACATACTATATTGGCTACAGCAATAGGATGTAATATATATGGTTCACCCGAGCGCCGTTTAATTCCTTTGTGAGCCTGGTTAGCAAAATTGAATGCTTTGGTAATGATTTCAACGCGTTTCCGATGCTTCGTCTGTAAATAGTTGTGAAGCAGTTCCTGAAAAGCGTCATTTATCATTTTCTCTTCAGCAATTTCTTTCTGATTTATTTCATCTACAGTATCCATGGCTACACTATGTTTCTATAGCGCAAAGATAATTATTAATTATTGTTTCACAACAATAAATCTTATTATCTATGAATTTTTATTTTTTTACCTGCTCTTATGGTATTGCCTTTGATATGATTCGCCTTTCTTAATTGTTTGACAGACATGTGATAATGTTCGGCTATATCCGATAATGTCTCTCCACTCTTTATGGTATGTGATTTGGATTTGCGAGAATGCTTTCTTTTACTGTGGTGAGTATAACTGGCATGGTGGTGCCGTGAGTGTCTGCTATATGAGTGCCGATAGAGAGAAGGTTCGGCAGATTTATCAACTTCTACTGTCCGCCGATTGGGCAACAATTGATCTGTCTTATACGAATAAATTGAATCTTTATGGTCTATAAATCGACTGATATCACTTTGTGGCAATTTTAAAGTATATGGATGGCTATTGCCAGGGATGATATCTAGTTTGTATTGGGGATTCAGGCTTCTGATTTCCTTCTTGTCAATATTGAGTACCGCAGCAATCTGATCAAAATGAACTTCTCTGTCTATTTGGATTGTATCCGTACTGATTGGAATATTTGTCTCCATCGGACAAATATTGTGATTGCAGTAATAGGTCATTACGTAATTGGCTGCGATGAAAGCTGGAACATATCCTCGGGTTTCACGGGGTAGATAGTTATATATGGCCCAATAGTCTGTTTTACCTCCACTACGTCGTACAGCTTTATTGATATTGTTCGGGCCGCAATTGTAGGCTGCAATGACTAAGTTCCAATCGTGATAAATGTTATATAAGTCTTTCAAATAACGTGCTGCTGCCCATGTGGCTTTTACCGGATCACGGCGTTCATCTATCAAGCTATTAATTTCCAATCCGTATTGTTTGCCTGTCAAAACCATAAATTGCCATAAACCCGCAGCACCTACTCTGGAGATGGCTTTCGGGTTAAGAGACGATTCAATAACCGGAAGATACTTTAATTCTAATGGTAAATCGTATGCATCAAGAGCCTCTTCGAAAATAGGAATGTAGAAGTTCGCAGCGCTTAGCATGAAAGATACTTGATTGCGCATCCTGCATGTATATAAATCGATGAACTTTCTGACAATATCGTTATAAGGAAGTTCCATTACAGCGGGTATTCTTTGCAGACGATTGATATAAATCGAATCGGGGAATGAAGGATTGAGTGGAGATGTGCTACATTCCTTTTGTTGATCAATAAAGTTTTTGACTTGCCAATCGTTTAGCAGGCTATCCAACGGGTAGGTCATGCTTTTAGGAATATCAATCTTTTCTGATTTTGTCTTTCCGTCTTTATTGATAGTGACATCGACGGTTTGTGCTTCGATATGTGATACTGTTACTAAGATAAACAGTAGAAAAGGTAGGAAATAAGAAAATCTTTTCATGCTTTATATTACTCTATATTTTTAATCATCTATTTAAAACCGAAGGCTGCATTGAATGCCATAAGCCCTTTTGTCTTGCGAAATGATATGGTTATTATTCATTATTACAGGTTCTACTTTCATACTCAAATCTGGCGAAATATCAAAATTGGACAACTCTGCATCAACGTAGGCATCCACAATTGATAGTAAATAAACGCCAATAAGAGAGAATATACTTAGATCGCGGTATCTACGGTATAAATCTTTTCTATTTTTTAGTATCGTTGTCAATTGTGTCGGCGTGTAGTTCGCACTACTTGGTATTAAAGTTTTAAAACTATTGGTGTTTGGATTCTTATCTAATAAGTCACGATAAGCCTGCGCATAGTCTTTATACATCTTGCTGTTCCAACTTAATGCGTAAGCACAACCGGCTAATCCTCCATAAACAATAGGTAGTTTCCAATACTTCCGATTGTAAATCTGTCCGCCACCAGGGAATATCATGGCTAACCAAGTAGCCTTTAGTGGGTTTGGTTTGAAGATGGGCTTCTTTAATTTTAGCGAATCAAATCTTATAGAATCTTGAGCCAATAGAGACTTTTTTTTCTTGTCAGGCTTTTCTGTTTTTTTGTTTTTCCCAAGTTCTACTGTCGAGTCAGTAGGCATGGTGAAACGAATTCTTTGCCGCTGTATGGGTTGTTTTTTTGTCTTTACGGTATCCGAAGGCAATGAAGAATACGGATGGGCATAAATGTTAGGCTCTGCTATTAGAATAAAGCAGGTTAGTAACACTGAGCTAATAATATACCATCTATATTTTGAAAACCTTTTTGTCATTTATTGTTTGTTGAGGCTGTCGAATATTTCCATGATATGTTCCAATTCTTCTTCGTTAGCAAAAGGAATGCTTATTTTTCCTTTTCCTCTGTCCGAACAAGTGAGTTGTACTTTTGCTTTAAAGAATTCCGACAACTTGCTCTTTAACATATTATACTCTTCGGGAAGTTTGTTCTCTCCCGATGGTTTTATTTTTTTTGAGCCGCTTTTTACCGTCTCTCCTTCTGTAAGTGATTTGACGATCTCTTCAACTTTACGAACCGAATAGCCATGCTCTTCAATCTCTTTGAAAACCTTTACTTGCAATTTGGGATCGTTCAAAGCTAATAAGGTACGGGCATGTCCCATATCTATTTCTTTCTTTTGAAGAGCTACTTGAATGGGAGCGGGGAGCTTGAGTAATCGTAAGTAGTTGGCTATCGTTGCTCTGTTTTTCCCAACTCTTTCGCTCAACTTTTCTTGGGTTAAGCCATATTGATCAAGTAAATGTTCATAAGCCAAGGCTATTTCTACCGAATTTAAATCTTCGCGTTGAATATTTTCTATCAATGCCATTTCCATGACATTTTCATCGTCGGCAGTTCTGATATAGGCTGGTATTGCTGTGAGACCGGCTTTTTGTGAAGCACGAAAACGACGTTCTCCGGCTATAATCTGGTATTCATCATCTGACATTTTACGCAGTGTAATGGGTTGGATAATACCGATTTCAGCAATAGAACTTGCCAACTCTTGTAATGCGTCTTCGTCAAATTCTCTACGTGGCTGATTGGGGTTGACTTTAATTTTTGTCAACTCTATTTCATTGATAGAAGATGAACCTTCTGTCTTGATGTCGTCCATTGAAAGCAGAGCATCCAGCCCGCGTCCTAGTGCTTGTCTTTTTGGCATAACTGTTACTGTTTATTGTCGTTATGATTAATAAGTTCTTTTGCAAGAGCCATATAATTTCTAGCACCACTCGAGTCTGCATCATATAATATAGCAGGAATACCGTAACTGGGAGCTTCACTCAAACGAACATTTCTTTGAATAACGGTATTGAATACCAATTCTTGAAAATGGCGTTTGATCTCATCATATATCTGATTGGCTTGCCGTTGTCGTGAGTCAAACATGGTGAGCAAGAATCCTTCGATCTCGAGTGACGGATTGAGGCGCTTTTTTATAATTTTAATGGTGTTAAGTAGTTTGCTGATACCTTCGAGAGCAAAATATTCCGATTGTACCGGAATAATGACAGAGTTTGCAGCAGTCAGAGAATTGACCGTTATTAATCCCAATGATGGTGAACAATCTATTAGGATAAAATCGTATTCATCTTTAACAGGGGCAATTACTTTTTTCATAATGTTTTCCCTGTCGGGGATATTGAGCATTTCTATTTCGGCGCCAACCAGGTCAATGTGTGAAGGGATGATTTTCAGCGTTTCGATGCTAGTGTCGTGAATCGCTTCTTTTACATCGGTGCCGTTAATCATACATTCATAAATAGTATATTCGGCTTTTTTTATATCAACGCCTAATCCGGAAGAAGCATTTGCTTGCGGATCGGCATCAACAATGAGCACTCTCTTCTCTAAGGTGGCCAAAGACGCTGCTAAATTAATAGTCGACGTAGTCTTTCCGACTCCTCCTTTTTGATTGGCTAAAGCAATAATTTTTCCCATATATCTTGATTTTATTGAACCAATATTCCTATTGTAAAATGCAAATGTAGACAATTTTATTGAAATATGTACGCTTTTTACTCACACTTGATTAAGATTAAGATTTGTAAACGCTAGTCGATTGCTTTATTTTTGTTACTTTTGTAACATATTAAATATCAGTTATTGTTTTATGGAAATTAGTAAGCCTCTTATATTGGTGACCAACGACGATGGCATAATGTCGAAAGGTCTTAGTGCTTTAATTAAATTTATCAGACCGCTGGGTGAAATCGTGGTGATGGCTCCCGACTCTGCCCGTTCGGGTTCTAGCGGTGCCATTACTTCTAGTGAGCCTATTCATTATGCCCAAGTGCGTCAGGATGTAGGGCTTTCAGTCTATAAATGTTCTGGAACTCCAGTCGATTGCATTAAGGTGGCTTTGAATGAAGTTTGTTCTCATAAACCCGATTTGGTGCTTGCCGGAATCAATCATGGCGATAACTCGGCAACCAATGTTTACAATTCGGGAACAATGGGCGCAGTTATTGAAGGATGTCTGGACGGTATAAAATCGATTGCTTTCTCTCTTTGTGATCATGAGATAAATGCTGATTTCGAGCCGCAGGCTATTATTGTCCGGCAGATTGCTGCTTGGGCTTTGCAACATGAATTGCCCCAATTAACTTGCCTGAATGTAAACTTTCCGAAACTTCTGGAATATAAAGGCGTTAAAGTTTGCAAAATGGCTCGTGGGTATTGGAGCCGTGAACTTGACCCTTGTCCTCGCCGTGGAGATAATCATTATTTTTGGCTTGGGGGTGAGTATGTTGAATTGGATGTTGATGATGGAGAAAGCGATCGTCGAGCATTGTCGGAAGGTTATGTTGCGATTACCCCTACTAAGCTTGATGTGACGGACTATCAGTATATGGATAAATTACAACGGGAGATGGATCTTTTGTCTTGAAATAATGAAATACTATTTGGTTGTTGGCGAAGCTTCGGGAGATTTGCATGCCTCTAAGCTGATGGAGTCTCTCTTGCGTGAAGACGATAGGGCAGAGTTCCGCTTTCTCGGAGGAGATGCCATGCGGGAAGTTGGTGGTGTATTGGTGAAACATTATCGTGAGATGGCTTTCATGGGTTTTGTACCTGTGTTGCTGCATCTGCGAACTATTTTTCGCAATATGCGACAGTGCAAACAAGATATTTTTGCATGGAATCCTGATGTCGTGATATTGGTTGACTATCCAGGATTCAATCTAGCTATTGCCAAGTATGTCCGCTCTCATACAAAGATTCCTGTCTTTTATTATATTTCGCCTAAAATTTGGGCATGGAAAGAGTATCGTATTAAGGATATTAAACGATATGTTAATGAGATGTTTTCCATATTGCCTTTTGAAGTTCCTTTTTATAATAAACATCAGTATCCGATTCATTATATAGGTAATCCCTCTGTTGAAGAAGTCTTTAATTATAAGTCCTCTCATCAGGAGCCTTTTGAGGAGTTCGTTTGTTCAAACCATTTATCGGGGCGTCCTGTTATCGCCTTGCTGGCTGGAAGTCGCCGTCAAGAGATAAAAGATAATCTCCCTGATATGCTTTGTGCCGCACAAACTTTTCCCGAGTATGAAATAGTACTGGCCGGTGCACCGGGCATTGATGCCGAATATTATGATCAATATGTTAAAGGTGGGGGAGTCAAAATTGTTTATGGGCAAACTTATCGTGTATTAAGTCATGCTTCGGCGGCGTTAGTCACATCTGGAACAGCAACCCTCGAAGCTGCTTTATTTCGTGTTCCACAGGTGGTGTGCTATCATACTCCTCTTGTCAAGCTTATTTCTTTTCTTCGTCGTCATCTTTTGAAAGTAAAGTATATATCTCTAGTTAATCTTATTGTTGGAAGAGAACTTGTTCGAGAACTCGTCGCCGATACAATGACCGTTAACAATATGCAAGAAGAATTGGATCGCCTTCTGAATAGCAGGGATTACCGTTTACAGATATTGACGGGGTATGACGAAATGATGGAACATTTAGGAGAAACTAATGCATCCGAAAATGCTGCCCGAGAAATGATGAAATGTCTTATGCGGAGATAAGATATAAATAGCAAACAGCTGCGGGGATGGCTAATAATGCGCTGTCGAAGCGATCTAAAAAACCTCCGTGACCGGGTAATATATTGCCGGAGTCTTTTACTCCTAGCTTTCTTTTAAGTAGCGATTCTATTAAATCCCCCCAAGTGCCGAATATGACAATGACAGTTGCTAGTCCTATCCATTGCAATATATTCATGAAAGGAAAGAAGTGGGCGAGAATAACTGCTGCCATAATGGCTAGTACGCCTCCACCTATTGATCCTTCCCATGATTTTTTAGGAGAAATCCTTTCAAACAATCGGTGCTTGCCTATCATCGAACCAATGCAATAGGCTCCCGTATCACTTGTCCATAAGAAAATAAATACCGATAGCGGTAGTATGGCGTTTATGGTAGTAATGCCTTGTGCCGTCTGGTAGTATAGGACGTTAAGCAATGCGAGAGGAAGCGCAATATAAATTTGAGTAAATATGGAGTATGTCCAATTGCTTATCGGGTTTTCTTGATTCAAATATAGTTCGCTTATTAGAAGATACATTAATATTAATAGATAGGGTAAAAAGATACGCGAACCTATCATGTTGGAACAATATCCGCCAAAAGCAAAAAAGAGATAAATACCACCTGCCATCGTAATCAGTTTATTGACATGAACTTTCTTTGTTTCATTGATCAATCCTACAAATTCATGGATAGTAAGTGCCGTTACTGCGGCAAAGATTGAACTAAACGATACGGTATTATATAGTATACTACCTATAATGACAGCAATAAATAATACACCTGTTATAGTACGTGGTATAAATGAACTCTTCACGATTTTTGATTCTTTTATTGGTTTTGTTCTTCTTTTTGTTCAGGTTCTTGTTGATTCTTATCTGATTTAATATCTCCTTCTTCGCCTTTCTCTTCTTTTTGTTCGATCGCTTTTTCATTATCTTGGCGTTTATCGTCCATGATAATCTCTAGAGAGCGCGATTTCCATTTTCTTTTGCCGAAGATATGCTCTACATCTTCTGCAAAGATAACCTCTTTAGATCTCAAAAGGTCTGCCAATTCTTTATGTTTATCTTTGCTTTCTGATAAAAGTCCTTTGGCGCGGTCATATTGTTCGTTGACCATTTTCTTTACCTCTTCGTCTATTATTTCGGCCGTACGTTCGCTATATGGCTTGCTGAAAGAATATTCTTCATTTGTATAGTAGCATAGGTTAGGCAATTTTTCGCTCATGCCCATGTAGGCTATCATGCCGAATGCTTGTTTCGTTACTCTTTCCAAATCGTTCATGGCACCAGACGAAATCTTACCAATGAAAAGGTCTTCAGCTGCACGGCCTCCTAATGTCGCACACATTTCATCCAGCATTTGCTCTTTAGTTGTGATCTGTCTCTCTTCCGGTAGATACCATGCTGCTCCTAAAGCCCTACCACGAGGTACAATCGTTACTTTGATCAATGGGTTGGCATATTCCAGCAACCATGACAATGTAGCATGACCGGCTTCATGGACAGCAATTGATTGCCGTTCTTCTTCTGTGGTTATTTTATTTTTCTTTTCTAGCCCTCCTACAATGCGGTCTACGGCATTGGAAAAGTCTTGTTTATGAACATTATCTTTCCCATATCTGGCTGCTATAAGAGCAGCTTCATTGCAGACATTGGCTATGTCGGCTCCTGAGAATCCTGGAGTTTGGCGTGCCAATAAGTCAATGTCGACATCTTCGGCTATCTTAATGGGACGGAGGTGGACTCCGAAAATCTCTTTTCTTTCATTCAGATCTGGCAAATCTACGTGGATTTGTCTATCGAAACGTCCGGCACGGAGTAACGCTTTGTCAAGCACATCTACTCGGTTGGTAGCTGCTAAAATAATGACACCGCTATTAGAACCGAAACCATCCATTTCGGTCAATAATTGGTTCAAAGTGTTTTCTCGTTCGTCATTTCCTCCAAAAGCTGGATTCTTTCCACGTGCTCGACCTACTGCGTCGATTTCATCAATGAATACGATACAGGGTGCTTTTTCTTTGGCTTGTTTAAAGAGGTCGCGAACGCGAGAAGCGCCAACACCGACAAACATTTCTACAAAGTCAGAGCCCGCCAATGAAAAGAACGGTACATCGGCTTCACCTGCAACGGCTTTAGCCAACAATGTCTTACCTGTTCCCGGAGGGCCTACGAGGAGAGCTCCTTTAGGAATCTTACCTCCTAAGTTAGTATATTTTTGGGGTTCTCTCAGAAATTCAACGATTTCTTCTACTTCTTGTTTTGCTTCGGCAAGTCCTGCTACATCTTTGAAGGTCACACGTTGGCGATTATTTTTGTCAAATAACTGAGCTTTTGATTTACCTACGTTGAAGATGCCGCCGCCACCGCCACCAGAAGAGTTACTACCCATTCTGCGCATTATGTAGAACCACATTCCTATTAAAAATATGATAGGGAGTACATTCCATAAAATTAATCCTATGTAGTTTTTCTTTTTTTCATAGCTCACCGTTCCGTCGAAGTGTTTCTCCAGATTATAATATTTCTGCTTTAGTTCTTTCTCTTTTTGTAGGTAAGAATCTAAACTCTCTCTTGAAGGGGCTTCGGTGGTTATTATTGGATTGCGTCCTACTTTGGTAGAGTCTTTTCCGAAAATCAATCCTATGTATTTAGGTTTCAGATAAAATTCTACCGAGTTGTCATCATAGCCTACCACTTTGTTTACATATCCGCTGTCTACATAAGCCTGAAATTTATTGTAATCAACTTCTTTGCTCATCGTAGAAGAATCATTTGCAAAGTAAAGCCCTGCCAACACCGCAAGGATTATAAAATATAGCCAGTTCAAGTTGAACTTGGGCATATTCATTTTGTTATTATTGTTATTGCCGTTCGGCATTTTGTTGTTCGGTTCCATGTTCTTATTTAATCAATATCTGGAATATTTGTTAATTTGGCATCAGCCCAAAGATGTTCCAAATTATAGAAATCTCTCTTCTCGGGCAAAAAAATATGTACGGTGACATCTGCGTAGTCCATTGCGATCCATTCGGCATTACTTTCGCCGTCAATGGACAAAGGGCGGAACTGAGCGTTTTTTATTGTGAAATCTTTGATTGAATGAGCGATTGCATTGACCTGTAATGTTGAATCACCTTCGCAAATCACAAAATAGTTGCAAATTGTGTCGTTAATATGTGTCAGATCGCCAACGACAACGTGCTTCCCTTTTTTTTCTTGAATACCTTCTGTTATGTTTTTTATCAGCGCTTTTGTTTCGTTCATCTATTGTTATTAATAGTTTATAATGAAAGATGGGGCAAATATACAACGAATTCCACGATTAGGATACATTAGGAGGTAAAACTTTTGAATATTAATTTTTTTTGAGAAAATTGTACATCCCCAATAACATATAAAAGAGTGTTGCCTGTGGCAGATGTACGGCATTTAATGAAACGTTTAAAAAAAATAGTGGTTTTTATTTGAGTTTCCCGAATTATTCGTAAATTTGCACCGCATTTAGCGATTGGGCTATGGTGTAATGGTAACACAACAGATTCTGGTCCTGTCATTCCAAGTTCGAATCTTGGTAGCCCAACCAAATTAAAAAGCGCATCGGATTTTCTCTGATACGCTTTTTTGCTTTTACTTTTTCTTCTTCTTGCCCGTACCGATATCGAAACCATTTATCGCTTCTTCTTTTTCGTAGGCAGGAACATGGCTCTTGTCTTTAGCTTTCTTTGGCTTTTTATTTCCAGCAGCTCCCATTGTTAAGACCTCCTTATATTTTAAAAATGTTGATATATGTTTTGGTTGTCGGACAGAAGGCGTCAATCGCTTTCTGCTACTAATCGTTTCTTATGCTACAAAAAATGTGCCGTAACCTATGATATGCTTGATTTCTTATCCCGAACTCAAGTATCCGAATAGCTTTTTACCTTTCTTTTTATGCCGGCTCAAGTATGAATTATTCAGACTAATGTTTCGCAAAAAAAAGTTTTAAAACTCTTTCCGTCACATTATCTTATTGACTGTGAGTGATATATACTGGTGTGGCTTATTTATGGGACTTCAAAATGGTGTTATCTTGCTTATTGTTAACGTGTTATGAAACACGGATCGTCCACCTCGTATGTCAACCGATTAAGCCATTACTCGGTATCTGTGGTGTGTGCACCGTGTAGAAACTCCCGTGGGTAGGAATATAAATGCTGCTTTGATACGTCACTCGGTATTGCTATGAAGCATATTCCAACTCATTTTTCAATTGATCTTAGGTGATGACTCCTTTACTTACCGCCCGTGTATGGAAATAGTTAGGTTCTTCTCTCAGAGAAGGTTTTTTGTACACATCTTATTGAATCATGGCCGTCGTATTTAAGGTATTTCTGTTGGCTCATTAAGGCTTTGTCGTTCCACATATGTGATTCGATCAACTCACATATGTGGAACGATCGAATCACATATATGAGTTGATCGAATCACATATGTGGAACGACACTCTTCTTAGTACAAAACATGAAAACGTTCTGATATGAACTAACTTTCATCAATATGTTTCACAGATTTCACCCTTTTAAAAGGTATTATGGAACGTTTAAAAGCATCTCTGCCACGGTGTTGTAACTAAAATTACAATACCATGGCAGAGATGTACGAATTGTAGAGCGCGCAAATTGCAACCTGATTTTGTTGAAATAGACCACCAGATTCGCAACGACATACCTGAGTTCTTATCTCGAACTCAAATATGATATGAACATCTGAAATTTGCTTTGCTGAATCAGGACAGATAAGATTTGTAGCACCAAACCGCTTTTATCTGTCCCGATATTATTTGCTATTGTTCGCAAGGAAACATTGATACTCTGAAGTGTGCAAATCCATAAGGAACTAATTTCAGTTGAATATTGCGTTGTACTGGAATGCATCTCTTTGGTAATTTGGGGTTTCCTTTATCCGGTTCCCAAGAAATAACATCCGCTTTAGCCGAAATGCTAATTGGTGCACCTGTCAGTTCCCAATAGAAAGGTTGGTGAACGTCGTTCAATGTCACTTTTGTCTCTACAAGAGATGACTTTGTCAGTGCATAACGGAATTCTCTCCAATAGCCTTCATTCAGATCAAAGCTCCATGCCGAATTATCCATCAGTGGAAGTGCAAATACCAAAGGCCCATAATTGACTGTAGCAAAATGGGCACCTTTATTGAAACCATCTATTGCGTATTCTGCTTTAGGTTCCATGTCATGTGGCCAGTATGGCTCTTTGTCTTTATATTTGGCAAATTGCTCGTCGTCTTCTTTTAATTCTGCTTTCATCGGAAAGGTCAGGCAAATCCGATCTCCACTTTTCCATTTGCGAGAGACTGCTATAAAGTTATCGTCAGTCCATTTGGTAGAATATGCTTTGCCGTTGACCGTACATTGAGGATTAGTACACCACGAAGGAACACGCAATAAGAGTTTCTCTTTTTGCGGTATATTTTTTATAGTAACATTTATTTGATCTCGAAACGGATATTGAGTTTCCATGTTAATATCATAACTTCCATCTTTTGTCGCAAGATGAGCAGGACCATATGTAAGAACCATCAACTCATTTTCCGAATTCTTCATAAACATATTGATGATATAATTCGGAATCACCCTATTGAGGTTACCTGTGCAACAAGTGGGCCAGTGAAGCTCTTTAAAGAATGTTCCGTCATCACGAACCTTTAGGTGTAATCCGGGGATTCTATTCATGGCGTTTTCGTAGAGATGCAGGCTGAATCCGGGTGACATAACGGCAGGAAAAGCATTGAAGAAAGCTTTTTCAATGCGATCTCCATATTGAGCATCTCCTGTGGCTCTTGCCAGCCAGATGTTAGACCAGATGAAATCCGAAATATCACACGTTTCCGAACCTTCAAAAGCTCCTATGCCGTGCAAATATTCATTGGAAGATGGTGCTCCGTTGGGTAGCACATAGTGTTGCTGTATGAAATCAAAGGCTCCAACTGAAGCTGCCAAATAGTCTTTGCGCCCTGTCCATGGGTAAGCCACTGCGTATAGTTTGCCTACTTCATTGTAAGTCACGCCGTGACAAATAGCTGTGCGGAGGAAGTCTTTATTTTTTGCCCACGATTCTACAAAGCCGCTTTCGTTTGCTTGATATATTTTAATGGCTTTGTCGAGCAGCTCTTTGTTGCCTGAATAGCGAACTAATTCCAATATGATTTCCAAACCTACCAATTTGCGGTCTTGATCCATCTCTACTCCGCTTAAGGGGTATTTTGCATTATCCCGATTAAAGATTGGAGTACCGGCGTAACATTTTTCGAGCATCTTCAATATACGTTCGTCTTTTGTTGCCGAATAATATGCCAATGCTGCTCGTGCAAAAACGGCTTGCGACCAATAGACGCCATAATCTTCTTTGTCTGTGTTCCAATCTTTTTTAAATTTCTCACAGTTCGAATAGATGTATCCATTTTCTGCTTGCCTGTTGGCAACTGTATACATCAATTGTGTAGCTCTTTGTATAAGGTTTGAGTCGTTTAGTATGAAAGCCAGTCTTACCAACCCGTCAGCATAATAACCAGATTGTTCGTATGGCCACCAATCGTCGTATGTGTCATTTGCCCAACCTGTCGTGAATGGAAAATACTTTTCGCCAAGAGATTTTGTTAATCCCTTGGCTGCTGTTTTTGCCCAATCAAGCAACCAACCTTCGGGGTGAATTTCTCCAACATCGAATGGTATGTAGCTGCTTTTTACAATAGGTTGTAGTTGCTCCGCATGAATAAGAAGTGAGAAGCAGGATAAGCAAATAATAAGTAAAACTTTTCTCAATGTCATGATTCTGTCTATAAATGAAAGAATAGTGTCTGTATTCCCTCCCTATTAAGAATGATCCTTTATCTCTATAGCCTTTTCTTCTTTTTTAGGCTTTATCATGAGAATGCTCATTTCATAAAGCATGTATAGCGGAAGCGCAACGATCGTTAATGTAAATGGATCGCCTGTAGGAGTAATCACTGCAGCGGCAATAACAATAATGACAATTGCGTGTCTTCGATATTTGCGTAAAAAAGCTCTATCTATAAATCCCAACAGAGAAAGGAACCATGTAATAAGTGGCAATTCAAAAGCAACCCCCATGCAAAGAGTCAACATCATCAGATTGTCAATGTAAGAATCTAACGATAGCATTGTCGTGATGTCTTTACTGATATTGTAGGTGGAAAGAAAACGTACGGTAAGCGGATAAATCATGAAATAGCTGACCGCCATACCCAAATAGAACATAATAGTACCTACAAGAAAGGCTTTTTTTACTCCTCTTCGCTCGTTCTTATAGAGCGCCGGTTTTATGAATCTCCATATTTCAATAAAGAGATAGGGCATGGCTGTCACAACAGATAGCCAAAAAGAGGTTGATACTTGTACGAAAAAAGGTGTTGCAAGATTGATATTGATAAGGCGTAAATTAAAAGAACCGGTAAAAAAGCTATCGGTAGATTTAATTGCCTTGCCCAACATTCGGAACCAGCGGTAAGCAATGAAATCATTATGGCATGCACCCAGTATCACGCTGTCGAATATCAACGGCATGATACAAAAGTATATGATAGCGAGGGCGAGCCATACGAGAAGAACTCGAATAATGACTGCCCGCAACGCATCCAAATGATCCCAAAAGGTCATTTCTCTATTGCCCACAATACTAAAGATTTAAAGTGGATATTAATTATTTCTTTTCTTCAGTCTCCTCTTTCTTAGTAGTGTCGTCAACAGATTTTTCGACCTCATCCTTTGCTTTGCTTATTTCCTCTTTTGCTTCGTTAATTCCTTCTTTGAAGCTCTTTACTCCTTTACCGAGGCCCCTTGCCAATTCGGGAATCTTCTTTCCTCCAAAAACCAACAATACGATTAGTAGGATGTATATCCACTCAGATCCACTCGGCATAAACAATAACAATTGTGTCATAATTTTCTTTTGTTTGTATTATAGGTCTATATCAACATTGATAGATCCTATAATGGGGTTAGGCTATTCTTGATAATAAACTCGTTTCACTCGTTTCGAGATACCTGTCAATACCTCATAAGGAATCGTGTCGAGAATGTCGCTCAACACTGTAATAGGCAGATGGTCACCAAATATCTCGGCTTTGTCACCTTCTTTGCAATCTATATCCGTTACGTCAATCATGCAGACATCCATGCATATATTGCCTATATAAGCCGCTTTTTTGCCATTCACAAGGCAGTAGGCATGTCCATTGCCCAAATGGCGGTTCAATCCGTCGGCATAGCCAATGGGTATGGCTGCAATACGCGATGGACGTGTCAAATGTCCTTTTCTACTATAACCTACTGTATCTTCTTCGGCAACAGAACGAATCTGAAGGATGGTTGTCTTTAGCGTACTTACATTATGGATAATAGAATTGTCTATCGGATTAATGCCATAAAGTCCCAGTCCTAAACGCACCATGTCGAACTGTGCTTCCGGAAAACGTTCAATTCCTGCTGTATTGCAAAGATGACGTAATATTTTGTGCGGGAATGCTTCTTGAAATTTGGTACTCATTCGGGTATAAAGTTCAATTTGTTGGTGCGTGAAGTCGTCTAGAAGAGGCGAATCGCTACCCACAAAATGAGAGAATACAGAGCGTGGAATAACGGCATTCTGAGATTTAAGAACTTCAATCAGATTGTCGATCTCTTTTTCTTCAAATCCTAAGCGATGCATGCCGGTATCAAATTTTATATGGATTGGAAAGCGGGTCATTCCTTCTTTCTCGGCAGCCTTGATCAAGGCATCGAGCATATAGAAATTATAAACCTCTGGCTCCAATTTATAGTCGAACATGGTTTTAAAAGCCGTTAGTTCTGGATCCATAATAATAATGGAAGCTGTAATATCCGCTTTGCGTAGTTCTGCTCCTTCGTCGGCTACGGCAACAGCGAGGTAGTCTACGTGATGTTCTTGTAAGGTCTTAGCTATTTCTTTCGAACCGGCACCGTATCCCGAAGCTTTTATCATACAAACCATTTTAGTTTCCGGTTTGAGCATGTTCCGGTAGTGGTTGAGGTTGGCTGTCATATTGGCAAGATTTACCTCCAGTATTGTTTCGTGAACTTTTAGTTCCAGCGCATCGCTTATCTGATCGAAATTGAATTTACGGCATCCTTTTACTAAAATAACTTCGTTCTTCAACTGATTGAAACAACGTGAGTCGAGTAGCTCTTCCGATGTGTTGAAGAAATATTTTTCAAGGTCGAATTCACCCACACATGAAGAGATCTCTGGTCCTACACCTATAATCTTATTCACTCCACGGCTCTGAACCAGTTGTGCTACTCTTCGATAGAGTGTTTTCGGATTTTGTCCTGTCTCAAGAATGTCCGAAATAATAAGTGTGCGTTTTTTATTTGTGGATTCGGAACGTCGCGACATAAAGTCTAACGCAATATCGATAGAGGCTAAGTCCGAATTATAACTGTCGTTGATGAGCATGCAGTTGTTCTTACCTTCTTTTACTTCCAGCCGCATAGCTACTGGCTCAAGGTGTGCCATGCGTTCCGTGATTTCTTCGGAAGAGAGCATCAGATAGAGGCAAGCAGCCAAACAGTTGAGCGAATTTTCTATTGACGCGTTATCTATAAATGGAATGGTAAAAGAGTTTTCCATTCCAATGTAGCGGTAGGTGATGACCGTACAGTCCTTCTTTTTATTGATATTGTTGATGAAAAGAGGGCGCTCGGCATCCTTACGACTCCAAGCTATCTCACGGGCTGTGAACATAGACTTCTGGACGCAGGTTGTTATCAGTTCGTCGTCTCCATTGTATATAATGACGTCGCAATCTTTAAAAAGCGTGAGCTTTTCCATGCACTTTTCTTGCAGGGAGAAGAAATTCTCTTGATGGGCGCCGCCTATATTTGTCAGAATGCCAATAGTCGGTTTGATTATATTTTGTAGTGCCCGCATCTCACCCGGTTGCGATATACCTGCTTCAAAAAGGCCCAATTGAGTTTTCTCATTCATTTGCCACACGGAAAGTGGAACACCTATTTGCGAATTGTAGCTTCTTGGCGAGCGGCACACAATGCGCTCCGGGCTAAGCAGCTGGTGGAGCCATTCTTTTACAATGGTTTTTCCATTACTCCCCGTTATTCCTATCACAGGTATCTGAAAGTTCTTGCGGTGCAATTCTGCAAGCGTCTGCAAAGCTTTCAGTACATCGGGAACAATAAGAAAGTTTGTCTCTTTAAAATTTCTATCCTGGAGTATTGCTTGAGTGGCGTTCCAATCTTTATCTTGTTTGGAAATGACAAAGTTGCGCACGCCTCTCTGGTATAGATCCGGAATATATTCCGAACCTCTATTGCGTTTCGAAGAAAGCGCAAAAAATAAAGTCTCTTCGGGAAAACAAAGAGAACGGCTATCTGTCAATAACCAGTCGATGTTGGCGGGTTCGTTTCCCTTTCGGATAGCACCGATTTTTTCTGCAATAAATTCTATTGAATACGGCATATTTTATTCTGTTTTGAACTCTAAGTAAGGGTATTTTTCTTTAAGTCGATTAATCTTTAACACTATTTGTTTTAAAAACTCTTTATGAGTACCTTTATCTGCATGTAGTGGACGATGATTAATGGCTTTATATATTTTTTGGCACTCTTCCGCTAGTTGTTGGGTTTCGTTTTCAAAGCTGCAAGTAGTAAATTTCTCCCAAAGATATTCTATAGCCATTGTCGAGGGATGCATAAGGTCGTCTGCATAAAAGCGGTAGTCTCTTAACTCATCCATCATTATTTCGTAAGCAGGGAAATAGTAGATGTTATGGGGGAACAAAGATTTTAGTTTATCGATGGCAAGTAGTAATGTCGATTTGCTAAGTTGGTTTTGGTGTAAACCATCCCGTAAATGCCTTATAGGACTAACTGTCATGATAATGTTCAGCTCTCTATTCTGCTCTATAAGCGAATTTAATAACGGCTCGTAGATACTAATGATACCTTCGACTGTAAGCCGCTGGCGATTAAATTCACTCTCGGGACGCTTATGGCAATTGCTTACTACCTCGCCTGTCTTGTTGTAGTACACAAAGGCCGATCCGAAAGTCAGTAGTATCACGTTGGTATTTACCCAAGTATTATGTGCTTTCGATATTCTGTTGTTAATGTGATTTAGTACTGTCTCTTTGTCCGAATCCGAAAACGAACCATGATGCATGTCGCTTTGCCATAGACCTTGATAGTAGAACAGATTATCTTCGGTGTATTTTTTCTTTTCTTCGATTTCGTAGATAGCTCGTGCGATGGATACTGGATTATAGAGTGTGCCAAACGGATTGATCTCTGTTTGGAATCCCGATGTATGAAGCTTCTCTCCGATGTTGTCGGAAAAACAAGAGCCCAATACTAACACGTTGTCTCTGTGAGATATGTGTGGGAAATCTTTCTCTATTTCAACCGGAGTCGTCAGTTTCATCCTATCGTCTACAGTTCTCTGTACTTTTTATTTGACCACAAAATTACAATACTCTTTGAAGTTTACCTAATCAAAATGAAAACAATTACTCTATTTAAGTTAAATATTTCTATAGGTCTAACAAAGGCCGTCTATCGACTGGTATTAAGCGGGATGATAACTCGGTAACAAAATCCTCGTATTATTGCAGATTATTTTATAACTTCGCATCAATAAAAGTAATGATTAAAGCTGATGGAATTGATTTATTTGATATTCGGATTGTTGGTTGGTGGAGTCTTAGGCTATTTATATGCTTCTCGACAGGTTGCTGTGCTTAAATCGAATATGGCATTGCAATCAAAACATGCCGACGAGGTGCGGGCAGAAGATCTTCGGAACTTTCAGCTGCGTATGAAAGAACTTGAAGCAGAGCAAGAAAAGAATAAGGTAGCCGAACAGAAATTGTTGACTGCGCAGTTTGAAAATCTGGCGAATCAGATCCTTAAATCCAACTCCTCGGAATTCAAAGAGATGAGTGCCAATAGCTTGAAAGTTCTTCTCGATCCTCTCAACGATAAAATTAAAGATTTCAAGGAAAAGGTCGAGAAGTGTTACGGTGACGAAGCGAAAGAGCGATTTTCTTTGCAGCAAGAGATCAATAAACTGATACAAGAGAATCAGAAAATAAGTGTTGATGCCAATAACCTGGCAAATGCCCTGAAGGGAGAGTCCAAAACACAAGGAGATTGGGGAGAGATGATATTGGCAGATATTTTGCAAAAATCGGGATTAAAAGAAGGAGAACAATATTTCCCACAAGATACGATTCGTGATGAGAACGGTGAACTTGTTAAATCGGATGCCGAGCAATTGATGCGTCCGGACATGGTGGTTGTGTATCCCGGTGAACGCAAAATTATTATAGACTCCAAAGTATCACTTACCGCCTATGTCGATTATGTCAATGCGGAGGACAAGAGTACCGAGAAACAAAAGCTTAAAGAACATTTGGCCTCTATTAAAAAGCATATCGATGAACTTAGCGCCAAAGATTACTCCAAATATGATGTGAAAACGCCGGAGTTTGTTATGATGTTTATTCCCAACGAATCGGCTTATTATGTCGCAGTCAAATCCGATCCTAATTTATGGAATTATGCTTATCAGAAGAAAGTTGTGTTGATGAATCAAACGAATTTGATTACAGCTCTTCGTTTGGCGCTCGATTTATGGCGCCGTGATGCACAAGAAAAGAATATTATGGAAATTGTAAAGGTGGGATCCGATTTGTATGATAAATTTGTTCTTTTTACCGAGAACTTTTCCAAAGTAGGAGACTCTCTCGATAAAGCCCGTCAATGCTACGATGATGCCTTGGGACAGCTCTCTACTGGTAAAGGCAATCTTATTGGACGAGCCGAACGGCTGCGCGGATTGGGAATATCGCCCAAGAAAGCTCTTCCCAAAACTGAAAGTGGGGATTAGCCCCTCAGCTCGGGATAGTTTTAGAATAAAGCAAGTTGTTTATTGTCTTCAAATACATATTCCTTAAGCGCTTTAGGTTTGTTCTTAAAGAAGCAATATGCTCCTAATGTGGAAATGAGGTTCATGATGAAATTCTTGATGGAACAATGCCTGGAATGTACAATTAGTGCACTGTTTTTGAAAAGAATATTACTTCAGCTCGGGATCAAATATCAATTTGCTTTCTTTTAATTTTTTATTTCAAACTCAAGTAATGTTGCAATTTTTATTTAACTTTGCCGCACGATATGAGAGAGTAATGAGAACCCGATGACCCAAGAACCCAAACATAAAGATTTAATAGCCGAAAAGAATTTTAACAGCGCATATAATAAATATTATGAGCAGTTATACTATTATGCTTACGGTTTTATTGAAGACTCCGAAACTTGCAAAGATATATTGGGTGATGTGTTTGAGCGACTTTGGGCAAACAGGGATAAAATGTTGACCGAAACTATCAGTAGCTATCTATACTCTTGTGTTCGCAACGAATGTATCGATTATCTCAGGCACGATCAGGCAACTCGTAAATATGCCGAATTTTTCCTCAAAGCAGCTGAAACAGAGGCGTCATCGACGCCCGAGGAACTAGATGAAAGAATATGCATAGTGAGAAAAGCAATGAGCGAGTTACCCGAAAAGACCAGATATGTATTGGAAGAATGTTATTTTAATAATAAGAAATACCAGGAAGTGGCAGATTCACTGAATATTTCCTCTAATGCCATAAAAAAGCATATTATGAAAGCATTTTTGATATTAAGAGAAAAATTATCTGTTACTAAACCCTAAGTTGGTACCCGAAATGAAAGCGTTTTCGTATTATATAAAAGTAAAGAATAATTATGAACGAGGACTTGGCTAATTTAGACAAAGAGGAAGTTCGCATGATACTCGATATCAAGCGAGCTGTTGCAATGGATAAAATTGCACGTCCTAATAAACAAGAGGAGCTGGCTGCTTTCTGGAGCAGGCACGATAAGGAAATTGTTGCACCTAGAAAAGGACAATTTCTTAAATATTGGTATGCAGCAGCCTCTGTTGCTGCAATCCTACTCATCGGTTTGTTTGTTACTTTAAAATTAGCCGAGATGAAGTCTACCGCTCTGAAAGGCATACAAGTGTATGCTGCCAACCAAAACTCGAGAAACTTGAGAATAGATATACAAGGAAAAACGTACGTGCTCAATAGCCAAGCCGTAAAACGTGATCTGTCAAGTCTCGGTATCGAAATGAAAGGCTGCAACCTTACCTTTAAAGCACCTGTCAATAGTAATAAATTAAAAGAAGAGCAACGTACAATCACTACTCCGAGTGGAAGCATTTATACACTCACGCTGACCGACGGTTCTATCATTCATCTGAATGCGGCTAGTAAACTCACATTTCCTACCGTATTTGTAAATGGAACACGTGTGGTCGAGCTCGAAGGCGAAGCCTATTTCGAAGTAGTCCACGACGCAAAGCATCCTTTTATTGTAAAGACGCCTTATTTTGAGACGACCGTTTTAGGTACGAAGTTCAATGTTAGAGCTTATTCAAGATCACAATCGAATGTCACGTTGATAAGCGGAAAAGTGCGAGTAAGCGACGGTAAAGATGAGCCTATTGTTCTCGACCCAGAAGAACAAGCCTGTTTAACAGCCGATGGGAAAATCCTAAAACAACAGACAGACGTCTATCCCTATCTCGAATGGCAGAAAGGCAATTTTTACTTCGATAATGTGCCGCTTGTGGAAATAACTCGCGAACTTGGCCGGTGGTACAATGTCGATGTCATCTTCGAAAACAAACGAGTGATGAACAAAAGTATGCATTTCGTAGCCAATCGTAACGAAGACATCCGACGTGCCATCTACAATCTGAATGTACTTGATATGTTCACCGTTAAGCTCGAAGATAACAAACTTATCGTCAGATAATAATTCCCAGCATGGTAAATACAAAAAATCCTGTGACTTCGAGTTAGTTGTGGCTCATTCCATTGACATATAAATAAACTGTGATACAACACTTTGCCTACAATCCATCTTTTAGAATGTATTTCGATGTGAATATTTTCAGACATACTGGTACTTTTTTATCCGAACATCAGTTACAAGGTCTTGTAGGGCACTATTTTTGCTGCTGTTTCAGCACTCGAATATAAATGCAATTAGAGCAAAATATAAATAGATTGCGTGCAAATCGTTGATATACAGCAAGAAATTCATAAGGACGAAAATAAATGTTTATACATACAAACATTTATGTTCGTCCTTATGAATTTTTATGTTCGTCCTTATCATTTTTTGAAAGCTCAAGTTCAATTCAGTGAATCAATAAGTGCCACTTTGGTATGGTTAAAATAGTATCAGAATATCGACGAGTATTCACCTTCCAAAACGTTCTGAGAAACGGCATCAACATAACGACTTTATATCAACGCAATCTTGCGTCAATGGAGTGTGTATCTCGGGCTCATCAGTAAGAATTAGGAGTTAATTGACACGAGGTACTCAATGGGTGAGATACACTTGCTTATTTGCAAAACGGTCTCTCAGCTATCTGTAGGCTGTCGTTTAGACTCATTCTAAGCAGAGGTCCGCTGAAAATAAGGACTCTACAGTATACTCTAGGGTCGATTTTTGGACCTTTTTTCGCTGGCGTTGTATACGGTGCATCGTTAACATGCTGTGGGATAGTGTGTAATGGTGTCATACGGAGGTGGCAAAGGTTGAAATGCAGATGGATTTCATGCTCTTGGAATGCAGCAATGGACTCTTACACCCAGAACACATATGGACCTAAATTTGTTGACGTCCATACGTTTTCAAAAAAACTTAAGGACGTCACCGAAAAAACTAACATACGACGATTTTGCTTATGCCGCAGGTTCGAAAGTCTCTCACTCTCTCTATTTTTCGTGTTTTCCCTTACTTCTGTAATAATATGAATTCCATTCTTGAATAAAGAATCAAATAACCGAGGTGGAATGTAACCTTTATCGGCGAAGTGTCTGCCGTAGAACTCCTTTGCTAAGACTATCCAAACTTTAGAATCTCTGTTATTCACATTTGCTTCTGCGAGACAAAGCATAAAGACTTCTTTACAATCATTGCAAACAAGGTGCAATTTAAAATCATGGTGCCATACAGAATTGAGGTAATTGTAATAAATTGCAAGCTAAAATAGTATTTTAGCATTAAAAGAACATTTCTAAACTTTTTTTATTTATTGGTACCCGATTTTTTTTCATATCCGTATTATTTTCGATTTAAGAACAAAACCCAATAAAATATGAAAAAACATATCCGACGATTTAAGCTAAGACCGAAGGCTTTTCTTTGGAAAGTAGTAGTTTGTTCTTTATTCCTCTGTTCGTGTAGTCTAACTATTCAGGCTCAAAGGAATCGAGAAGGATTAAACTTCAAATTTGTCAACGAAAAGTTGACGGATGCATTAAAATTAGTCGAAAAGAAATCTGATTATAAGATTATCTTCAGTTACGACGAAATTGCATCGTACAGAGTAAGCGCTACAATCAAGCATCAAAGCGCTCCTGAGGCGGTAAAAATTTTGATTATGGGCTTACCGCTCAGTACCAATGTTGATGGCCAATATATTCATGTGTTCTCTAAAAAAGGTATTTCCTCAAAAAAAGGTTTTATAGTCGGTCAGGTCGTCGACGAGAATGACGACCCTCTGATAGGTGTGTCTATCCGCTACAAAAACAATAGAGGAAAAGGTACCGTGACCGACGAAAACGGCTGTTTTTCGCTACCAGCCATAGACAATCAGGGAGATCATTTTATATTTTCGTATATCGGAAAGAAAAATATCGAACGCACACTGGCCGAAGGATACCGCCAGATAATTAAAATGACCGAAAATGTAAATACCATTGCCGAAGTGGTTGTCACCGGATATCAAGTTCTCGACAAACGATTGCTGTCGAGTTCTACTTCGACAGTAAAGATGGAAGATATTAAGATTCCAAACGTAAACAGCGTTGACAAAATGTTGCAGGGTACTGTCCCTGGTCTAATGGTCATTAACACTTCAGGTTCACCCAATGCCACACCCCGCATTCGCGTACGGGGTTCGTCCACCATCTATGGCAATGCCTCTCCGTTGTGGGTAGTCGATGGTATTATTCACGAAGATCCTGTCAACTTCTCAAATAATGAGTTAAACAATATCCTTATGGGGCAAGATCTTACCAGTCAAATTAACCTCAATGCTTCGAAGAGCTTGCTTGGAAGTGCCATTTCTGGTGTGAACCCAAATGACATAGAAACCATCACATTCTTAAAAGATGCCTCAGCTACTGCTATCTATGGTACCCGTGCCGCCAACGGTGTTATTGTTATTACCACTAAAAAAGGTCGTATTGGTAAACCGTCGGTAAGCTTTTCTACTTCGCTTGGATTCACGGGTCGTCCACACTACTCACAATATAATCTGATGAACTCAAAAGAACGCATCCAAGTTTCTAAAGAGGTGCTTTCTGCGGGCTATCTATATAGTTCAACACCGTATCATACAGGCTACGAAGGAGCTTTAATGGACTTATACGACATGACCATCACTCAAAGCGAATTCAATGCGCGGGTAGCTAAATATGAAACAATGAATACCGATTGGCTCAAACTTCTTTGTCAAAATGCCTTAAATCAGGATTATAGCCTGAGCGTATCAGGTGGAAACGACTACATTAATTATTACACTTCTGTCGGCTATAACGATTCGAAAGGTACGACCAAAGGTGATAATTCCAAGCGCTATAGCTTCACCAGTAATATTGACGCTCGTTTAAGTTCTAAAATCAGAACATATACGCGTCTCAGCTTTTCAGACAATAACAGTAATGGTTTCTACACGGTAAATCCTTATACATACGCCTTACAAACATCTCGTGCTATCGGCAGTGATGAATTTTACACAACAAGGGTAAATACTATAGCTGGGCTTGCCAGTAATTACCCTTTGGCATATAATATTTTCAATGAATTAGATCATACAGGCAGCCAAGCCAAAGTACGCAATTTTAGTGGCAATGTCGGATTGGATATGGACTTTCTGAAGGGCCTTAAGCTTTCTACACTATTTGGTGTTGTCTATTCCAATTCTTTAAGCTATCAGTGGGCTGATGAACGCTCTTACAACATTGCACAAATCAGAGGTTACGATTATGGAAAAGGTGACGCAAGTGCCATTGCGCAAAGTCGTTTGCCTTATGGAGGTACTCTCAACTATTCATCAATGAACAATGTGAGTTACACAGGTCGTATACAACTTTCTTATAATACAATGTTTGGTAAGTTGAATGAACATGTCATTAATGTTATGACGGGTTATGAAATTCGTTCTAACCAATACGATGGGTTCAACGACATAGAATGGGGGTATTTCCCCGATCGTGGTATGGCTATTGACTATGAATACGACACAAATACTTCTGGCAGTTCCAATGCAGGTATGAATTCATCACTTGAAAAGCATGTCGTATCGCGTTCGAACACAAAGAATAATACCCTTTCGGGGTACGCTACATTGGTTTATGCCTTTAAAAACCGCTATATTCTTAATTCCAATATCCGTTTTGATGCCTCCAATCGTTTCGGACAATATACCAATCATAAGTATCTTCCTGTATGGAGTGTCTCGGCACGTTGGAAGATGAATGATGAATCGTGGATGAGGGGTCTTAGTTGGATAGACGACGTCAGTTTAAGAGCTTCTTATGGAGAGCAAGGCAGTATTCCAACATCTGTAGGGCCTAACCTCGTGGTAAAATATATAAATCCGATTATCAATCGTTTCTCTGGCGATTATCAGTTGGGCATCAGTCGTTTGCCTTATCCTAATCTACGTTGGGAAAAGACTCTGACTACTAATTTCGGATTAGACTTCAGTTTATTCAATGGGCGTTTCAGTGGTACTGTAGACTACTATCTGCGTCGTGGTAAAGACATTATCTTTAATCTAAATGTAGCTAGTGAATATGGTACAACTGCTACCTATCGAAACGGCGCTAATGTAAAGAACAACGGTATTGAGGTGGGGTTTACTGTAGTACCTATCAAAACAAAAGATTTTAGTTGGTCCTTGAGTCCTATATACTCCAAAAACACCAATAATATCAGTAATGCCACCAAACAGAAATATACTGTTAATGATTATTTAGCCGGTAATGCTTATGAAAATGGTAAGCCTGTAAATGCTATATATGCTTGGAAATTTACAGGCCTTGATAAGCAAACTGGATATGCCACATTTGGCAATTGTTCGACTGACCAAAGTAAAGTAAAACTGAGCGATACGCCTTCTGATTATCTTAAATATTGTGGTTCATCCGATCCGAAATTCAATGGAGGACTAAATACTGCTATTCGTTATAAAGACTTTTTGCTCAATGCACAGTTCGCTTTTGCCTTCGGGGCCAAAAAGCGTCTGAACTTCCTTTTTAACGGACAGATGACTATGCCTGAGCCACAGACTAATCTTTCGCGCGAATTTCTCGATCGCTGGAAGAAGGCCGATGATGTAAGTACTATTCCAGGATTTGTATTTAACGAAAGAACAGACTATATGGTCTATGTCCCGGCTGGAGAAAATCATTCGGAAAATACGTACGGTATGTACAACTATTCGGATATTCGCATCGTATCGGGAGACTTTTTTCGTTGCCGCAATCTTTCATTGTCATACTCATTTCCACATAGTTGGTTGAGTAAGTTTAGTCTTAGCAGTTTGTCATGCACATTCAATGTAACAAATCCGTTTACGATTTGTAGTTCCCGTCTACACGGGCAAGACCCGGAGGCAGATACGACAGGTAGTGTCGCTTTGCCTATCACACAAGCCTATTCTTTATCCATAAGTCTTAGCTTCTAATTGTAAATAAGGTAAAATGATGAGAAAAAAATATTTTAATGTAGTTTTAAGTTTGACGGCAATGGCCATACTTACTTCTTGTGGAGATTTTCTGAAAGAGGTTTCTCAAGATGAATTCGAGCCCAAAAATGCACAGTCTTATCAAGAGTTGCTCAATGGTACAGGTTATAGTACAATAATAACTCTTGATCCATTGACTCACATTATGACAGACGATGTCTCGACGGGGGCTGCGGATTCGTATACCTATTCAGAAACAAATCTGGCCTACAAAGATATCTATACTTGGCAATCGTATATGGATGGAACATTACAAGCAAAAGATATTTCGAATATAACATCTTCTTATCAAGATATTTATTCGCTCATAATGACTTGCAATACAGTTATTGATGGCATAAATAAGGTCAGTGGTAGTGACGACGAAAAAAAACAAACGATTGGAGAGGCCAAGGCGTTGCGTGCTTACTATTATTGGTATCTTGTTAATTTATATGCAAAACCTTATAATACATTAGGAACTACCCCCGACCATTTATCCGGTGTACCATTAATAACAAGTGCTGAAATAAAAGACGAAGGGCCTGTACGTAATACTGTAGCCGAAGTGTATTCGCAAATTTGTGTTGATATTGAAGATGCGTGCACTTTGCTTGAAGAAGAAAAAGCGACAAAAGTAAGCTTATTTCGCATCAATTATGCCGCTGCGCATTTATTGGCATCAAGAATCTATCTGTATATGGAAAATTGGGATAAAGTTATAGAGCATGTCAATGCTAGTTTGAAAGGTGCTCCATCGCTCTGTGATTTAAATACATATTCTTTAGATAAACCCAGTTCACCGCGCAATGCAACTAATCAGATTATTTCCAAATCATTTCCTGAAGTAATGTATATAGGTGGTAGTCATCGCTATGAGATTCAACCAGCCCAAACGACGATGTGTGTATCAGAAGATCTGGTCAATACCTATTCTTCGGATGACAAACGTAAGGATATCTATTTTGAAGAGCAAGGATCGTGGGCTTTTTATCGTTACTTATTAGTTAAGTACGGAGCATCTGAACAAGAATTCGTATGGCGTACAGCTGAGCTCTATCTGAACCGTGCCGAAGCCTATGCGATGAAATTCAAGGCAGGAGATCAGAAGAGTGGTGCAAGTGCTGTCGAAGACTTGAACATATTACGCCGTAACCGTATAGCTAATGTTTCGTATACTCCTTATACGTTGAGTACAGTTGACGACTTGGTAACCTTTCTTCGCGCTGAACGCCGTCGTGAACTATGCTTTGAAAATTCAAGTCGGTGGTTTGATTTAAGGCGTTATGGTATGCCTTCAATACGACATATGTGGGTCGATGCGGCAGGTATACATTCATACTACACATTAAAAGTAAATGATCTTGGCTACGTATTACCAATTCCTACAAAAGCATTAACTTTGAATACAAATTTAGTTCAAAACGAATTGGCTCCTGATCGAAAAGCCGAAACAGAATAAAAAAGACAAATTATGAAAAATGTAAAATGTATTTTCGCATTGCTATTCACGATATTTTGTCTGACATCGTGCAGTAATGAAGAAGCTCTCACACCTTCTGCCCCTGAAGGGACTAATTTCCCGCAGGGAACCAATGCCTATGATAAAATATTTGAGCAGTACTATAAAGATTATGGCACGATGGTACTCTATAAGTATACCGATGCCGATTTCCGTTGGAATATTACTTCCTACATTCCTTACTATTCGGAGATTGCCGATGAAAATTCTGTATCGGCGGCGTGGACATTTCTCAACGACAATTGCTTATCCATCTGGCCGAATAGTTTTTTAAAGAAATGTCTTCCCTATCGCATTCTACTAGCTTCGAAGATATGGAGTCTGAAAGAAGATTGGGACTACGACGATGCAGGCAATTATGTCCAAATTTATACAAAAGTGTATCGCACGTCTGTTTATGGCCTGAACCACATCGCATTTGGCTTGACCAATAATACGATAAACAATTTGACTACAGAAGAAAAAAAAGAAGCTATAGGTGAAGTCGCCTATTCTCTAATAGGCTATGCTACTTCGCGCAGTAAAATTGATATCCCGACAGCTTTTAAGACATTGCACGATGGCTATACAAAGTACAATGGAGAATACCAAGGTGATTGGGGCTATAATGCTGCTGGTTGTTTGGAATATATCTCTGCTTGTGATGTATATCAAGATTTCGGAGTATATGTAAAATATCTAGTGACAATGTCGGAAAGTGAGTTCACCGAGGCTTTTCTAAACGATAATTTCGACTGTGGTGGCACATACGATTCCAATTATAATAAAACGTTGACACATCCTATTCAGCAGAAATATCAAATAGTCATCGACTACTTTAATTCATTGGGAATCGATCTTCATGCGATAGGAGCACGAACATCTGCATTACAGTAATAGTTTGATCAGTAAAGAGGGTATGTCTCCTCATCTTTTCTCTTGGCATACTCTCTTTTTCAACCAACAAAAGAAATAGTTATTAAAATTATAATCACAGAAAATGAAAAAATTAGTTTTTTTGCTTCTTTGTTGCCTTTGCTTCGGCACAATGGCTAATGCACAGAAGAAAAAGCAGTCGCCTGCTAAGCAGTATGTAAAACAACAAGTGCAACAACAAGCACAGCAATCACGCTTAAGTGGCATCAATCAGCCGAAAATGGGTTCGCAAATATCTTTTACATACTCCTCAAAAGGCGGTCCACTGGCTGGGCACGACAGTTTGAGTTGTGTCATTTATATGTATAACAATTATATCTGGTGTATCGACGATGTTCCTATCAATCAGTTTACATCAGAGAAGTGGCAAGGAAAATATCAACTGCCTACCGACTGTGCATTCTTTGCTCTTTCGTTCCGCACAAGTGACCTTGACGACCGTGTAGTAGATAATGATGACCAGAATGCGAGTTATGTTTTTATGACCAACAAAGACGGTAATGCATTACCTGGCGGATATACTGCATTCGCAACCTTCCGCTGTCCGAAGCGTTTCAGTATCTGTGACTACTTCAAAAATTTCAGTATTAGCGACGAAGCTGTACTGATGTGGTCTAACAAAGAAATACAAAACTATCCGGATCGTATACCTAGCTATATAGATATCTATATGCAGAACATTAAGCTTATAGCTGGCAATAATTATCCAAAGGTCATTAATCATTTTTTTGATATGGCAAAGAAGGAATTCGAAAAAAACGAATTCGTACTCTCGACTTTCGAAAACCTTTATCGCTTTACAGTAAAGGATAGTGTTCGTGCCGATTCGTTGAGAAATGCCATACTGAACATTTTTCCAAATGGATCGATGGCACGTGCCACAGACTTCCATAAGGTTGAAAAGATGGCGGCTGAATGGTCACTCTGCGGACTTAAACCCGAATCGACGGATGAAGAAAAAAGCAAAGGAGAATCTGTGTTGAAAGCAATAGAAGACTTCTATAGTAAATATCCGTATGCCGATTGTATCAAAGATCCTCATTCAGAAGAGCAATCCTACATGTACTATAATCTGTCGCGCATTTATGGCACTTACTTATTCGATGCCAAGCAATACGATCGCCTCATCGCATCACTATCGAAAATGGACTTTAATTTCATAGAATTGAGTGAAATGTATCGTTGGAACATTTTTCGTAACTGGAGAATGCATATAGTACCCAATGACGATATTTATCCTGTAGCTAAAGCGATAGCCGATAAAATGATATTGAAGCGTAATGATCTTTCGAATATGAAAACCGAGGCCTTACATTATTCTCCGAAAGAAGCACAATTACTACTCGACTACCAATTTTATGAAAGAATGGGGGTTCATTTACAGCTTCTGCGCGATATGAAAAAATATGATGAGGCTATCTCTTATCTCAAATATCTGGATAACGAAACTTTAGCTTATGCAGATGCTGCTGTTAATCAAGCTCGTTATGACATATACAAGGGGGGGGGGAATGATAAAGAGGCACTCGAGGTATTGAAAAAAAGTGTAAAATACAATGCGGCAAATACTGAGATCATAAAGGCATTGCATGACGCCATAAATCCTACTTCGGAAGCAGCGTTCCAAAAATACATCGAAAATTTGAAAGGCGACGCAATAAAAGCCGAACTTGTTAAGGAAGTGAAAGACAATCTCAAAAGTGTAGCTATCCCTAACTTTCAATTACAAGATTCTAACGGAAAGATTGTCAATATCTCTGACTATAAAAACAAAATTGTAGTTATCGACTTTTGGGCTACATGGTGCAATCCTTGCCTCAAAGCAATGGAAGGTATGAAACTGGCCGTAGAAAAGTATGCCAATGACAAAAATGTGGTATTCCTTTTTGTCAATACCATGGACAATGGTTACAAAGGTAAAGCTACTGCCGAAAAATCGTTAGAAAGGAGAAACTATACGGGGTTGAATGTAATGTATGATATACAAGCTGTCGGCAGCAAAGAATATAGAAAAGCATTCAGTATCTTTGCCAAACTCTTCAATTCTTCAGGCATTCCACGCAAAGTGATTATGAAAAACGGCAAAATGGTATACACAGCTGAAGGCTATGATGGAAGCCCTACAAAGCTAGCTGATGAAATCAATTGCGCAATAGAATTAATAAGGAAAATGAAATGATAAAAAAGTTATTTCTCTTTTTATTCGTCCTCCTCTTATGGGGGACGAATGTTTTTTCCCAAAAGCTTCCGATGAAGCTTGATGATTGTAAATTGTGGCGCACTATCGACAAAATAGAGATATCAAAAGATGGAAAGTGGATTGCTTACAATTATAGGATGCTCTATACGGAATCCCCCGATACAGTATATCTTTTCAATGTAAAAACTGGTAAAACATATATAAAAGCCGGAATATCTGACTTTGGTTTTCTTGTAGGAGGTAAATTGCTGAAATATAACAAAAAAGAAAATAAAACGACTTCCGACTCGATAGCTAAGAATTCAGAGAACTCTGCTTCCGCTATCTATTTACTTAATCTCTCCGATTTGCGAGAGAAAAAATGGGCAGGTGGTCCTTTTATGGTCCCTATCGGACAAAGCAACCATGCATATTACAGTACATCTGGCACAAAGGATAAAAGCGATGTGACATTTGTTAACCTGTTGACAGGAAGGACGCAGAAAATAGACAATGGGGGAAACTGTACAATGTCAGGAAAAAGTAGCTTAATGTATACCGTGAAATCAGGGAATAACAATATACTCTATCAATGGTTAAATGGGACTTCTATACGAATTGGTGAAATACCCTACGATGTTTGTCAGATAGGACAACCCGATGCTAGCGGCAAAGGTATTCTATATTGTTCGTCCAATCCCAATAATTCATACGCTACAGATGTATTGTATCTTTTTGACATTGAGAAAAAAAAATGCAATAAGATTCTAGATTACGCAGATATTAAAGGAATACCTGAAGGCGTAAAGATATCCTCTTCATCGAAACTCATAAATGATTATTCAAAAGTACTATTATACTTCGAACCTAGTAATTATGCACAACCAACGCAAGATAAAAACGGAGCTGATTTAGAATTATGGATATGGAATGAACGTCTTTCTCCACGTCGCCAATCACGCGGTCCAGGTTTTAAGATATCCAACTATGACAGTTATATCTGGGATATTAAGGAAAAGAAAATGATGGTATTGCCTACTAAGGGTATCACTTCCGTTTCTTTTTCTGAGAACGTAAATAATATTCTAGGAGCTATAGGTGTTGATGCCACAGCTTGGGAGAAAGAATCGGATTGGAAAATGACCTCCAACAATGATGTCTATTATATAGGACTTAATGGCAAAAAGAAAATGTTAGCAAGTCACGGTCTGTTCGATATCAATTGGAGTCCTGACGGAAAGTACATTTTACTTTACGTTCCTTCAAGTAAATCGTGGAACCTTGTGAATATGCAAACAGGCGAAATGACAGATATTACGAAAGGAAAAGTACCTTACCCTCTCTATGATGAGGATAGTGACTATCCATTCGAGGCCGGTGCTTATGGGATCGCTTCATGGAATACGAAGATTGGCACCGTGACTATATATGATCGTTTTGATTTGTGGACATTAGATTTAAAAGGAGTAAAAGCTCCAGTATGCCTTACTCAGGGTTATGGTCGTAAAAACAACATATCACTTCGTCTTCCTGATAAAGACTATTCAACTCCATCTACATTCTATCTTGTAGGTATAGATCGTAACTCTAAATCAAAAGGATTATACGAGCTGAATGGCGGGAAAGTGAATAAAGTAGTTGCCGATTCGAAGTACAATCTGAAAATAGAAAGTTTCTCGGCAGATAAAAAAACGTTCATTTGGGATAAAGAGAACTATGGAGAACATAATTATTGGGTTGCTGACATCCACTTCGCACATCCACACCGCATTACCGACATGAATCCTCAGACAAAACAGATTAGTTGGGGAACCTCACAGCTTTACAGTTGGACGAACTATGAAGGGAAGAAAAATGAAGGCATTCTTTTCTTACCCGAAGGGTATAAGAGCGGAAAAAAATACCCGATGATCGTTACTTTCTATGAACGTGAAACGCAAGATTTAAATCACTACCGTATACCTGAATATAGTAGTGCAACCATAGATATTCCATGGTTTGTAAGCAACGGATACGTTGTTTTTGCCCCTGATATCTGCTTCGAAATAGGCAAGCCTGGTGAAAGTTGTTACAACGCTGTTGTCAGTGGTGTAGAAAAACTTATTAAAGATGGAATAGCCGACAAAGAGCATATAGGGCTAAATGGACATAGTTGGGGAGGTTATGAGACTGCCTATTTGGTAACGCGCACGGATATATTCAAATGTGCATCACCCTGCTCTGCAGTGACGGATATGATAGCCGACTATCTAATGTTGCGTGGAACAGGCCAACCGAATATGTATTTTGAAGAAGACGCACAAGGTCGATTGGGAAAGACTCTTTGGGAAGATCCGCAAATGTATATTGACAACTCACCTGTTTACCATGCTGATAAAATTCATACGCCGCTGCTCATCTTTCACGGAGCGGAAGATAAAAGTGTGCAACCTTATCAAGGTATGGCCTTATTCTTCGCCATGCGCCGTTTGGGTCGTCCGGCTTGGATGCTGAACTATCGGAATGAAGGTCACCAGATGGGAGACGAAACAAATTGTCGCGATTTTACACAGCGTCTTATCGACTTCTTTGACCATTATCTGAAAGAGAAACCTATGCCCCAATGGATGATGCCCACAGAAGATAATAGATAATATCGGTTTAACTTTATCATTAAAATAATGAAGAAATTATTACTATTTTTATTTTTTTCTTCGACTTTTTTCTACGCTCAAGCGCAGAAAAAAGTCGAAGAAAAATTGGAGATGGCGCTGTATGCCGTGACAAATATGTATGTTGATTCGGTACAAGCAGCTCCACTCATTGATTCTCAGATTGCTGAATTACTGAACAAACTCGATCCATTTTCTGAATACTTACCTCCTGTTCAAGCAAGCAATAACGAACAGGTGCTAGGAGGACATACGTCTTATATCGGCATCGGCATAGAAGGCTCCTCGATTGATGCGCATTTCTACATTTCATTTGTCGAACCTGTTAGCGATGCTTATGCCAAAGGTTTAAGAGCTGGTGATGAGATAATATCTATCGATAATGAAGCTGTAAGTAATATTGCTCCCGAAAATATTTTTCCAAAATTATCTGGTATCGAAAAATCGACAGTAAACCTTGTCATAAAGCATCCTGATAGTAAGATAACAAATTACAATATTGTTAGAAACTATATTTTATCATCAAGTATCCGCACTGCCTATATGCTGAACAAGCAAACCGGATATATTTCTATCTCAATGTTTTCGGAAAGCACAGCTAACGATTTTAAAAAGGCAATTGTGGCCCTTCAAATTCAAGGTATGAAAAACTTGATTTTAGATATTCAAAAGAATGGAGGTGGATTATTCGATCAGGCTGTTGCACTTGCTGACGAACTGCTTGAAGGCAGCAAAGTGATTGTTCATACGCGTGGAGCTCATGTTCCTAGCGAAACATTCAGCACAAAAAACAAAGGATGTTTCGAAAATGGCAAATTGGCCGTACTCATCAGTAATCAGACGAAGTCGGCTGCCGAAATATTGGCAGGGGCAATGCAAGATTGGGATAGAGCGGTACTCATAGGAAGTACTACTTTTGGTAAGGGACTGATACAACAAACTCTTCCTTTTGAGGACGGTTCCGCATTGCGACTTACTGTTGCCCGCTACTATACTCCTTCGGGCAGAACCATACAAAAACCTTATAATGGACGGGATTATATAGACAGTACAAAAGTCTATTATTCTCTGCAAAATCATCGTCAACTGCGTAATATTGGTGGTATATCGCCCGATATAGAAGTACTTCCGGACACTACTGCTTTTAGCCCATGGTATAATATGATAACTTATAGTGGGGTGCAAAAGGTGGTAGCGCGTAACTATACTATTCGAAATCGAAGCAATTTAAAGAATAAATACAAATCAATAGACGCATTTATCAAAGCATTCGATAGCAATGAACTACTCGCTAAGGTGAAAGAAGTGTCAGACAAAGCAAATATCACATTCAATCAATCAGATTTTGAGCGTTCGAAAGAATACCTAAAAGTGCAATTAAAAGCATTGATTGCTCGGGATTTGTATAATAATAATGATTATTATTATCGCCTCATTAATACCAGCAACTCTTCGATAAAGGAGGCTGAAAAGATATTAAATGTAAGCAATAACTATCATCAAATACTTAACGATAAAAAATAATGAAACGTTTACTATCCACTACGATACTCTTATGCTGCATATTTACAGTGTTTGGGCAAAATAAGAATTTCACTCTGAATGGATATATATCCCAACATGATTATGATGGATTATATATTTATTTGATACGAAACGACGTAGTGAACAGACTCTACGATCAGAAAATTGATAGTGCAAAGATAGAAAATGGCTATTATCATTTCTCATTCAAAGCGACAGATACTCCCTATGTGGCAAGTTTGGCACTTCCACCGAAAGATAGTCATTTCGATTACGGACTTCCACCTGCTTATTGTATTGTCGAACCGGGAGATATAAGAATCAGTTATACAGATTTAGGACCCCAACTTAGTGGTGGCTATATCAATAAACAATACGACGATTTATTATTATCGAAAGAACGAGATATTCATAAGCAAACAAATGAAATGATAGAGGAACGGAAAGCTATCGAAACAAAAAGAGCATTTACCGATGCCGAAAATGATAAATATTCCAAACGAATCGAGTCTTTCTATGAAAACTTGAAGCCATACTATATTCAATTCGTTTCGAATAATGTGAAAAATGATGTTGGAGCTTTCTTCTTTTTTTTCCATCCACAAGAATATTACGGTGAAGAATATGCTAAACTTTCAGTACAGATAAAACCGGAATATTTCACGAAGCTAGCCGAAAAAAAGAAAGCTGAACAAGAGGCTATGGCATATGAAACACAAGCACGCCTGATGACGAAAGTCGGTCGTCCTTATCGTGACATTATATCGAAAACTGCAGATGGCAAGTGCGTAAAGCTATCCGACTACATAAAACCAGGACATATTACTCTAGTAGATTTTTGGGCTTCGTGGTGCGTGCCTTGTATGATGGAACTTAAGAACCTTAAAATACTCTATGCCAAATATCATTCAAAAGGTCTCAATATCATTAGCATATCGCTCGATACTAAAAAAGAAGCTTGGCTGAATGCCGTCAAAAAACAGCAGATTCCATGGACACAGCTGTCTGATTTGAAAGGTTGGCAAGGCAAAGCAACAAAAGATTATGCTATAAGCGCTATTCCATATATTATCTTGATAGATCAACAAGGAAAAATAGCTGTGCTAAACTTATATGGTAATTTGTTAGAAAGCTCCATTAAAAGACTATTGAATACAAAGTAGAGTAAGGGGTGCTAAAAGAGATGAAACTCATATGAATAAATATTGAATAGAAATATATGGAGTTAAAAAAATGGTCTACCTTTGTAGTCGATTAAGAATAAATATATGGGGAATTATTTGAAAAAGACTTTCTGGATAACGTTTATAGTTTTAATAATTTTATTATTGCTTCATTTTCTCCCAGCAATTCATG
>Ga0183101_1000020_pt3 | contig 52477 bp, 49 predicted proteins | sample Biomet3_FD_127790 | JGI IMG/M metagenome (GOLD analysis project Ga0183101, IMG submission 127790) | Microbial communities from bioreactor (seeded with sewage sludge) at LBNL, California, USA - Biofuel metagenome 3 | ecosystem: Engineered > Bioreactor > Anaerobic > Unclassified ... | reverse complement strand
TGGTGGTGTGGGTGGCCGCCGCAGCGCGCCCCCCCCCCCCCCCGCGCGGGGGGGGGGGGGGGGGGGGGGGGGGGGGGGGGAAATCGCTGCGGCCTGATGCCCTCACCCCGGCCCTCTCCCACGGGGAGAGGGAGAAAACCTTACAACAGGATATCGCCATGCTCGATAAACATACCCATACCCTGATCGCTCATCGTCTGCATCAGGCTGAACAGTCCCGGGAGCAGATCCGCCAGATCTCACTCGACTACCCGACGATCACCATCGACGACGCCTACGCCGTACAGCGCGAATGGGTGAGCCTGAAGATCGCCGAAGGCCGGGTGCTGAAAGGCCACAAGATCGGCCTTACCTCCAAAGCGATGCAGGCCAGCTCGCAGATTAGCGAACCGGACTACGGCGCACTGCTGGACGACATGTTCTTCCACGACGGCTGTGACATTCCCGTCGATCGCTTTATCGTCCCGCGCATCGAAGTGGAGCTGGCCTTCGTGCTGGCAAAACCGCTGCGCGGCCCGAACTGCACGATCTTCGACGTTTACAACGCCACCGACTACGTGATCCCGGCTCTGGAGCTGATCGACGCCCGCTGTCACAACATCGACCCGGACACCCAGCGCCCGCGCAAGGTGTTCGACACCATCTCCGATAACGCCGCCAACGCAGGCGTGATCCTCGGCGGCCGCCCGATTAAGCCCGACGCGCTGGATCTGCGCTGGATCTCCGCCCTGCTCTATCGCAACGGCGTGATCGAAGAGACCGGCGTCGCCGCTGGCGTACTCAACCACCCGGCGAACGGTGTGGCATGGCTGGCAAACAAACTCGCACCGTACGACGTACAGCTTGAGCCAGGGCAGGTCATCCTCGGAGGGTCGTTTACCCGTCCGGTCACCGCCAGTAAGGGCGATACCTTCCACGTGGACTACGGCGACATGGGTTCCATCAGCTGCCGCTTTGTCTAGGAGACAACCATGCAAAACGCATTCAAAGCGGCGCTGAAAGCCGGAACACCGCAAATCGGTTTATGGCTGGGACTGACCAGCAGCTACAGCGCTGAACTGCTGGCGGGTGCAGGCTTCCACTGGCTGCTGATCGACGGGGAGCATGCCCCCAACAGCGTGCAAACCGTGTTAACCCAGCTTCAGGCGATTGCGCCGTATGCCAGCCAGCCGGTGGTGCGCCCGTCGTGGAACGACCCGGTACAGATCAAGCAACTGCTGGACGTGGGCGCGCAAACCCTGCTGGTGCCGATGGTGCAAAACGCTGACGAAGCGCGTCTGGCCGTACGTTCCACCCGTTATCCGCCTGCGGGCATTCGCGGTGTGGGCAGTGCTCTGGCGCGTGCATCACGCTGGAACCGCATTCCCGATTACCTGCAACAGGCCAACGACGCCATGTGCGTGCTGGTACAAATTGAAACCCGCGAGGCGCTGAAAAACCTGCCGCAGATCCTGGATGTAGAAGGCGTGGACGGCGTGTTTATCGGCCCGGCGGATCTCAGTGCCGACATGGGCTTTGCCGGTAATCCGCAGCACCCGGAAGTACAGGCCGCCATCGGGCAGGCGATCGTGCAGATTCGTGCTGCGGGCAAAGCGCCCGGCATCCTGATGGCCAATGAGCAGCTGGCAAAACGCTATCTCGAACTCGGCGCGCTGTTTGTCGCCGTCGGCGTGGACACCACCCTGCTCGCCCGCAGTGCCGAAGCGCTGGCGGCACGTTTTATCGATAACCCGGTTACGTCAGTTAATAACAATAAATCCGTCTACTGAATGTAAGATCTGGAGCGCACCATGACGACCTCTACCCTGCAAGATAATAAAGCTGTTGAACATCGCGTTATAAACAAGCTGTTCCGTCGTTTGATCGTGTTTCTCTTTATCCTGTTTGTCTTCTCGTTTCTCGACCGCATCAACATCGGCTTTGCCGGGCTGACGATGGGCAAAGATCTGGGCCTCACCTCCACCATGTTTGGCCTGGCGGCAACGCTGTTTTACGTCACCTACGTGCTGTGCGGTATCCCCAGTAACATCATGCTGGCGAAAATCGGTGCGCGCCGCTGGATCGCCGGGATCATGGTGGTGTGGGGCATTGCCTCCACCTGCACCATGTTCGCCACCAGCCCGCAGACGCTCTACGTTTTACGCATGCTGGTGGGTATTGCGGAGGCGGGCTTCCTGCCGGGGATTTTGGTCTATCTTACCTGGTGGTTCCCGGCCTATCACCGCGCCCGTGCCAACGCGCTGTTTATGATCGCCATGCCGGTGACCATGATGCTCGGCTCGATCCTCTCTGGCTATATTCTGGCGCTGGACGGGCTATGGAATTTGAAAGGCTGGCAGTGGCTGTTTCTGCTGGAAGGGCTGCCCTCCGTGGTGCTCGGCGTGGTGACCTGGTTCTTCCTTAACGACACGCCGGATCAGGCCAGCTGGCTGGATGATGACGAAAAACGGGTGCTGAAAACGATGATCGCCCGCGAGCAGGAAGTCGCCATTGCCCGCTCCGTCACACCACGATCGACGCTGCGCGAAGTGCTGACCCCGGCAGTGCTGCTCTACACCCTGGCCTATTTCTGCCTGACCAACACGCTGAGTGCTATCAACATCTGGACGCCACAGATCCTGCAAAGCTTTAACAGCCACAGCAGCAACATCGTGATCGGCCTGCTGGCGGCGATCCCACAGTTTTGCACCATCCTCGGGATGATCTGGTGGAGTCGCCGCTCCGACAGGCTAAAAGAGCGAAAAAAGCACACCATCCTGCCGTATCTGTTCGCGGCGGCGGGATGGATGCTGGCGTCGGCGACAGACCACAGTCTGATCCAGCTGCTTGGCATCATCATGGCCTCAACCGGATCGTTTACCGCTATGGCGATATTCTGGACGACGCCGGATCAGGTTATTAGCCTGCAGTCCCGGGCGGTCGCGCTGGCGGTGATCAACGCCATCGGTAACGTAGGATCTGCAGTCAGCCCGCTGTTGATAGGCATTTTGCGCGATACGACCGGCAGCTTCAGCTCTGGTCTGTGGTTTGTGGCCGGGCTGCTGGTGGTTGGCGCGCTGGTGTTGACCAGGATCCCGATGACGCAGCGGGAAAGCCTGGAGCATGAACCGGACATCGCCGCGCAGAAGATCCACTGAGGAACGGTTATGTGCCAGAGCCCTGTCGCCAATATCGACATCAGCAAAGAGTACGACGAAAGTCTGGGTACTGACGATGTGCACTACCAGTCGTTCGCCCGCATGGCGGCCTTTTTTGGCCGCGACATGCAGGCGCATCGTCACGACCAGTATTTTCAGATGCACTTTCTCGATACCGGGCAGATTGAGCTGCAGCTCGACGATCACCGCTACTCGGTGCAGGCTCCGCTGTTTGTCTTAACGCCACCGTCGGTACCGCACGCGTTTATCACCGAATCCGACAGTGACGGGCACGTGCTGACGGTGCGCGACGATCTGATCTGGCCGCTGTTAGAGGTGCTCTACCCCGGCACGCGGGAAGCCTTCGGCCTGCCGGGCATCTGCCTGTCACTGGCCGATAAACCCGACGAGCTGGCGGCACTGAAACACTACTGGCAGCTGATTGAGCGCGAATCCACGGAACAGCTGCCCGGGCGCGAGCATACGCTGGCGCTTCTGGCACAGGCAGTTTTTACTCTGCTACTGCGCAACGCGAAGCTCGACGACCACGCCGCAAACGGCATGCGCGGCGAGCTGAAGCTGTTCCAGCGCTTTAACCAGCTGATTGACGTCCATTACCATGAACACTGGACGGTGCCGGATTACGCCAGCGAGCTGCACCTTACCGAATCCCGACTGACCGATATCTGCCGTCGCTTCGCCAACCGGCCGCCAAAACGGTTGATCTTCGACCGGCAGCTGCGTGAAGCCAGGCGGCTGCTGCTGTTTTCCGACAGCCCGGTGAGTGAAATTGCCTGGCAACTGGGGTTTAAAGATCCGGCCTATTTCGCGCGGTTTTTTAACCGCTTAGTGGGGTGCTCACCCAGCAGCTATCGGGCGCAGAAAGTACCCGTGTCGCCTGTTCCCCTCACCCCTGCCCTCTCCCAAAGGGAGAGGGAGTAACCGTCCCCTCTCCCTTTGGGAGAGGGTTAGGGTGAGGGAAATCACACTCTGCGATCTATCGTGAAAAGTACCCGTCGTTGTCCCAATCGTCCCTTCACCTGCCGCCTCTCTCACGCTTCAATTAAACAACAAAAACAAAACATAAATTTAACAATACTATTCCGTTACGAGGTCCCTATGAAGCCTGAAGATTTCCGCGCTGATGCCAAACGTCCGTTAACCGGCGAAGAGTATTTAAAAAGCCTGCAGGATGGTCGTGAGATTTATATCTACGGCGAGCGCGTCAAAGACGTCGCCACCCATCCGGCGTTTCGCAACGCGGCAGCCTCCATCGCCCAGATGTACGACGCGCTGCACAAACCCGACATGCAGGACACGCTGTGCTGGGGCACTGATACCGGCAGCGGCGGCTACACCCACAAGTTCTTCCGCGTGGCGAAAAGTGCCGACGACCTGCGCCAGCAGCGTGACGCCATCGCCGAGTGGTCACGCCTGAGCTACGGCTGGATGGGCCGCACGCCGGACTACAAAGCAGCGTTTGGCTGCGCGCTGGGAGCCAACCCGGCCTTCTACGGCCAGTTCGAGCAGAACGCCCGCAACTGGTACACCCGCATCCAGGAAACGGGGCTGTACTTCAACCACGCCATCGTTAACCCACCGATTGACCGCCACAAACCGGCGGACGAGGTGAAAGACGTCTACATCAAGCTGGAAAAAGAAACCGATGCCGGGATCATCGTCAGCGGTGCAAAAGTGGTGGCGACCAACTCGGCGCTGACCCACTACAACATGATCGGCTTCGGCTCTGCACAGGTGATGGGTGAAAACCCGGACTTCGCATTGATGTTCGTCGCGCCGATGGATGCCGAAGGGGTGAAGCTCATCTCCCGCGCCTCCTACGAAATGGTGGCTGGCGCAACCGGTTCTCCGTACGACTACCCGCTCTCCAGCCGCTTCGACGAGAACGATGCCATTCTGGTGATGGATCATGTGCTGATCCCGTGGGAAAACGTGCTGATCTACCGCGATTTCGATCGCTGCCGTCGCTGGACGATGGAAGGTGGTTTTGCGCGGATGTACCCGCTGCAGGCCTGCGTGCGTCTGGCAGTCAAACTCGACTTCATCACCGCCCTGCTGAAAAAATCACTGGAATGTACCGGCACCCTGGAGTTCCGCGGCGTACAGGCCGATCTGGGCGAAGTGGTGGCCTGGCGCAATATGTTCTGGGCGCTAAGTGACTCCATGTGCTCCGAAGCTACCCCGTGGGTGAATGGCGCGTATCTGCCGGATCATGCCGCGCTGCAAACCTACCGCGTGATGGCCCCAATGGCCTACGCGAAGATCAAGAACATCATCGAACGTAACGTTACCAGCGGTCTTATCTACCTGCCGTCCAGCGCCCGCGACCTGAACAACCCGCAGATTGACCAGTATCTGGCGAAATACGTGCGTGGCTCCAACGGCATGGATCACGTTGAACGCATCAAGATTTTGAAACTGATGTGGGATGCCATCGGTAGCGAATTTGGCGGTCGTCACGAGCTGTATGAGATCAACTACTCCGGCAGCCAGGATGAAATTCGCCTGCAGTGTCTGCGCCAGGCGCAGAGCTCCGGCAACATGGACAAGATGATGGCGATGGTCGACCGCTGCATGTCCGAGTACGACCAACACGGCTGGACGGTGCCACACCTGCACAACAACAGCGATATCAACATGCTGGATAAGCTGCTGAAATAACGCAGCGGGAGGTTTCAATGCAATCAAATGAACAACGCCTGCGTTTTCGCGATGCGATGGCCAGCCTGTCGGCGGCGGTCAATATTATCACCACTGAGGGCGATGCAGGTCGCTGCGGCATTACCGCCACCGCCGTCTGCCCGGTCACGGACACGCCCCCTTCGTTGATGGTCTGTATTAACGCCAACAGCGCGATGAACCCGGTGTTTCAGGGGAACGGTAAACTGTGCGTCAACGTGCTCAACCATGAGCAGGAGCTCATGGCTCGCCATTTTGCCGGGATGACCGGCATGACGATGGAGGAGCGTTTTAGCCTCTCCTGCTGGCAGAAAGGCCCGCTGACACAACCCGTGCTCAAAGGCGCGCTGGCAAGCCTTGAAGGGGAGATAAGCCAGGTGCAAACCATCGGCACGCATCTGGTTTATCTTGTTGAAATTAAAAACATCATTCTGAGCGAAGAGGGCCACGGCCTGATCTATTTTAAACGCAACTTCCACCCGGTGATGATGGAGTCAGAAGCAACCGTCTGATCTGCCACGCGCTGGCGCACCCCGCAGCCAGCGCGTTTCCCGCAAAAAATACTAAGGTTTCCGCTAAATCACGCCGTTATATAACCATAAGATAAATTTTCTGTGTCTGAATACTGACATTTCCTGTCAGTGCCACCCGCATAATTCAGCGCATATCCCTTAAATAAACAGGAATACCTTATGGCTAATTCGACGCGGAGCCGCTCGGCTGAACGTCTGGTCGATATTCTGGTGGAGCTACATTTAAACGGTGTGGTAAACCGCAGCGCGCTGATGGAAAAATTTAAAATTACCGAGCGTACCGTCTACCGTGATTTAAATGCGCTCTCCCCGATAGTGGAACATACCGGTAATGGGCTATATCGTTTGATCCACACCGCACAATCAACTTATGGGCAAGGCCTGCACCACACCATCTCTAACTTCCTGAATGCTGATAATTTTTTCCCGGAAAGAAATACAGATTTTTGGCAAAAACTTGAATCCCGCGTTGACGAAAATCATATTCTTATTCTTGGAAATGATGCAGAGCATACCGTACAGCGTGATATTCGCCGGCATTTATCGAAAATTGAGAAATCGATTAAGAATCGTAATGTTTGCCAGATTGTGTATAAAGGCAAAACCCGTCTGATTAATCCATACAAACTCATTAACCAAAAAAATATATGGTATTTACAAGCCACCGAAAATAGCAGGTTGAAATCCTTCCCCCTGAGTCAGATTAGCTGGCTTGATATTCAGAAAAGCACATTTATGCCTGAGGAGCACGTGATTGAGCTACTGGAGAAACGCCTCGATCCGTGGGTGTCTGAGAGTACTTTCGAAGTGAAAGTATTTATCAATCGTAATATTTCGCACTACTTCCAGCGCCGCAATTTACTACCAGAACAAGAACTACTGGGTGAGGAAAGCGGTGGCGTCACGCTCCGCTGCCTGGCGGCACATGAGAACCAGATCCTGCCGCTGCTTTTCTACTGGCTGCCGAACATTCAGATTTTAGAGCCGGTGTGGCTGAAAGAGAAGTTCGTGAAGACGCTGGAAGCCTATCTGGCACAGGAGTCTGCACCCTAATCAGGTGATCTCAATCACATAATTTCATCCACTGACGGCGGGTCTGAACCACTCGCCGCCACCTTTGACCGCTTACTCATCGCTTTCAACCACTCACCGATTTACCGTCCTTGACACACGCGACACTCTGGCACGATCGCTCCAGCATTAATCAATACCTCCTCAACGAACCCTGACCCTTTTTTCTTCACATAAAAAACCAGGTCTTACTATGGATACTAAAAAACTACTGAAGCACGTGCCCTGGGCATTACTCGGGATCCTCGGCGCTTTCTGTCTGGCGGTTGTCGCATTACGCCGGGGCGAACACGTAAGCGCCCTGTGGATCGTGGTGGCGTCTGTTTCCGTCTATCTTGTGGCTTATCGCTACTACAGCTTGTACATCGCGCAGAAGGTCATGAAACTCGACCCGACGCGTGCTACCCCGGCGGTCATTAACAATGACGGCCTGAACTACGTGCCCACCAACCGCTATGTGCTGTTTGGTCACCACTTTGCCGCGATTGCGGGTGCAGGTCCGCTGGTCGGCCCGGTGCTGGCCGCGCAAATGGGCTATCTGCCAGGTACCCTGTGGCTGCTCGCAGGCGTCGTGCTGGCGGGTGCAGTGCAGGACTTCATGGTGTTGTTTATCTCTTCTCGCCGTAACGGTGCCTCTCTGGGTGAGATGGTCAAAGAAGAGATGGGCCGCGTGCCGGGAACGATCGCCCTGTTCGGCTGCTTCCTGATTATGATCATCATCCTTGCGGTGCTGGCACTGATCGTGGTGAAAGCGCTGGCCGAAAGCCCGTGGGGGGTGTTCACCGTCTGCTCAACCGTGCCAATTGCGCTGTTCATGGGTATCTACATGCGCTTCCTGCGTCCGGGACGCGTGGGCGAAGTGTCGGTGATTGGTATTGTGCTGCTGGTCGCGTCCATTTACTTCGGCGGCGTGATTGCACACGACCCGTACTGGGGTCCGGCGCTGACCTTCAAAGACACCACCATCACCTTCGCACTGGTCGGTTACGCATTTATCTCCGCCCTGCTGCCGGTCTGGCTGATTCTGGCTCCGCGTGACTACCTGGCAACCTTCCTGAAAATCGGCGTTATTGTCGGTCTGGCACTGGGTATCGTGATCCTCAACCCGGATCTGAAAATGCCTGCGGTCACGCAGTACATCGACGGCACCGGTCCACTGTGGAAAGGCGCGCTGTTCCCGTTCCTGTTCATCACCATCGCGTGTGGTGCGGTCTCGGGCTTCCACGCCCTGATCTCCTCCGGTACCACGCCAAAACTGCTGGCGAATGAAAACGACGCACGCCTGATCGGTTACGGCGCAATGCTGATGGAATCCTTCGTGGCGATCATGGCTCTGGTTGCCGCCTCCATCATCGAACCGGGTCTGTACTTCGCGATGAACACCCCACCAGCGGGCCTGGGCATTACCATGCCAAACCTGCATGAGATGGGCGGTGACAACGCGGCAATGATCATGGCGCAGCTTAAAGATGCCAGCGCCCACGCGGCGGCGACCGTCAGCTCCTGGGGCTTTGTGATCTCGCCTGAGCAGATCATGCAGACCGCAAAAGACATTGGCGAACCGTCCGTACTGAACCGTGCCGGTGGCGCACCAACGCTGGCCGTCGGTATCGCACACGTGTTCCACAAAGTGCTGCCGTGGGCGGACATGGGCTTCTGGTACCACTTCGGTATTCTGTTCGAAGCACTGTTCATCCTGACCGCGCTGGATGCCGGTACCCGTGCAGGCCGCTTCATGCTGCAGGACTTGCTCGGTAACTTCGTACCGTTCCTGAAGAAAACCGACTCTCTGGTCGCGGGCGTGCTGGGTACGGCTGGCTGCGTAGGCCTGTGGGGTTACCTGCTGTATCAGGGCGTTGTCGACCCGCTGGGCGGCGTGAAGAGCCTGTGGCCACTGTTCGGTATCTCTAACCAGATGCTGGCAGCCGTTGCTCTGGTGCTCGGTACCGTAGTCCTGGTGAAAATGAAACGCACCAAATACATCTGGGTGACCGTGGTTCCTGCGATGTGGCTGCTGCTCTGCACCACCTGGGCGCTGGGTCTGAAACTGTTCAGCACCAACCCACAGCTGGAAGGCTTCTTCTTCATGGCTAACCAGTACAAAGAGAAGATTGCCGCAGGCGGCGGTGACCTGACCGCGCAGCAGATTGCCAACATGAACCATATCGTGGTGAACAACTACACCAACGCGGGTCTGAGCATTCTGTTCCTGGTGGTGGTGTACAGCATCATCTTCTACGGCATCAAAACCTGGATGAAAGTGCGTAACGCTGAAGGTCGTACGGATAAAGAGACTCCGTATGTACCGGTTCCGGAAGGCGGCGTGAAGACCTCTTCACACCACTAAAAATAACGGCGGGTGGCGCTACGCTGACCCGCCCTACAACGGTACAGTAGGCCCGGTAAGCGTAGCGCCACCGGGCTTTTTCTGTCTGGAACGTACAATGTTTGGTAACTTAGGCGAAGCAAAAAAATACCTCGGTCAGGCGGCGAAAATGCTGATTGGCATTCCGGACTATGACAACTACGTTGAGCATATGAAGACCAACCATCCGGATAAGCCGTACATGACCTACACCGAATTCTTCCGTGAGCGCCAGGAAGCGCGCTACGGCGGAAGTGGAGAAGGCGGCATCCGTTGCTGCTAAAGGAGAGATCATGACCCCGATTACCGTCACCCTGTTGACCGGTTTCCTCGGCGCAGGCAAAACCACCCTGCTGCGCCACATTCTGAATGCGCAGCATGGCTTCAAAATCGCCGTCATTGAAAACGAGTTCGGCGAAGTCCCGGTGGACGATCAGCTGATTGGCGACCGCGCCACGCAGATCAAAACCCTGACCAACGGCTGCATCTGCTGCACCCGTTCTAACGAATTAGAAGATGCCCTGCTCGACCTGCTCGACAGCCGCGATCGCGGTGATATCGACTTTGACCGCCTGGTGATTGAATGCACCGGCATGGCCGACCCGGGCCCGATTATTCAGACCTTTTTCTCCCATGACATCCTCTGCCAGCGCTATCTGCTGGACGGTGTGATTGCCCTGGTCGATGCGGTTCACGCCGACGAGCAGATGAACCAGTTCACTATCGCCCAGTCACAGGTGGGTTACGCCGACCGCATTCTGCTGACCAAAACCGACGTGGCAGGTGCCAGCGAAAAACTGCGCGAACGTCTGACGCGCATTAACTCACGCGCCCCGATTTACACCGTCACGCACGGCGATATTGACCTGTCTCAGCTGTTTAACACCAACGGCTTTATGCTGGAAGAGAACGTCACCTCAAAACTGCGCTTCCACTTTATGGCGGATAAACAAAACGATGTGTCGTCGATTGTGGTCGAACTGGATTACCCGGTGGATATCAGCGACGTCTCCCGCGTGATGGAAAACCTGCTGCTGTCGTTTGCTGACAAACTGCTGCGCTACAAAGGGATGTTGTGGATCAACAGTGAACCGAACCGCCTGCTGTTCCAGGGCGTGCAGCGTCTGTACAGCGCCGACTGGGACAGACCGTGGGGAGAGGAAACGCCGCGCAGTGTAATGGTGTTTATTGGTATGCAACTGCCGGAAGAAGAGATCCGGGCAGAGTTTGCGGGGCTGAAAAAATAAAATACAGACTCCCTTTTGATTGAGAAAGGGAGTAATTTTTCCGTAACACAAATTTCGTGCAGCCTCCTTTGTGTTTCCCATATTGTCTGTTAAGGTCATTAACAATAATTAAATTATGCTTTGGATGAATATTCACTGAAATATTAATCGAGCGTAAATCTATATTTTTCATGAATTAATAGGCGTAATATGGCAATCGTCATCCCCACAATTAGTAGTTGTAGCGAGAAAATCACGGCCGGCGAGAAAAGACTGGCAAGGCTTCTTGAAGGGGGGCTCAGCGATTTGTGCACATGCTGGTATGATACCCGAATGGGGAAAAGCAAAATCACCCAGATTTTGTGATATTGACCCCAGACAAAGGCTTGTTATTCATTGAGGTCAAAGACTGGTATATCACAAAAATAAAATCTGCCAACAAAACGCATATTCATTACGAAACCAGGAACGGCGTTGAGCCGTTGAAAAACCCACTCGAACAGGTTCGTCAATATACCTTTCACACCATTGACAGCCTGAAAAAAGATCCTCTGCTTCGCCAACAAGAAGGGGATTATCAGGGAGGTTTTATTATGCCGTATGGATATGGTGTTTATTTTAGCAACATCACCCGAGCCCAGCTTGAAAAGAGTTTTCTACCCGACGAACTAAATGAAATATTGCCCACCAGCCAGGTAATTTGTAAAGATGAGCTCACTGAATTTATGACCAGGGAACAAATCTCTGCCCGGCTCGAATCCCTTCTCAAGCATAACTTCGTTCATCACACAACACCGCAACAGCTTGATCGCATCCGATGGCATCTTTATCCCGATGTACGCATTAACACGTCTGTTACGCAGGGTGTTCTGGATAATTTTACGTTCCATACCCCTGATATAGTTTGCATGATGGACAGGAACCAGGAACAACTCGCCAGAAGCATGGGAGCGGGACACCGGGTTATTCACGGCGTGGCAGGATCCGGCAAAACGCTCATTTTGCACCACCGCTGTATTGAACTTGCCAACAATATTGAAAACACCAAACCGATTCTGGTGATTTGCTACAACATCACGCTGGCCAAAAAACTCAAAGCGCAACTCGAGCAGCACACCCTCAGACTCCCCGTCGAAGTCATCCATTTTCATGCCTGGTGTTATCAGCAATTAAACGCGCATCATCGTATTCCACCAAATAACAAAAACTTTATTGAGCTGATGGAAAATGCACTGACGGTGGCATTTGAAGAGGGGATTATAAAACCGGAGCAATACAGCGCCGTTCTAATCGACGAAGGACACGATTTCAAGCCAGAGTGGTTGAGAATACTCGCCCGTATGCCGGACAACAAAGATAATTCGCTTCTTTTCCTCTACGATGACGCCCAGTCTATCTACCAGAAGAAAAAAGCGCTCGACTTCACACTCTCCAGTGTCGATATCAAGGCCCTCGGCCGCACGACCATCCTGAACACCAATTATCGTAATACCCGGCAAATACTCCATTTCGCCAGCAGCATTGCATTTAATTACCTCAATAATCACATTGAAGAGGCGCTCAAATACCAGCAACCTGATGCCGGAGGATTGTCAGGTAATTACCCGGCACTGGCCAGCTTTGATAATCAGGACCAGGAGATTACTCACGTGCTCGATTGGGTGACAGAGCAGCGGCAGCAAGGTGTTGCATGGTCAGAGATCGCCATACTGTGCCCTTCAACATACAGCCTCTCGGGTATGCTGGGGCCACGTCTCTCGGCACGTAACATCCCTTACCAGATGATTGTCACCAGCGATGATAAAAAGCACTGGTCGCCGCAAAATGATTTCCTTTGCGTGATGCCGTTACCAAGCAGTAAAGGGCTTGAATTCCACTCGGTCGCTATTATGGATGCCGCAAAGGAAAGGGACGAGGAGGATCTGAGTGACGATATCAAGCGCCTGTATGTCGGATTTACCCGCGCGCGCCAGAATCTTCTGGTGACAATGCACGGAACCGGAAGCCTGCGCGATCATCTTGTCGATACCTACGAGCATAGCGCGAAGGCAATTTAGTGAATCTACGCTATTAATCAACACACATTCCCTCTCCCCGGGCTGTACACCAACGAGGAGAGGGTCAGTCCTTACTTCAACGCTTCCGGCAGCGTCACAATCCACAGTTCACTGTCTGACTCCGGCTTCTTCAGCGGCTTCACGCTGAGCGTGGTGGTCACCGGTTTGTCATCCAGCGTGAGAGCCCCCTGGGTATTCACCCGATAATCCTTGAGCTTCTTACCTTCGACCGGGTTTTGCATCGCCACCTTCACGCCAAAGTCGTTATCGTTCGCCACCGCCAGCGTTTTATTGTCAATCAGCGCCAGCCCTTCGGCCTTCTCCTGTTGCCAGCCCAGCGCGCGCAAATCGGTCACCCGCGTTTTACCCGCAAGCGTAATACCGCGCTTCGCCAACGCCTTCTCATCATCAAATTCCGGGTATTCGTCCGGCTTATCGAAAGCGGCTAAATCGCTCGCTTTGCTGAGATCGACCTTGTAGATGAGGTTACGCATCTCTTCGTTTTTACCCTCACCTTGCTCAATCAGCAGGATGTGCTGGTTATCAAGCGCCACGATATCGCCGATTTTGGCATCACTGTTTTTGCTGTAGGTCGCACTGTCTATGGGATAGCCGTACATCGCGGTTTTTCCGGTTGCCGGGTCGAAGCTCACCAGACGCGTAAACAGCGCCTGTTTTTTACTCTTACCGTCGATATCCAGCGTGCTTTGTACTGCGGCAATAATACGCCCGTCCGGCATACGGGTGAGGCCTTCAAAGCCCCGGTTCGGTTGACGCCATTTGATAATATTGGGCAAACCACCCGCGACAGATTTTTCCCCCTCCGCCGCCTGCGGCCCGTGGACGGCCAGGATTTTACCTTTGCTGTCGACGTTAATCAGAAACGGGCCATACTCGTCACACAGCCAGTAACCGCCTTTCCCGTCCGGCGTAATCCCTTCCGTATCCAGCCCGCGATTGTCGCCCTTCAGCACCTTTAACGTGTCGCTGAACGCCACTTCATTGGTGGAGCCGATCACGCCGCTTTGTAGCGGCAGCCCGTTAATTTCACCTTTATCGTCATGCAGAGGACGGGCATCAATGGCCTCTGCTTTGCCGTTCTGTACGCGAATTGTCATCAGAAGCGGTGCGAAATCCGGTGTCACAAAGATTTTGGCTTCGTTTTTACCCACCTTTGGCGAATCCGCATTCGGGCCGCGATCGGTGACGGTGACAAAGGTCAGGGCATCACCCTGTTTGCCCGTAAACAGCAGGCCAGAGCCAATACCAACGGGGAGTCCATTCGGGAACGCACTGGCAAACGCACCGCTGTATTTCACGTGTGTACCTTCGGGAAAACTCACGATATAGCGTTCGGCAGTAGGCTGCGCCGCCAGGGCAGAGGAAGAAAGAACACAACCGATAAATGCGGGAATAATTTTTCTTTTCATAGTGTTAGCATCCATAAAGGGAAGCTAACACCGTAAAGAATAAACGTGTCAGGAAAATGACATTGGATGGAAACATTACCGCTCCCGATGGTGCTGCATCTCCAGTAGCAGCAGCATGGTCAGCGCCTGTGCATAAGGCACGGGTGCAACCGCGATATCGCAGTAATACTGGATATCCCAGCCGAGCATGGTACCGCGCGACGCCTCAAGCACCAGCCCGTCGTCGTCGATACGCGCCATCACGGCGTCACAGGCGCGCAAAGCATGTGCTCTCACGTCATCGTTCAGGATCCCCATACGCACACCGCGCAGCATTCCATAAGCAATACCGGCTGTTGCTGAAGATTCCTGCGGAGACAACGGGTCGTCGAGCACCGTGTGCCACATGCCGTTCTCCGCCTGCAGTTCGCACAGCGTGCGCACCTGGCGCACCACAACCTGCGACAGATAACGGCGTACGCTCACGTCAAGATGCTCACCCATCAGTTCAATAAATTCAGGTATGGCAACGGTGATCCACGCGTTCCCGCGCGCCCAGAATACGCCAGCAAAATGGTGCTTATCGATAAACGTCCAGCCGTGATACCACAGACCGCTGACGGGGTCACTCAGGTAACGGGTGTGCAGCAAAAACTGGTATCCCGCTTCGTCGATGAGCTGCCGGCGTTCAAGCACAACCCCCGCCACGCCGAGGAACAGACACGTCATAAACAGCGTATCGTCCCACAGTTGCCCGGTGTTGGACTGCTCCTTCACCACATGCTGGAAACCGCCCTCTTCGGTTTTCGGTAGCTCACGCAGCAACGCATCTGCCCAGTCGTTGACCACGGCGAGCAGATCCTGACGCTGATGGTGCCCGGCCACCAGCGTCAGCGCGATCATCGGCGCAGTGGTATTGATCTGCACCTCCGGCAGACCTTTGCCAATCTGCGCGTCATACCACGCGAGAATGGCACGTTGTAGCGCCGTATCGTTGCGGAAATCAGCAAAGCGCCAGTAACCGTACAGCCCCACGCCCACCTCCCATTCCCACTCCTCGAAATGAATGGTAAATCCGTCCCCCGCGCCCACTTCATCGAGATTTTTCAGGCGACAAAAACCACGTACCACGCGCTCCAGGGTGTTCATTAGCGGCTCGTTGTTCATGCTTTGCCTCCCTTCATCCGCATCTCGCCAAGCCGCCGTTGCCGATCTCCGGTACGTGACGAGGCAATAAAAAGCGCCTCCGGGAACAGCTGTCCGGCAAGATGCTGGGCGGTATGAAACGCAGCAGCATGGCCTGGGTCCCAAAAATCCATCACATCGCAACCCCGTTCGTCGTGCCAGTAGCGATACCCCAGAATGGCCGATTTCACCCTTCGCCACAGCGGTTCAGGGAAACAGGCATTCCGGTGCGCCTGCCAGAGCCGCAGCAGCGTCAGCAGGGAAAACACAGATCCTTCCTCACGTGCGCTCACCCGTTTGAGCAGCCCATACAGCAGGGCATCTGCCTCCGGGCCGTATTCACGCTGCGCCATCAGCGTCAGCAGGCGCTCCGCGTCAGGCTCCGGCGGCACAGATCTTTGGGGAAGTGCCTCACCCTCATGCCACACAACACCCAGCGGCGGTTCACCGAGATAGACCATTTTCAGCGCACAGAGGGTATCGCGCTCAAACAATTCGTCGAGATGGAGAAGCACGCGGTTTTCGCCCTGGCAAAGCGGGAGGCTGACGTCCAGAAACTGCATTTCGTTACGGGTAAAGGGCGTAAAGCAGGCCGCCAGTGTACCGGAGCACCACAGACGCACGCCGCCGCAGGTACCGAGACGAAATGCATATTCCCCGCCATGTGGCGCGATAACATCGACCGCCAGCCAGCGCTGAACATGAAACGGTAAAGGGCGAAACGCGGAGAAAGAGACAACGCCGTCTGCATCACTCGGCGCAATATGATCCAGCGGCAGCGCCTGCAACGGGTCGATGCCCCGCCCGGCATAGCGGTGCTGGAATATGCGGCGGCAAAACGACATATCCTGTGCCCTGTGGGCATGGCGGATACGTTCGTCAAACACTTCCCCGGTATAAAATTCCGCAAAACGTTCTTCTTTTGCGGCAGAGACGCGAAAACGCGTCAGCGCCCCGCTCTGCGTCAGTTGCCTTTCACCCTGAAACATCGCTTCCTCATCTCACGAATCCATACAAAACACGGATATTTTCAGAGAACGGGATAAACAGAACGAGGGAACATCACCGACGAATATCAGGTTCTGCCTGGTCAATCACAAAGCCGCCAGGCACCGGGGGAACAGCGTGACAGGTATCACACCTGACGGATGGCAGAAAAATCGTGATGCGACAAACGTCACACAAACTCCCCAGTCCGGGATTTTTATGTGATGCCCGTCGACTTACTTAAGCCCTTTCAGCTCCTCGCCCAGGCTATCGGCCAGGGCGCGAACGCGGGATGCATCAAACAAGACGTGTAAGCCGGGGGAGGCATCAGCGTGCTTTGCGCAGTAGTCGTCCATCTCGGCGGCGCTGCGGTACAGCTCCTGAATGTTGATCTGACAAATTTCCCGCATGCTCCAGCTGTTCTCCACTTCACGGGCAAAACGCAGGGTAAAGAAGGCTTTCTGCGCATGTAAAAACAGGAGGCAGTAGAGTGAAAAACCCTGCCACTCCTCCAGCCAGCGCTGTTTGAGCGCCCACGGGAATGCCGCTGTGTCGGCAAAACGCAGCGCCTGTTCACGCAATTCGGCAGACGCCGCCCCCGCATCGTCCTTCTCTTTAGCGATCCGCGAAAGGGAGCTGGCAGACGCCTCAACGTCGTGGGCGCTGAAAAAGACCTCGCGCTCCGAACCAGGCAGCCAGTGGTTGCGGTTAAGCTGCCCGAACAGGCTCCACACCGCCTGACCGTAGCTTTCGGGTACCTGGCTGTGACGATGAAAAACGTGATCGCGCACGTAGATAGCCTGGTAAAGCACCTGTCCGGCTCGCTCCAGCAACGCCTGGAACGTCTCAAAAGTCTGCGCATCTGGCCGCCAGCCGTAGCGCTCATCCAGCCAGTGAGTCAGCAGCTGCGCCTGCGTCTGGTGCGTGTCATCACTCGCCAGCATGCGGCTACAGGCCACCAGATTGCATTCACTCAGGGTGCCGATGATCCAGTGGTTATCAACCCCTTCCCAGCTGGCTTTGCACACTGCACCGCGGATCGCCGGGTTGCTGCGACACCACAACAGCCGCCCCTGCAGTTCGTCAATACGCGGGAACGGAAACACGCCCCAGCCCACCTCTTCTCCTACCAGATCGATCTCCGCCCACACTTCACGTTCCTGTACCGCCAGCAGCGCCGGGTTATTCGGGAACGACGGCCAGAACCGTTCAGGCGTCAGCTTGATGGAGACGCTCACGCTTTCCGGCAGCGGGTGAATAGCATCCAGCACGTTAGCCACATCATGATTCCCCGCCGGGAAAACGCGCAGCACCAGGTGTTTATTTTCGTGCTGCATGGCGCGAGACAGGGCGTTAAAACAGCGGCTGTAGAGCGCTAAACTGCGCTCATCATGCTGCGGCGCTTCCGCGCTTAGCTCCCAGTTCGGGCGCGAAACAGGCAGCAGGCCGTCCGTATTGGAGATGGCCACCAGCAGGCCATGCAGCGCGGGAATACGCTGGCAAATGAGTGAAACTTTCTCGGCCAGATACCCGCTCCAGAAATCCACGTCAAAGCGCACACCGTGTCCTGGCTCAAACAGATGAGGGTGCGCGAGCAGCAGATCGGTCGGGAAGTTGAACTCTTTCGCCTGCAGGTAAAAACGCAGTCCCTTTTGCTGACACAAAAGACCGAGGCGGTTGAGATACACGCAGCGGGCGCGCTGCTGGCTGGAAAGGCGGTCATTGTACTGATGCGGCGTGTAGCCTTTGGGAGAGACAAGTTTGTCGAACAGATCCACCTGCCCGACAATCACGGTATTGAACGCATGTGCGACGGCGTATTCCACCAGCTCACAGGCCTTTTCCCAGTTCCAGTAAGCCTGATTATTTAACTCCAGCGCGCGCGTCTGCCACATTCATTCGTTCCTTTTGTCGCCCGGTTGACCGGCCAACAGTGATATCACAGAACGACAAAAAGAGATGTGTCACGTGTTACGGATCACGTAGCGCGTCGCCTCAAAGCGATTGAGGATCAGATGCACCAGAAAGACCATCGTCAGCGTCGCCACCAGCGCAAAGGTCACGGAGGTGATGCGGTACAGATCGCTGAACACCAGATCGCTGTCCGGGTGCATGTTCTGCCCGAACATAATGCCGATGGTGGTAATGCTGGCAAAACCCACGCCTGCCCCAACCTTCTCCATCACGTGCAAGCGTGCGCCAAACGCCAGCCCCATGCCGATAAGCGGCATCATCAGCAACATGTGGCTGCTGTGATCGTAGAGGATGAGCTGCACAACAAGAATATACAGGCAGCCCAGTACCACACCAACCACGCGCCAGATCGAGCTGATTACCGCGCCACGGTAGTGCATCGGGAACAGGATCAAAATCCCCGCCATCAGTGCTGAAAGAGAGTCGCTCAAATCGCTGAGCTGGAAGACCACAAAAATCAGCGTGGCGACGGTGCCGGAGAGCAATGACTCATGGCGTACGCGGGCGTCATCTTTCTCTATCAGCGGCGGCGGGTTGCGCGGCTCAACGTCCGGCAGCAGGTAGTTCATCAGCGCGCTCAGGCACACGGCCATCACGCTCGCTTCGAGGTTGGAAAACAGCAACGTGTGCCAGTGAGTGGTGGGGTAACTCATAAAGTTGAGCATCACGCTCTGGCACACCACGCCCATCGAACCGAACAGGAACAGCGGCCCCTTGCTCATAAAGCGAAAACGCATCACGTACAGGGCAAATACCACCAGCGTCATGATCAGTGGCCATTGCGACAGATAGCCGATGATCATCACCATTTCGACGCAGTTCAGCAATGCACTGAAGATAAACTGCTTCGCTACATGGCGATTAAACACCGGTACCAGCGACAACAGCATGATGGGGTACACCACATAAAACACGCCGTAGCGGGTGTTGTAAAAACTCGAGATGCTGAGCGCAATCATCCCGGCAAAGACGATGCGCAGGGTCTGGCGAAAGTCGTTTGCCGTGTAGACGATGTTGCCGTGCGGGGTAAACACCCGCGCCAGAGTGCTAATAGACATAATGCAGCAGGCTCACCAGATGGATTTGCATCCCGGAGAAAAAGCGCGCAAACGCCCCTTCGCTGTTGTAGAGCTGCACGGTGGCACGTGCGCCTGTTGGCAGGTGTTTCGGCAGCGCCTCATCCACCGCCACGTGAATACGCATGCGCTGAGCATCACGCACCCAGCGGCTGGAGGTTTCTGGTTCAGACAGTTCACCGTTAACGGCCTCCTGCCCTGCGAGGATCCCCGCGTCGCTGCTGGTCACATGGGCGTGGAACACCTGCCCCGGGAAGGCATCAAACACCACGGCGGCATCGGTCCCCTCGCGGGTATGGCGCAGACTCTTCTCACGAAAATCTGCCACAATATCGGTCTGGTTGTTCACCAGCGCCAGCGAGGCCGAACCGGAGGAGGCGTAAAATCCAGGACTGAGCTGCAGGTTACTGACCGTACCGTCCGCTTGCGCGTAGACCTTCGTCCAGCCGAGGTTCAGCCCGGCTTCATCCAGCGCATTACGGTATTTTTGCAGCGTAACGTTGCGGTGTTCATCCCGCTCGCCGCGCTGGATACGCAGGTTATGAATGTTCGCCTGAATCGAGCTGACGGACTGCTCGCTGCTCTGCCATGTGGTGCGAACTTTATCCAGATCCGCCTGCGAGACGTTTTGCAGGGTGCTCAGCTTCTGGTAGCGGTCAAAGGTCACTTTATCGTTACGCGCCGTCAGTAGCGCCGTTTGCAGGCTGGCCTGTGCGGCGGTAATTTGTGCATCCAGCTGGGCATTGGAAAGACGCGCCTGCGCCAGCGCAATTTGTGCCGCTTCAACCTTGTTGCGAAACGGCGTGTCATCCAGCTCAAACAGCAGATCGCCTTTCTTCACCAGGCTGTTGTTGTGCACATGGACTGCCGCGACATAGCCGGAGACGCGCGCCGATACCGGTGTCACCACGCGCATCACGGTGGAGTCCGGCGTCAGCGGGATCCAGATATCCGCGACGATAAAGTAAACAAACATCAGCAGGAAAGAGGCAATACTCACCCTTACCCAGCGGGCAAACTTTTGTTCAGGAGTCATTATTTTTCGGTCTTGTTATCTTCTTCGCGGATAGTCCGCAAATTGCAGGCAAATTGTTGTAATGTGGCGCTAAAAGCCGCCATCTGTTCCGGCGCGATATTGTGCGATACACGCGCCTGATATGTCTCAATCACCCGGGTAAGCCGTTGCAGGATGGCGTTACCTTCAGGCGTCAGCGTCAACAGCCGGATGCGTTTGTCATAGGGCGATACGGTGCGTAGCAGGTAGCCCCGCGTCTCCAGCAGTGTGAGGGTGCGCATCAGCGGCGGCAGTTCAATGCCCTGCACTTCCGCCAGCTCGCTCACCGAGACGTTATCCCCGAGTTGTTGCAGCTGAACCATCACCGTCCAGCTCGACTGGGTCAACCCGGTATCGAGAATGGCATCGTCGATAACAGCACGCCACTGGCGCACGATCATCGCCATCTGCATACCCATCGGCCTGCGGCTAAACAGTTCGTCTTCACTCATGGGGGAACCCTCTTGCATAACATGATCACGATAATAGTTATCATGGTAACTATCAAGAAACGCGAGGGGAAAGAGCAGGAATTGCGAAAGAAGATCCTCCTTCTCTCTGCGGGGCGAGGGGCATCGGACCGCAGAGAAATTTAGCGACTAAAATGCTTCTTAACGGCACTCCTGCCGGAAGCGGTCACCACCACCTCCCGAAACCCCACCACCCGCTGGATCCACCCTTTACTTTCAAGATGAATCAGTAACGCCGCACCTGCCTCACCGCCAAGGTGAAACCGCCGTTCACTCCAGTCGAGACAGGCGCAGCAGGCCTTACGGCGCGAATGTGCACTCAGGGAAATGCCGAGCTGCAGAAACTGCTCGCGACCATACAGGGTCAGTGCCGAACCGTCCTCCTCCAGCCAGCCCTCCGCCTGCATATAATCGTAAATCTGTACAGCAACCGCGCCCGCCAGATGGTCATAGCAGGTTCGTGCATCACGCATCGCTTTCGGCGCGGTGGTTTCCGGCGGAGTAATACGGTTCCAGGAAAGCCCCATCATCTGCTCAACCAGCACCGCCACATCGTGCCCCGCCAGGCGATAGTAACGATGCCGCCCCTGTGCAAGACAGGCGATCAACTTCCCCTCCACCAGCCGGGCAAGGTGCCAACTGGCAGTCGAAGGAGCCACATCCGCCACCGCGCTCAGCTCGGTGGCGGTCCACGCCCGTCCGTCCATTAACGCGCAGAGCATTTTCACGCGCGACGCATCGGCCATCGCCGCAGCGACCGCCGCAATGGCCTGCTCCAGTCCCGCATGATTATCGGGAGGTAAGCTCGTTTTTAACATCGACAGCCCACGGTTCAGTGATCTCTGCGGCCAGCTTATCATTATCCGTCAGCAGGATAAGCTGATTTACATGGTCGCTGTATTGAGTAAGGATAGAGACTCCCTGCCCGGCCAGCACCGCCGCAATCTCACCCAGCTCGCCGGGGCGCTCCTGTTTAAGCTTGCGGATTATCGGCCTGCGCACCGAACGCACCTCAAACCCGGCCTCAAGCAGAATGCGTCCTGCTTTTTCCCCCTCTTCCACCAGGAAATGTGCCTCAACGCCAAATACACCACCGCCTTCCAGCCCCACGCCGCTGCGTCCCAGCAGCTGGCCGAATCGCGCCAGTTCGCCTGGCACATCATTGAAAATCACATGAACGTCATACATTCGCGTGACCTCCTGTTTCGAAAGAATATTCCCGCACCATCTGCGCGATGCGTATGCGGTAGTCGCTAAAAATCGACTCTCGCCCCTCGGCCTGTGCGGCCTGGTGAAAGACGTTCTGCTTCCAGTTGCGGATAGCCTCTTCGTCCCGCCACCAGGAGAGGGAGAGGGTCTTGCCGTCGTTCGTCAGGCTCTGGAATCGTTCAATATCGATAAACCCGTCAATTTCCGCCAGCAAAGGCTTAAGCTCTGCGGCAAGTTGCAGGTAGCGAGCCTGGCAGGCAGGTTCAACTTTAGCTTCGAAAAGGACTGCGATCATGTTTGTCTCTCCGTTGTGGGTTAGAGAGAGCATGCGGGAAAGAAAAGCGTGATGCTTCGGTGAGGAGCGAAGTATTTTGTCGGTTGACGCTGCGCTTATCCGCCCTACACATTCCCGTCAGTCCGGTAAGCGCAGCGTACAGCAATTACTCCAGATTAGCCTTATTCAGCCCGTAAGCCGCATCCAGCGAGCCAGGCTCCATGCGGGAAGTGATACCCAGACGGTTCCAGGCGTTGATTGCCACGATGGCGAAGTTCAGCTCTGAAATCTCCACGTCCGAGAAATGCTCCGCCACGCTGCGGTACAGTGCATCGCTCACGCCGTGAACGCCGATTTGCGTCAGCGCTTCGGTGAACGCCAGTGCCGCTTTCTCACGAGCGCTGAACAGCGGGGACTCACGCCATGCCGCCAGATGGTACAAACGCAGCTCACGCTCCCCGGCAATTTTGGCCTCTTTCGAGTGCATATCCAGGCAGAAAGTACAGCCATTCAGCTGCGAAACGCGGATGTCGATCAGGTGCTTCAGTGCCGGGTCGATGGAGGTTTTCGCCACTTCCATGCTCAGGTCGGACAGCGCTTTGGCGAGGGCTGGTGTGGCTTTATGGTGATTGACGCGAGTGCTCATTGTCTTTCCTCTTTTGTATGCGGCATATGTCATGCGATGAGGAAAATTTACGCGATTCATGACATAGTAAAAAGATACAAAAAGCGTGAAATGAGGTAGGACATGAAACCCGGCTATCACGAGATTTATACCCGCTATCGCGACAACATTACGCGCGGCGTGCTGAAGCCTGGCGACAAGGTGCCCGCCATTCGCGTCCTGGCGGAAGAGCTGAAGGTAGCACGCAAAACTGTCGAAACGGCGTATGCCATCCTGACGGGCGAAGGGTATCTGGTGAGCCAGGGCGCGCGCGGTACGCGAGTGAACCCGGATCTCCTGTTACCTGTCCGGAACGTGCCCGCAGAACAGGCGACCGGCACGTTGCCGGCATCGCTTATCAGCCAGCGTGAACGGGCCGGTTTTTTGCGCCCGGGGATCCCGTCTCTCGACAGTTTTCCCTATAAAAAATGGCTGCTGCTTTCAGGCCAGGCAACGCGCTCTATGCGCCAGGAGGAGATGCTCAACCCGCCGGTGCTGGGCTGGTATCCGCTGCGCCAGGCCATCGCCCGCTATCTGAACATCTCGCGCGGGCTGTCCTGCACCGCCGAACAGGTGCTGATCACCAGCGGCTACAGCGGCAGCCTGCGCCTGATCCTCGACACCCTCGCCAGCCGTAGCGACAAAGTCGTGTTTGAAGATCCGGGTTATTTTATGGGGCAACAGCTGCTCAAACGGATTGTGCCCCGGCTGCACACCGTGCCCGTCGATCATTCGGGTATGGATACGGAGTACCTGCTTCGCCACCACCGCGATGCCCGTTTTGCTATCGTCACGCCCTCGCACCAAAGCCCGCTCGCGGTTACGCTCTCCCTGCCGCGTAAACAGCAGCTTCTCGACTGGGCAAGCCAGAACGAGGCGTGGATCATTGAGGATGATTACGACGGCGAATTTCACTACACCCGCAAGGTGCTGCCGTCGCTGAAAAGCCTCGACCAGCATGACCGGGTGATCTTTATGGGCACCTTCAGCAAAACCATTATGCCGTCACTGCGTATGGGCTATGTGGTGATGCCCACCAGCACGGTGGACGCTTTTACCGACTGCGCGGATATCGTCACCAGCGGCCAGCCGGTGCTGACGCAAAAGATCCTCACCGCCTTTCTCAACGAGGGCCATTTTTTCCGTCATCTCAAGAAGATGCGTGCCCTGTACCAGACCCGCCGTGACTGGATGATCGCCGCGCTCAAAGCGGTATATGGCGACCTGTTCTTTACCGAACAGAACGACGGCGGGATGCACATCGTGGCGTTTCTGGCGAAAGGCAGTTGCGACAGGGAGATCGCACGTTGCTGGCAAGCGCAGCAGTTGCAGGTCAATGCACTCTCCGAGTGGTATCGCGGGTCAGGCAAACGCTACGGGCTGGTGATGGGGTATAACAACGTGCGGAGCTATGAGGAGGCGCTGGCGTTACTGGAAAGGCCGAAACAACACACGCTGGAATTACTACTCTGAAATCAGATAGCTGTCCGGCTGGCTACTGATTGTGATACAGATACAATCTTGACGCTTTTTTTATATTTCTAAGGAAAAGAAAATGAAATCAATTCTGGGATTCGACTATTTATTAACGCCACGCGTGCTGGTCTTTTTCTACTGGATCGCCATGCTGCTTATTTTCGTCGGCGGCATTTACTCCATGTTCACAGAGCATCTGATTACCGGATTTATCGGTATGATCTTCAGCCTGATTGGCTGTCGCGTCATGTTCGAACTGATCATGGTGGCGTTTAAGAATAACGAATATTTGCGCCGCATCGCTGAAAACACATCCGTGAAATCAGTCGAATAACCCTGTCCGTAAGCCCGGTAAGCGTAGCGCCACCGGGCGATACCCGCCAAAACTTACACATCATGTCGCGACAGCCCGACATCCCTGAGCTGCTCGTCGCTCATCTGGCTTAAAATCCTGCGGGTACGGTTGATCAGATACCACTGTCTCACCGTTTTCCAGATCCAGACAAACGCGATAAACGGACGTTTTGAACGATTCTCATAGAATTCCATGATGCTCTCCTCACTGTGCCAGTGGGGTTATCATCGTGGAAATCAGCCTGCGCAATACAGACTCAAAAACAACTTTTGTTTAACATACAGATCCGCTAAAACAGTATCTGCATGCCGTTTTTTACGGCAATCTGTACTGGTTTTTAAATCTGTATGGTGAAAACTGAGGATACAGCATGACGCGCTATCAACATCTCGCCAACCTTCTGGCAGAACGCATTGAACAAGGGTTGTATCGCAGCGGTGAGCGTTTACCGTCGGTTCGCACGCTGAGCCAGGAGCACGGCGTGAGCATCAGCACCATACAGCAGGCCTACCAGATCCTCGAAAAGCTGCAGCTGATTACCCCCCAGCCTCGTTCCGGCTATTTTGTCTCTCAACGCAAAGCTCAGCCCCCGGTCCCGGCCATGACGCGCCCGGTGCAGCGACCCGTAGAGGTCACCCAGTGGGATGAAGTGATGATGCTGCTGGATGCCCGCGCGGACAAAGAGATGATCTCTTTTGGTGGTGGCTCGCCGGATATCTCCCAGCCCAGTATGAAGCCCCTGTGGCGCGAGATGAGCCGCATTGCGCTGCACAATCCGAACGAAATGCTGAGCTATGACGTCCTCGATGGCCGCCTGGAATTGCGCGAGCAGATCGCACGCCTGATGCTGGACGGGGGGTCTACCGTGGCAGCGAACGAAATTGTCATCACCAACGGCTGCCACGGCGCGCTGTCGATTGCCCTGCTTTCGGTCTGTAAACCGGGGGATATCGTGGCAGTCGAATCCCCGTCATTCCACGGTACCATGCAGATGCTGCGCGGGTTTGACATTAAGGCCATTGAAATTCCTACCGATCCTCAAACAGGGATCAGCATTGAGGCGCTAGAGCTGGCGCTGGAGCAGTGGCCAATCAAGGCGGTGATCCTCGTGCCTAACTGCAATAACCCGCTCGGCTTTATCATGCCGGAGGCACGCAAGAAGCAGGTGCTGGCACTGGCCCAGCGTCACGATATCGTCATTGTTGAAGATGATATCTACGGCGAGCTGGCGGCAGAATACCCGCGCCCGCGCACCATTCACTCTATGGACATTGATGGCCGCGTGTTGCTGTGCAGCTCGTTTACCAAAACCGTCGCACCGGGGCTGCGCGTCGGCTGGATTGTGCCAGGCCGTTATTACGACCGGGTGATGCACATGAAATATGCCGCAGGCGGGTTCAACGTGCCGGGCACGCAGATGGCGGTGGCGGCGTTTATCCGTGACGGTCACTACCATCGCCACGTGCGGCGTATGCGCCAGATTTATCAGCAAAATATGGAAACCTATACCTGTTGGGTACGGCAGTATTTTCCGGCAGGGATCTGCGTGACGCGTCCACAGGGAAGCTTTCTGCTGTGGGTGGAGCTGCCGGAGAAGGTCGACATGGTGTGCGTCAGCAAGCAGCTGTGTCGCCTGAAGATCCAGGCCGCGGCGGGGTCACTCTTCTCCGCATCCGGGAAATACCGCAACTGCCTGCGGATCAACGTGGCGTTGCCGCCTACCGATAAAAATCGCGATGCGCTGAAGAAGATGGGTGAAGCGATTGTGATTGCAATGGAGGCGTAGGGAGTTTTGCCCGGTAGCCTGTGCCTACCGGGCAAGGGATCATTACTCTTCGAAGAACCAGTAACCCTGGTTAATCAGCCCGGTCAGCTCTTCAACAAACGCCGGGTTATTCAGGGCATCGCCCAGCTCGGTCTGGCCGAGTTCGGTGTAGCGACACAGCGCATCCGCCGCCTTCGCATCAACCGTTTCCAGCTGTTCACTGTTGATAAAGAAGCTGCCGCCAATATTCAGCACGCGCAGACCACTCAGGCGAGTCAGGGTTTCCCCGCCCTGCAGCGCATCCAGCACCTCTTCCGGTGTATACGGCGGTTCGGCGGTGGCGATATCCAGCTCATGACGCGGCGTAGAGACAAAGCTGCCGAACCATTTTGTGAAATCGTCCGGTTTTCTGATCATGTCGATCATCATCTGGCGAATACGATCAAGCTCGTACTGTTCAATACGGCCTGGGTGTTCACGGCAGGTGAGATCCGGATCGCTGTAATGCTCGCCGCCCAGATCGTTTTCCAGCGCGTAATCAGCAAAGCTGCTGATCAGATCGCGGCCGTTCGGCCCACGGAAACCGACAGAGTAGTTCAGCGCGGTTTCATGGGTAAAGCCGTCGTGCGGGAATCCAGGTGGAATGTAGAGGATATCGCCCGGCTCCAGATCTTCGTCGATGATCGGCTCAAACGGGTCAACGTGCAGCAACGCCGGGTGTGGACAGAACTGACGCATCGGCAGTTTGTCTCCTACGCGCCAGCGGCGGCTTCCCATCCCCTGAATGATAAACACATCGTACTGATCGATGTGCGGACCCACGCCGCCGCCAGGGACAGAGAAGGAGATCATCAGGTCATCGAGACGCCAGTCCGGCAGCACGCGGAACGGACGTACCAGCTCAGCCGCCGGCATATGCCAGTGGTTCACCGCCTGCGCCAGCAGCGACCAGCCGGTCTCGCCAAGCCCGTCAAAATGCTCAAATGGCCCATTGCTGGCCTGCCACTTGCCGTTGAAATGACTCACCAGACGGCTATCGACTTCCGGCTCCATCGCCAGACCGGCCAGCTCGTCCGGGGTAATCGGATCGACAAAATTCGGGAAGGCATTTTTCAGCACAACAGGTTGTTTCTGCCAGTATTTTTCAAGAAATTCCGGCCAGTTCAGGTTCAGTTGATACGCCATAGGTAGCACCCGTGAGAAGGTAAACAGGTGTGATTATGAAAGACGCCGTACCGGGCTGCCTTGTCGTGGGTCAAACGGGAATAAAAAGCTGCCGCTTTCAGACTTTCTCATGACACACCATGACAGTTTCACGCTTTATCGTTACCGCCAGGATTTACAGCAGCTTATATCGTTACGTTAAGAGAGTGTGTTTGTCATGAGGCCTGAAATGAGCGATTTCACTGAACTGCCGGTGACGGGCAACGTGAAGACCATCATTGGGGTCTACACGCGCAAGGATAACCCGTCTGTTTTCTCCCCGGTGGCACAGGCTCTGCCTGCGGGAAGCCGGGTGACAATCCAGGCCGCCGTGGTGGGTGATGCGGTAGAAGGTAATGCGCACTGGTATCGTATTGATGAGAATACGTTTATCTGGGCGGGAGCCTGTACACGCCTTGATCCGTACCCGGAGTTTCCGGAAAACACCCGTATCAACTGGATGGCGGTGGTGTTTGAGGTGCGTTAGCGCCCGCAGCCGGGCGCTATTGCGAACTTAGTCGAGCTTCAGCTCGTCATAGTGGGTAATCAGCTTGCCCACGATGCCGTAGTCCAGCGCTTCTGCCGGAGACATCCAGAAGTTGCGGTCGGTGTCTTTTTTCACTTTTTCCAGCGGCTGGCCGGTGGCGTCAGCAATCAGCTTGTTTACGCGATCCAGCATGCGGATGATCTCGCGCGCTTCAATTTCAATATCTGTCGCCTGACCACGCACGCCGCCCAGCGGCTGGTGGATCATAAAGCGGGTATTTGGCAGGGAGTAGCGGTGCTCTTTTTTCGCTGCCAGGAAGATGGTGATCCCGGCGCTTGCCACCCAACCGGTACCGATGACGTGTACATCCGGGCGAATAAATTTGATGAAGTCGTGGATGGTGTCGCCCGCTTCCACGTGGCCGCCCTGGCTGTTGATGTACAGCTTGATAGGATCATTGCTTACGCTTTGCAGCAGGATCATCTGGGTGATGACTTTCTCAGCCAGCTCCTGGTTGATCTCACCGGAGATCACAATCGAACGGGATTCCAGCAGTTTTTGCTGCAGAGCGCCCGCGCCGTGTGTCCCTTCCGCTTTACCTTTATCGTCGCTGTCTTTCAGTGTGTAGTGCATTGTTATTTCCTCAGCATTAGCGCTCAAAACCAGAGTGTAGCCTGTTTTACCTGTTGAAGTCCTCACGCGATACAGCACACCGCGTATGACCGTGGGTGCGTAAACGCCGAAGCCCAAAAAAACTATTTCAACCTTAAGCATGAAAAACGTTAATTTTTTCATGCTTTCTTGTTACTGCCGGAAAAATCGCTTCCGATAAGGTTATTAACATCACCGTTCCTGATTAAGGTATGTTGTATGCCTAAAGCACCCTTTGGCGCAGTATTTTTTATTTTTATCAGCCTGGTTATTTTCGGCCTTGCTCCACTTTTGTTTTCAGGCCATCCGCAGATAGCGTGGCTTATCACGTTACTCATGTTAGTTATTTTTTGCATGGGTATTGGATACACCATCAATGGCCGTTTCAACGGGATATTTATCGATTATCGTAACCGTCTGAGTTTATCTAAATTACAGGCTTTATGCTGGTCTGTTCTGGTGTTGTCGGCGCTGTATACCGCTGCAATAATCAGAATCAGAAATGGCACTCAATCACCTTTGGATATAGTACTGGATAATTCCTTACTTGCTATAATGGGAATATCCCTCACCTCACTCGCTGCCGCCCCTGCAATCTTAAACATCAAAGAGGACAATAAATCCTCCGAACTGGCTGCGCAGCAAGTTTCTCAGGCATTAAATAAACCCGCTGAAGATATTATTTTCTCCGGAAAAATATTCTATTTTTCGAGTGCCGAGTTAGCCAGCTGGTTGGATCTTTTTCGTGGAGAAGAGAGTACCAATGCCGGTTCAGCCGATCTGGGTAAAATACAACAGTTCATCATCACCTTTATTTTATTAGCCGTCTATGGCGTCATGCTGTTCCAGTACTTCAACCCAGCGATACCCCAGGCAAAAACAGAATGGAGCTGGCTAAGCCACTTCCCCCCTGTTTCTGAAAGTATGTCCTGGTTGTTGGGCATCAGCCACGCGGGGTACCTGGCATATAAAGCCGCACCGCATGGCGATTCATCATCGACAGCGCCTTCAGCAAATAACAATACAACGTCATCCGGTGCAGGTTAACGCAAACCTAACGCGAGGTAGTTATGAGCAGCTATCCTGAAATCCCCTTAACAGGCAGTGTAACGACCAGTGTGCTGGTGAATGTTCGCCAGGGGTCGCCTTCACTACAGGCACCTGTTGCACAAAAACTGGCCCCCGGGCAAACGGTCACTATTCTTGCTGCCGTGGTTGGAGACAGTGTTGAAGGAAATGCCCACTGGTATCGCATTTCCGCCAACACTTATATCTGGGCCGGTGCCTGTTCAGCCGCCCCTCCTCCCAACATTACCGCATCGCCACTGGAAAACAGCATCGACTTACAGCGTATCCCTTTTGTGGTTGACCTTTACCACAGCGATGAAGTGACCAGCTTTCAACAGGCTAAAAATGCCGGACTGGCAGCGGTCATTCATAAAGCCACCACAGGGGCATCAGGCAGGGATGACGAATATGACAATCGCAGAATCGACGCTCAAAATGTGGGCCTGCTATGGGGAGCCTATCACTGGGGGACTGCAGCCAATATCACTCAGCAAGTAGATAACTTTTTAAATTACGCGCGCCCGGATAAAAACACGCTGATCGCCCTGGATTTTGAAACCACACCGGGTAATCAAATGACGGCTCAGGGTGTAAAAGATTTTTGTAATGCTATCTATTCTGAACTGCACCGCCGCCCGGTGATATACGGCAGTAATTTGCTGCGGGAAAAGCTCGGTGCCACCCGTGACCCTTTCTATCTTGACCATCGCTTGTGGCTGGCGCAGTACAGCGCGCACCCGACTCTGCCGGTACACTGGGATAGCTACTGGCTATGGCAATACACTGATGGCCCTCACGGCCCTGCGGGATGCCGCTCAATACCCGGCATTCCCGGCAACTCGCTTGGTCATCTGGATTGTAATTACTTCCCGGGAACACTGCAGGACCTCAATACGCAGTGGGCATCGTAAATGCCATAAGAAAACCTGGGGGCGATCATGATGAAGCACATTGGGTTAGCGATCTTTTCTTGCCTGAGCCTGTCTGCCTGCGTACCGGACAGTTATTTTTATCGGGGCTATTCCAGCCCCAATATTGATACATCAATTACTGTCCCAGCAGACACCATCATGCAGGTGTTGCTTCATCCAACGGCGGATGAGATCAACATGGGCAGAGGCCCAATAATCACCACTCAATGTGCTAATGCGGGTACCGCTGTTAATGATCCAGCACATTGCCGCGCCCAGCGTAACGATGCCATTTACACGCTCATGACCGGCTCTGAGCAGGTTTGTCTGGCCCACCGCCGAAGTATTTATGGGCGGGATGCCTCATTTAATATCGCCACCGGAACACTCACCAGCCTGTTCGCGGGTATTGCCACCGTTGTCACACCAACCATCACCAAATCTATTTTCTCAGCACTGGCGATGTTCTCTAACTCGGAGCGTTCGCTGGTTAACGAAGTTGTTTACAAGCAGATCCTCGTTCCGGCGGTGGACAGCAAAATTCAGCAAACGCGTGACACCAAGGCACGGGCTATCGCCCAGCATTTAAAAGACGATGACCTGACAACGTACCCTTTGTCCCGCGCCATCAACGACTTTATGGATTACCACAACAGCTGCTCGTTTATGGAAGGTTTACGCCTGGCGCTGGCGGATGGCGTGCAAAACTCAACAGACACGAAAATCAACACTCTGAACAACCGTATGTTGCTGAATAATGCCCAAATGAATATCTATTGCCCCGGCAAACAAGAGACCGACAAGCAGATGTGCGACTCGCTCAAAGCACGCAATACAGCCATCACTAACGAGCTGAAAACGCTGGAAGTTCAATGAGAAAGAAATAGAGAGATTGCAGCATGACGGGCCCTTTTGTTTTTCACGCCAGTCGTGGTAGGGTAATGAAATGAACATAAACCACGCAGAGCTCACCGTAAACCGTTGGTGGCTGCCTTCTTAAAGGCGGCATAGCGTAGTTCACCCTACATTCAAATAGCCGCCGAAAGGCGGCTTTCACACATTTAAGACCCCTTTCGGCATTTGCACATTAAAGGAGTCTTTATGAACACCCCAACCACTATCCTCACCGGCGACCGTCCAACTGGCCCGCTGCATCTTGGTCATTACGTCGGTTCCCTGCGCCAGCGCGTGGCGCTGCAACAGACGCACAATCAGTTTGTGCTGATTGCCGACCTGCAAGGGCTGACCGACAACGGCAGTAACCCGCAAAAAATTCGCGACAACATTCCCGAAGTACTGGCCGACTACCTCGCCGCCGGTATCGACCCGAACCTGACCACAATCTGCCTGCAGTCCGCCCTGCCCGCCCTCGCCGAGCTAACGATGCTGTATATGAACATCGTCACCGTCGCCCGCGTGGAGCGTAACCCGACGGTGAAAAACGAGATTGCGCAGAAAGGCTTCGCCCGCTCGCTGCCGGTCGGGTTTATGGCCTACCCCATCAGCCAGGCGGCGGACATCACCGCGTTCAAAGCCGGGTGCGTACCCGTCGGCGACGATCAGTTGCCGATGATTGAGCAGACCAACGAGATTGTACACAAGATGAACAGCCTGCTCCCCGCCCCGGTGCTGCACCACTGCAAGGCGATGCTGAGCGACACCAGCCGCCTGCCGGGTATCGACGGCAGCGCCAAGATGTCGAAATCCCTCGGCAACACGCTGCACCTCTCCGCAAGCGAAGAGACCATCCACCGCGCGGTGAGCGCCATGTACACCGACCCGAATCACCTGAAGGTGAGCGACCCGGGGCAAATTGAGGGGAACGTGGTGTTTACGTATCTCGACGCGTTCCACCCGGACAAAGCCAACGTGGCGGCGATGAAGGCGCACTATCAGGCGGGCGGGCTGGGAGACCGGGTGTGTAAGAACGAGCTGGAGCTGTGTTTGCAGGAGCTGATTGCGCCGATGCGGGAACGACGGGCGATGTATATGCAGGACAAAGGGGAGCTGATGGCGATGCTGAAACGCGGAACAGAACGGGCACAGGGGGTGACGCAGGGGACGTTAAGGGAAGTGAAAATGGGGCTGGGGGTGCCGGTGTTTTGAAAGCCGCTTTATTATAAATAACAATCCCGGCGCAGGGCCGGGATATTTCTCAGGCATTGCGCTTAATGACCGGTATATCGCCGGTATCATTCAACGCCCCCGGAAACGTCTTCAGCCACTGCGCAACTTTCTGCTTATTAATATTCACCACACTCATACCTTCCAGGCATCCCCATAATTCTCTTGTATGCTGTGGGGTAATCACAATGCAGTCTTTCATCGCGCGGATTTTCACGGGCATACCGTTAATAAAGCCCGCCCGTTTTAACCAGTCGCCGCCCAGAAGAAGGTATTTCATGTCTATGCGCGCATACAGTTCGCAGCAGGCGGCACTGTCTTGCGGCGTTTCCGCACGGGGATGGACGGGTACCGCGTTGGTCTGGTTGCCATGTAAACGGCGGGCGCTGTTTTTGCGTACCAGCTCGTGGTTTTCAATCATGCCGGTAAAAGCGTCTGATTCTGTTTTGCAAACAGTAAACTCTGGCTTAAAATTCGTCGCAGCCATTTTCAACTCCTTTTCAGTTGTTTGTGGTTAGCGGTATGGGGGTGTTGCAGCACCTTCATATCGCGAATTCTTCGTTAATTTCCTGTGATACTTCCTTTTGCCATTCGGCGTTATTTATTGTGGCTATTATACCGTTCTGAATATAAATACAGCGGTTTTGGATGGGGTAAATTTGAGAAATGCGAGGAGGGTTCAGGAAATAGAGATGGGTGGAGTAAGGTCATGTTTTTGCTGGTTGTGGGTTGATTGACCTCAGTTTTGCGAGCATCATCGCAGAAAATACTGGCTCCGGTAACCGAACGATGATCATCGCTAAATCTCTTAGTCAAAAAATTGCCGGAATGAAAACTGCCTGGTACAACAAGGCACCGGCACTGAATAAACCATTACTGGTTTTGTACGTTCTTTCTCAGTACAAGAAAGGTCATGAGCGGTTTTTCCTGTTTCAGGATGAAATACAACATCAATTACGGGATTTGCTGAAACGCTACGGTCCCAAACGCAGCAACTACGAAGTTCTTATGCCATTCTGGCGGTTAAAGCATGATGGTTTCTGGATACTGGAAGGAACAGACCCTGCTCTACTTAAAAGCCCTGAGGAACCGAGGCTGCAGACGGTCTTAGATAACCACGTGCGCGGTGGCTTTGATGTTACCTCCTTTTCTCAGTTACAAAATCAGAAACCCTTAATTGATTCGCTGGCAAAACAGGTAGTTGAACAATATTTTTCTATAGAATTTCACTCTGCATTGTTCCAGGAACTGGGGTTTGAAACACCTGAGCCATTTGAGGTAAATGAAAGCCCGAACGATCGTATCGCTCTCGTTCAACCTGACATAGATAGCATCACTCAGGATCTCTCGTTAGACGAAACAACCCGAACAGCATTGATTCAGGCCAGAATTGGACAAGGTAATTTCCGGGCAGAATGCCTGAGACTGTATCCTGCCTGTCCTGTAACAGGTATTACCTTTCAGCCATTACTGAGAGCGAGCCATATCAAACCCTGGTCCGCATGCCAAACTGCGAAAGAAAGATTAGATCCGCATAACGGTCTCATGCTGGCGGCTCATATTGATACATTGTTTGATTCTGGCTGGATTTCATTCGCTAACGAAGGTGACGTTCTGATAAGTAATCACCTTGATTTTGGTACATGCGACAAACTAAGTTTGCCCGAGAGGATCATTGCGTTGCCGAAACCTTCATACAACTATTTGCAATGGCATCGGCAAAATATTTTTAAGGGTTAATTGACCAGATTGTATTAAATATCCTGAGCACCCTGCGGATTATACGGGTGCTCAGGCAGCTCACACCATTTTATAACTGCCGTTGTTCAAGGCTGGAATAAATCGTTTTGATCTCAGCTTTTAAACTATCGCCGCGATAGACCATCGACGTATCGTATCGCTGATATCTTTCTTCTCGCGCGGCGCTAAACCAGTTGAAAGAACCGACGCAGAGTAGTCCCTCATCACCAATCACAATCTTGCTGTGAACACGGTTGACCAGCTTCGTTGTGATGCCCATTTCAGTTAACTTTTCCACGGCCTCATTAAGACGCTGATTTTTCTCTTTGCGCTTTTCAAAATCCGCATGTTCGGTATTAAACATTTTGTCCGTTACTACAGTGATATCAATACCACGGACCCGCGCCTGCGCCATAGACGCCAGAAAACCGGTCTGCTCCAGCTTTTGCCAGGTGAGCCACGGGGAAACGATAGTAATGCTCTTATTAATGACGTCAAAAGTCTGGTTCAGAAACGCATCATGTTGCTCCACCCCGTTCAGAGTTGAAATCTGCGTTTGCGAAGTACTTAAATCCTGGCGCTCCTGAAACTCAAACTGCAATGCATTTTGGCTGGAAGCAAACAGGTATTTCGCCAGCAGCCCCCGTGGCGAAGAACCAGGTTGGATCTCAAACAAGTCCATATCACCAAAGACCAGGAAGCAATCTTTAGCACGTGAAACGGCAACGTTTAGCATGCTGCTGTCGCTGTCAATAAATCCGCCATCTTCATGCTTCGAATACACGGGAGAGAACAGCACAATTGCCCTTTCCGCTCCCTGTAATGAGTGGACCGTACCCACGGTCAACGAGCTTTCATCACCATTGCAATTGATATCCAGATTACGCAATGACGACTTAATCGCGCTAACCTGTGCAGAAAATGGGGTCACGATGCCTACGACTTCATGGAGCGGCTTATTGTAATGGCGTTCAATGTCATCTTTGTGCGCCGCAAGCCATGCCGCTATCGTCTCAGCTTCAAAGGCGTTATAACGGCTTCCACCGTTGGCCTGCATACCTTTACCATCAATATGCAAATAACCCATTGCAGGAAAAATCGTCTCTTTTTCTTCCCCTCGTTTGGGCTGCAACTTACCGTGGTAGCAGAGCGTATTACAGTAGCCAATGATATTATCGAAGCAACGACGGTGTTCATAAAGGTACATCCCCCTTGCCAGATCCGGATCGTACTGGTAGCGGGAGTTAAACTGTGCAACCTTCATAACGCTGCCGGATGCAGCACTTTTTCCAGAGTCACACACCAGGGCATAAGCTTCAGTAAGTTCTTCCTGCGTACCTCCCGGAAGAATGTTCTCCTCAACCATGTTGCCGATATCAATACTGGGCAAGCTATTCCAGATAGGCGCAATCTGTTCTGTGTCGCCAATCACCAGGGCTTTCTTCGCCAGAGCGAAGGAAGCTGCAGCAACCTCAGGTAGCACCTGCCCCGCTTCATCGACGATCAGCAAATCGGCGAAGTTATATAAATAACCATCATCAAACTTCTTGCCGCCAACATGTTCCCTGATGAGCATATGATGAGGGAGCATAAAGCAGGTCATCACGACACAAGGGGTGAGCTTCATTCTACGCAGCCAGCGGGCTTTAATGGTCTTCGCCCCTTTGAGACCTTTTTCTTTTTGAAGATTATCAATGGTAACCATATCCATCAGCCACCGACCTTCCCAGTAATGCGTCGCCAGCAGAAATGCAGGGAAACGAAGCTGTGTATCGGCAAGCTCATCGACTTCACTCAGACTCAGCTCCACCTCGCCTGCATAACCCAGCGAATGGGTTATCTCGCGCCAACATATGGCTGCTTCGTTTTCACGTCGGGAAATGTCCTCTGCAAGCTCAATTTTCTGCTGGAACTCAGCCTGCTCTTTAAGCGCTTGCGCAATCAGGCCATCGATAAAGGCATCAATTCCATCAGGCAGAGAGACCTGGAATGCTGTCATTCTTGAGCCAAACGTAGCCTCCAAAAACAGACTCATTTGATAGTAACGCTTAGTACGAACGGCGGGGAGCCAGGAGAAGAGTGCGAACATGATCGACTCACCGGCTCGATATTGCTGCCACTGTTTTTTGCCCTGCGTTAATAGCGAGATTTCATTTGTGCTAGTGAGCAGTAACGTTCTCTTATCCTGAATATACTGTTCGAGATCGTCGCTGATGGCGCACCGTTCCTGACGGACTGCGTTCAGCCTGTCCCACGCAGGCTTGATTTGCTCAAGCTCTGCAGAGAGTTCAACTAAACGCTTATGCAAGAGATCCACAACGTGTTCAGGAGAGCGACATTCCTCAGCCGGAAAAGCCGCCCTTGCCTTATCAAGGAAGAAGAACTGCGCATCTTCTACATATTCAAGGGATTCAACACGGTTAAAAAAGTCTTCCGTCTGGTATTTTTTTACTGCCTCGGCCCTTCGGCCCGAAGATGGGAAGTAAGCACCAAAGCTTTTTACATCAGGTAGCCAACGCCCGGCCAGGGGCCCGGTGCCGGTAGAAAAATCTTTTCCGAAAGCCTCGATGATGTTGGTAACCGCCTGATTGTTAGTTGATGTCGCAATCACCACCGGCGGTTCGGTTTTGTTTAAAGCCGCTCTCACCCACTCCGTAGCAATGATGGAGAGAACCAGTGTGGTTTTCCCGGTTCCCGGAGGACCATTTACGGCAAGAATATCGCCCGGCTGTTGAGTGAGATAATGGCTCAGGGCATCACGCTGTGCGGCAGCCAGAGGGAATTTGTCGCCAGAATGGCCCAGACGCTCACTGAACATGGCATTGCTGGCAAGGAGCGGCTCAACAGGAGATTTCTCTTTCGAAGCAAAGCGCGCCAGTAATGGCACCTCTTTTTTGCACGACAGCAGATGATCGTACATAGGCAGAATATGGATGCTGGCCCCACCGGGCTGACTGGCTTTAATTACATAGCCATATCCAGCCGGTTCATATTGCTCTGGTACATCGAGCCATTTCCCGGCCACACTTTTTAAAAGTTCATTTGTCTCTTTAAGGTACTTTTGCCACAACTCCTTATAATGAGCATGTCGCTCCGCCCGTTGTTCGTCGGTTTCCTCACATTGCTCATCCTCATCACCAGGACCAAAAGTGATTGAATCATGCGTGGTTTTGTATTTGTCATATTCCGCCATTTCACCAATAGAAAAGGTACCTTTGGGGAGCGGTTCAAGCAGGTCACGAGGAATGGTGGCAGGAGATATGGGGAACAAAAAGCCTTCGCGGTTCAATCGTGCAGAAGTAACAAGAGGCGTAACTATACCTGGTGCGCCCGCCGTGCGTTCCTTGCCATGCTTTAACAGGCGGACCCAGACCTGCGGCCGTAACAACACCTCGACGGTCTTAACCTGCTCGTCTTCGCCATCAAAGAACGATTGCACGATCTCTTCACCCAACCTTCCCTGATCGATATTCATCCATTGAGTGAATAACTCTTCATCTTTGCGCTCAAATGCCCCTTTTCCAGACTCGGCATCAGCTAAGGTATTACGCCAGTATGAAGTGAATCCCTGAGTGTTACTGTCCATTCCCCATCCCATGACTTAAATGAAATTATTGATTTCGCTGATATAAATTTCTCATATGATTAAGTATTGTCCACGTTGCGAGCGCGATCGCAATAAATTGTTAGTAACAAACAGGTAGTAAGTACATGAAGTTGAAGAATGTTAATAATTCGAATTATCCCCCTTAATTTTGCCAGTTGTTCCCCAAAACACCTTATCAGCTCATTACCTGATACATTAATCTGTGTAAAATCAGAGCTAATCCTATTTTGTTGAGAGCTCTGCTATGGTTGGCGAAAACAAAACTCATCTGACGGAAACAGACATTATCACCAAATATATCCTGCCCGCCGTAAAGGCCGCTGGCTGGGATGTCATGTCACAAGTCCGTCAGGAAGTGAAACTTCGGGATGGAAAGATCGTTGTCCGTGGCAAACTGGCCTCACGTATCAAAGTTAAGTCTGCCGATATCGTGCTGTATCACAAGCCTAACTTGCCATTGGCAGTTATCGAAGCCAAGGCTAACAAGCACGCCATCAGTAAAGGGATGCAGCAGGGGCTGGACTATGCCAGCCTGCTTGATGTGCCTTTTGTGTTTGCCTCCAATGGTGATGGTTTTATCTTCCACGATAAAACCAATCCGCAGCAGCTCGAATCCGAAATTGCTCTTACCGACTTTCCCACGCCTGAACAGCTCTGGGAAAAATACTGTGTCTGGAAAGGCTTCACTCAGGAGCAGTTGCCCGTTATCAGCCAGGATTATTACGACGACGGCAGCGGGAAATCTCCCCGTTACTATCAGATGCAGGCGATTAACCGAACGATAGATGCCGTGTCGGCAGGAAAGAATCGTATTCTTCTGGTCATGGCAACCGGTACGGGCAAAACGTACACCGCGTTCCAGATCATCTGGCGGCTGTGGAAAGCTAAAAATAAAAAACGCATCCTCTTCCTCGCGGACCGCAATATTCTGGTCGATCAGACGAAAAACAACGATTTCCAGCCTTTCGGTACGGCGATGACCAAAGTCACCGGACGTACCATTGATCCGGCCTATGAAGTGCATCTGGCGTTGTACCAGGCGATTACCGGACCGGAAGAACATCAAAAAGCGTATAAGCAAGTTGCACCAGATTTCTTTGACCTGATTGTGATTGACGAATGCCACCGTGGCAGCGCGTCTGAAGATTCAGCCTGGCGGGAGATTCTGGAATATTTCGGTAGCGCCACTCAGGTTGGTCTGACGGCAACGCCAAAAGAAACGGAAGACGTTTCTAATATCGACTACTTCGGTGAGCCGGTTTACACCTATTCGCTGAAAGAGGGCATTGAAGACGGTTTCCTCGCCCCTTACAAAGTCGTGCGCGTTGATATCGACATTGATGTCCAGGGCTGGCGGCCCGTCAAAGGTCAACTGGATAAATACGGCGAAGAGATTGAAGACCGTATCTACAACCTGAAAGATTTTGACCGCACGCTGGTGATTGATGAGCGCACCATGCTGGTGGCGCAGACCATCACCGATTACCTGAAACGTACCAACCCGATGGATAAAACCATCGTTTTCTGCAACGACATTGATCACGCCGATCGAATGCGCCATGCGCTGGTGGTGCTCACCCCTGAGCAGGTGTTGAAGAACGAAAAATACGTGATGAAAATCACTGGCGACGACGATATTGGCAAGGCGCAACTGGATAACTTTATTAATCCTAAAAAAGCTTACCCCGTTATTGCTACAACGTCAGAATTGATGACCACCGGCGTTGATGCGCAGACCTGCAAGCTGGTGGTATTGGATCAAAACATTCAGTCGATGACCAAGTTTAAACAGATCATCGGGCGCGGCACGCGTATCAACGAAAAGCACGGCAAGCTGTGGTTCACCATTCTCGACTTTAAAAAGGCCACTGAGTTATTTGCCGACCCACGCTTTGACGGTTTGCCAGAAAAAGTGCTGGTGGTAAAACCCGATGATATCTCTGATGAAAACTCCGACTTCAATGAGCGGCTGGACGAAGAAAACGCTGTCGATGATGGGGATAATCCTGCTAATGAAGTACGAGAAGACGCCCCTGAGTATCAGGTCAACCGCGGCAACCATTCCGGCAATGGTGAATTCCATAGCGATGACGAAGACAAAGCCCGCAAATTCTATGTGAATGGCGTGGCGGTGAAAGTACTGGCGAAGCGCGTTCAGTATTACGATTCTGACGGTAAGCTGGTCACCGAATCCTTCCAGGATTACACCCGTAAAACGATACTCAAAGACAGCGAATACGCCTCACTGGATAGCTTCGTGCGCAAATGGCAGGATGCACCACGCAAACAGGTCATCATCGAAGAACTGGAGCAACTGGGTATTCTGTGGGATGTACTCGCCGAAGAGGTGGGTAAAGATCTCGACCCGTTTGATTTGCTGTGCCATGTGGTGTACGGTCAGCCGCCGTTAACGCGTCAGGAGCGCGCGGCGAATGTGCGTAAGCGTAACTATTTTACGAAATACACCGAACCGGCGCAGCAGGTGCTCAACACTCTGCTGGACAAATACGCCGATGAAGGGGTGCAGGAAATTGAGGATGTTCAGGTGCTGAAACTGAAGCCATTCGATACGCTGGGTCGTCCGATAGAAATCATCAAAACCCGCTTTGGTGACAAGAAGGCGTATGAGCAAGCCGTCAACGAACTGGAGAACGAAATCTACCAGTTACCGCCACGCTCAGCCTGATAACGTATAAATATATTGCCACTGGCCGCGTCTGCGACCGGTGGCATCCTTTTTTAAGTATGGAAAGAAAACATGTCGATTAGCTCAGTCATTAAATCCCTTCAGGACATTATGCGTAAAGACGCCGGTGTGGACGGCGATGCACAGCGTCTGGGGCAGCTTTCATGGCTGTTGTTTTTGAAGATTTTTGATACCCAGGAAGAAGAGCTGGAACTGGAGCAGGATGACTACCAGTTCCCGATTCCACAGCGCTATTTATGGCGTAGCTGGGCGGCGAACAGCGAAGGCATCACCGGTGATGCGTTACTGGAATTTGTGAATGACGATCTGTTCCCGACCCTGAAAAACCTCACCGCGCCGATTGATAAGAACCCGCGTGGCTTTGTGGTCAAACAGGCGTTCAGCGATGCCTACAACTACATGAAAAACGGTACGCTGCTGCGCCAGGTGATCAACAAGCTCAATGAAATCGACTTCAGCAGCAGCCAGGAACGTCATCTGTTTGGCGATATCTACGAACAGATCCTGCGCGACCTGCAAAGCGCCGGGAATGCGGGCGAGTTCTACACCCCGCGTGCGGTGACGCGTTTTATGGTCAACCGCATCGACCCGAAGCTGGGTGAGTCGATTATGGATCCGGCGTGCGGCACCGGCGGCTTCCTCGCTTGCGCCTTCGACCATGTGAAAGACAATTACGTCAAAACGACTGAAGATCATAAAACCCTACAACAGCAGATATATGGCGTAGAGAAGAAGCAACTTCCGCACCTGCTGTGTACGACCAATATGCTTTTACACGGCATTGAAGTGCCGGTGCAAATCCGTCACGACAACACACTGAATAAACCGCTCTCTTCCTGGGATGAGCAGATCGATGTAATTGTTACCAACCCACCGTTTGGCGGCACAGAAGAAGACGGCATTGAGAAAAACTTCCCGGCAGAGATGCAAACCCGTGAAACCGCTGATCTGTTCCTGCAACTGATTATCGAAGTGCTGGCTGACAAAGGCCGCGCGGCGGTGGTCCTGCCGGATGGCACGCTGTTTGGTGAGGGCGTGAAAACCAAAATCAAAAAGCTGCTTACCGAAGAATGCAACCTGCACACCATCGTGCGCTTGCCGAACGGCGTGTTTAACCCGTACACCGGTATCAAAACCAATATTCTGTTCTTTACCAAAGGTCAGCCAACCAAAGACGTCTGGTTCTACGAGCATCCGTACCCTGACGGCGTGAAGAACTACAGCAAAACCAAACCGATGAAGTTTGAAGAGTTCCAGACTGAAATCGACTGGTGGGGGAACGAAGCTGACGGTTTTGCCAGCCGCGCAGAGAACAATCAGGCATGGAAAGTCAGTATCGACGACATTATCGCCCGCAACTTCAACCTTGATATCAAAAACCCATATCAGGGCGAAACCATCAGCCACGACCCCGACGAACTTCTGGCGCAGTACCAGACGCAACAGGCTGAAATCAGCGAACTGCGCAACCAGCTGCGCGATATTCTCGGTGCCGCGCTGGCGAGTAACAAGGGGGCGAACTGATGACCGTTGAGAAGCTGATCACCGACCATATCGATATCTGGTCCTCTGCACTGCAAACCCGCTCCATGGCCGGGCGCGGCAGTAACGGTAAAATCGACCTCTATGGTATTAAGAAACTGCGCGAGCTGATTCTGGAGCTGGCGGTGCGCGGCAAACTGGTGCCGCAGGACTCGAATGATGAACCGGCGTCTGAGCTGTTAAAGCGTATTGCTGCTGAAAAAACGGAGTTGGTTAAGCAGGGAAAAATTAAAAAGCAGAAGCCGCTGCCTGAGATTAGTGAAGATGAGAAGCCGTTTGAGCTGCCGGAGGGGTGGGAGTGTGCTCGTTTAGGTAACACTGTTGCAATTATTCGTGGAATTACATTTCCTGCGAGTGAAAAGCATAAAGAACCGTCGAAGGGGAAAATTGCTTGCCTGCGGACAGCGAATGTTCAAGACAGCATTGAATGGGATGATTTACTTTATGTCAGTGAATCATTTGTGAAGCGCTCTGAGCAATTCGCTGAAAAAGGCGATATTGTTATGTCAATGGCAAATAGTCGAGAGTTGGTTGGAAAAGTTGCATATATCTATAATATTCCTACTGGCTCCGCAACATTTGGTGGTTTCTTAAGCGTCATTAGGCCATATGGCTTTAATGCTGCTTTTCTGATGTCAGTATTACGTTCCCCTAATATAAAATCTATTCTTATTGATAGCTCAAGTCAGACAACAAATATTGCTAATATTTCTCTCGAAAAGTTAAACCCGCTTGTTATTTCAGTTCCGCCTATTGGCGAACAGAATCGAATTGCTTCTAAAGTAGAAGAACTCATGTCCCTCTGTGACCAACTGGAACAGCAATCGCTAACCAGTCTGGACGCACATCAGCAACTGGTTGAAACACTACTGGCAACGCTGACCGAGAGCCAAAATGCAGAAGAGTTCGCCGACAACTGGGCGCGAATCAGCCAGCATTTCGACACACTGTTTACCACTGAAGCAAGTATCGACGCGCTTAAACAAACCATTCTGCAATTGGCGGTGATGGGTAAACTGGTGCCGCAAGATCCTAACGACGAACCCGCTTCTGAGTTGCTTAAACGTATTGAGCAGGAAAAAGCGCAGTTGGTAAAAGAAGGCAAAATTAAAAAACAAAAACCGTTACCACCCGTGGAATTTGAAGAACATCCATTTAGTTTGCCTGATAGCTGGGAATATGTAAGATTGAATAATATTGCGTCTTTAATTGGCGGGTTTGCATATAAAAGTTCATCCTTCATAAAGGATAGTAAATATCAGGTTTTAAGGATGGGAAACATTAGGCCTGATCAAATAAGAATGGATGAAAACCCTGTTTTTATTTCGGACTCTGTTGCTAATGATACTTCGGGTTATAAGCTTATTTCAAAAGACATTGTACTAACAATGACAGGCACAAAAGGTAAGAGAGATTATTTATACTCAGCAATAATCCCAGATGGTTTGAGTCGGACGCTTTATCTTAACCAACGTATCTGTAAGGTCAATGTAATTATGGCTAATGCTGAATTTGTAAATATATTGATGAAATCTAATTCATTGCTTGATGTAATCTATAAACAGTCAACAGGAACTGCTAATCAAGCAAATATAAGTATGCAAAGTTTATCGGCTTGGGTAGTTCCTTTACCTCCATTGAAGGAGCAGAATTTAATTGTCAAATTATCAACAGAGTTGTTGTTGCTTTGCGACCAATTAAAATCCCGCCTCCAATCCGCCCAGCAAACCCAGCTCCACCTGGCGGACGCCCTCACCGACGCAGCATTAAACTAAGGAACAGACGATGCCGGTTTATCATGCTATCTGGCGGGTTGGAGATAATCCTCAGCCGCTGACCATCAGCAAACTTGCCAGCGAGCAACTGCTGGAGAAAATGATCTTAAACGATCCCACTATCCTCTCTGACCAGTGGATGATTATCGGCCATCAGGAAAATACGCTCGATAAAGGGCGTATCGACCTACTGGCGATTGCGCCGGATGCCTCGCTGATCCTGATTGAGCTTAAGCGTGACCGCACGCCACGTGAAGTGGTTGCTCAGGCGCTGGATTACGCCTCCTGGGTGGATGACTTAACCGCCGATCGTCTGTCGCAGATCTATGAAAAATTCTCCGGCGGCGGTAACCTGGGCGATGCGTTCAGACAGCGCTTTAATACTGAGCTGGAAGAAGAGTCGCTCAATCAGTCGCACCAAATCATCATTGTCGCAGCGGAACTGGATCCGTCCACCGAACGTATCGTCGACTATTTGAGTAAGAATGGTATCTCAATTAATGTACTGTTCTTCAAAGTGTTCCAGCACGGTGACGAGCAATTCTTAAGTCGCGCCTGGCTTATCGATCCGAGCGAAACGCAAACCAATGCCGCACAGGCCACTGCCACAAGTGCCAATGCGAAGGAATCCTGGAATGGTGAGTTTTATGTCTCGTTTGGCGATCCAAACAGTCGCGTCTGGGAAGAAGCTCGCCGCTACGGGTTTATCAGCGCGGGTGGCGGGAGCTGGTATAGTCAAACGTTAAAACAGCTTCAACCTGGCAACCGCGTCTGGGTGAAAATCCCAGCGACGGGTTACGTTGGAGTCGGCATTGTTCAGAGCGCTGTTGAACCAGCCAGCAGCTTTACAATCAAAACGGAACACGATGAAATGCTGGCAATGGATGTTCTCAAATACAGTGACCTGTATCGCCAGAATGCGGATGACCCCGACAAATCAGAATATTTCGTGCCTGTAAAATGGCTGGAAACCCGATCAGAGCGCGAAGCGGTGAATGAGGTAGGTTTCTTCGGCAACCAAAATACTGTCTGTAAGCCAACGACACCGAAATGGCGTTTCACTGTTGATAAATTGAAGCGCTATTTCACACACTGGGACGCAGAGAAGTAAGTTATTGGATATGTGTAATTAATCGTGCAAAGTCCGTCCAGATATTGAAATTATTGCAAGGTAAGGCGCATTGAGCGCCTTACCTTGCATATCGCGGTGCCAGATAGGTCCAAACAAACGCCATAGATATGCCATCTTTTCGTTATATTAACTCTTATAAGAACATCCAGCACATCAGCATCCGCGACTGTTTGAATGATTTTATGCAGGCGCACGGCGCGGAGCTGGCCGTGCAGTAGCCCGTCAAAAAAATCCCCGTAAATCCCGCCATTTTCCCGAATTAAACCATGCATGCATAAGGTACATGGTTTTGCATACGTTTTATCGACACCGAATCACCCATCAGCGCCAGCTCTGGCACGGCCTAAGGTCGCCCATGCACCTGCATTAAAAGCGCCCCATTAAGCGGGCAGGCGTGGCGGGAGAACATTGCGCGCAAGGCAGAAATATTAATTAAAAATATTTTTCTGACCTCACCATGTTTATTCAAATGCTACGTCGATCACACATAATATCTCATCAATGGTGGATGTTACTTAAGTAACTACAAAGGAGAGTATATGCGCGATAAATTTATTGATGCGATTCATAGCCGCTCTAAAATCCAGTTAACTTTTTACTCAAAAGAAGATAATGCGACAATCACAAGATTAACCGCTCCTATGGACTTAGGTCCTAGTCGTAGGGCACATGATAAAAGTAACAGATTTCACTTTTGGGATTACGAAAGTGATAAAAAAAATCATGTTCTCAGTTTGCAACCTGAAGCCATTAAATCTCTAGTTGTAACCACTCAAAACTTTCACCCGCAAGAATTTGTTAGCTGGGCACCCAACTGGTTTATCGCCAGAGACTGGGGTCAGTACTCTTAAATACATGAGGCTACGAATGTAGCCTTTTAAATTGATTTCTTATGGAAGTGCTCACACGCATTCCTCACCATAACCCTAGTTGCATCGTTATCCCCAGGGAACAGCAGCTCTCTATCACCACTAATCTGCTTTAACTGGTCTAATAAAATCATCGCCTGCCGACTAAGAGGAACGATATCGTCAAAGCGGAACCGGTCAGAGCCGCCGTACACCGGGCAGGTCTGATGCCGGTTTTTAATCACCTTCACCCCCAGCGCCGGGAGAATGCGCGGCCAGTGGCCGCACGCCTGTCTGACGGTTTCCGTTACGTTCATTTTCATCGTTTTTTCTCCCTCAGTGCACAACCGGCACGGCGATATGACGGGCGCAGAGTTCATCCATCACGGCGAGCCCGAGAAAGGACAGCGACGAGGCGGCTTTCAGCGGGTTGGCTTCCATTAAATCTTCCAGTAGCGCACAGGCAATCTGACGGTCTTTTTCCTCACCATGCTAGCGTAAATAGAAACCCTCCAGTTCCGTGGTCATGGCATTTTCCAGCGCATCAAGTGTGAACTGCGGATAACCGCGCCCGCAGCCTGCAAACGCTGCGCGATATTATCGACGTAAAAAAATGGGAAATTAATCAGGCTGCCGGTCGCTATATTCGTTCGCATGAGGACGTGCAGCGCATCAGCATCCGTAACCGCCTGAATGATTTTATGCAGACGCACGGCGCGGAGCTGACCGCCGCTCTTGCACCTGAGCTGATGGGCTATAACAACCAGCATCCCGCTGTAAAACACTGCGTGATGCAGCATTCAGTCGATTATCTGCGTGAAGCGCTGTCGGTGTGGCTGGCCACTGGTGAAAAAATAAATTATTCCGCACAGGATAATGACATTTTAACAGCCATCGGATTCAGGCCTGACGCGGCTTCGCGGGATGATAATCGTGAAAAATTCACGCCTGCACAAAACCAGAATTACGTCCGAAAACGCGCTGAACTGGCCGCGCAGTAGCCCGTCAAAAAATCCCCGTAAATCCCGCCCTTTTTCCCGAATTAAGCCATGCATGAATAAGGTGCATGGTTTTGCATGCGTTTTCGAGTCCCTGCCTCCCCCGCCAGCGCCAGCTCTGGCGGGGCCTGAGGCCACCCATGCACCTGCATTAAAAGCGACCCATTAAGCGGGCAGGCGGGGCGGGGAGAGCATTGCGCGCCAGCGCGTTTCAAACAATTAACCCACATAGCTCCATGCTTTAGATATAAAAGTCCTTTCAATTGGGATTAATCATATAAAAAGAAATTGCTCTTCAATGTCTTTTGCTTCTTCATACTCAGAAGCTGTAAGTATTTTTCTTTCATCCAGACGAATGACTTTTGCATCTTTTGAAAGAGTATCCAATGCACTGTGTTGCATTGCACAAATAATGTATTGCTTGTTTTCAGTAACCCCTCTAGCTATCGCCTCAACTATTTTATTATAGTTCTCGGTAGATTGTTCCTGTTGATTGGGGGTATCAATAACAAGAGGAGGAACCACCTCATGACCATATTCTGAAATATGCTCATATAAAGCTAAGTAATATCCTAAAACCGCTCGAGCATCTTCAGCCGCCCCTCCAACCTCATATATTTTGTTGTAATCGAGCGGGCTCTTTATAAGAGAAGCATCTATATTAACTCTTAATTTAGTTATGTACTTAAAGAATGTATTGGAGAAATTTTCTTTTATAGTATTTCTTTGTTCCTTCGTAATTAAATCCTTCTGAGTTTTTTTCAAACCCTTCTCTTTTAACTTTTGGTTTTCGAGAACAGCTGATTTTTTTCAACGATAACGTCAATCTGCTTATCGACATTATTAGTCATAAACTCTGAAAACGCCTTCGAGTTACTTAATTCAAATTCTGACTGCGCATTTGATAATTTTTCTTTAAACCCCAATAGTATTCTATCTAAATTAGTCAAGTTATCTTGCAGGCGTGATTTTTCATTTAATAGCAAAGTAAATTGCTTTTCAGCTTTTTCTTTGTCAATAAGAATGCTACTTCTGTGAGCTATAGAGTTCTCATGGATTGTTCCACATGTAGGACATTCAACGCTTCCTTCATTCATGTTCTCTACAGAAAAAATATAATCTTTATCCAGTTCGCTAATTATGGATTCAGCAAGTTTTAATTGCGACTCAAGGTCAACTATCTCAATTTTTAAGTTTGCAGATTCATCTAGGTTACGTTTAATTAACTCTTCGTACTTTAATATCTCATCGGCTAAACTTTCAGAATCTGCAGTGTAATCTTGATGAGCGATATTATTTTTTAAAATAGTGACAGCATTCTTTAATTCATTAATATTACTTTCAACCTCATCCGCTTTCGCTTTAATTTCATATATATCTTCTTCAACAACAAAGTGTTCCTTCGAAATAAGACCGCTATGAAACGATATTACAGGTTGCGCCCACTTACTATATTGCTGTAGATTAGAAAAAGAATCCCATGGTTTCACCCATGTTCTTTTTTGGTCAATATAGAAAGGCAAAAAATAATACGAGGGAGGAGGAACCTCTAAATTAAAACTGTTTTTTTTAGGTAATAGCACATCAAATTTCACTAACTCTGCGAATAACTCGGCAAAGGCACCAGTGATCTTATTATAAACCTTCAATAGCTGGCCAGGTTTGCGAAAGCTCAATTCATTTTTATAACGGTGAATAGAAATTGATTCACCATCAATACTAAAATTGATAATGGATGAGCAATCAAGTTCCTTCCAAACACTAGAAAATAAAGGTTCGCAGCCAAATGACCAGAAAATCATTTTAGCTAACGTCGATTTTCCGACACTATTACCATCATCAGCTGTTATTAGAGTCAGGTTCCTTCCGAACTCGAATTGCCTCGCGGATTTTGTTGAATGAGATATTATTGTTATTTTCTCTAAAACTAACTTTCTCATGTAATTTTGTCCTTAAATTCCTAATCAACAATTTATAGTTTTTTTCCATTATATTTCACTCGAAATAATTTCGTATATAATTGCTGCAATCAATGTTCTTTCTGTATCTAATATATATTTTGTTCTCTCTGGAATTTCAACGCTGAGTCTCTGAAGAAAATCGTACGTTATGTTGTCGCCTATTTGGTTTCGGTTTTTAACAATAACCTCCTGGATACTCTTTTGAGCTTCCAGCATTGCTAGTGAAGGAGATAAAACACGTAAAGTATAAGCCTTAACCTCTTTTAATAGCCTACCCTTTTCTAAGCCATTAATAGTTAAGTCATTAATGACATATTTAGCGGTTTCAAGATCTACCCCTGAATTTTCTCCAGATATACCGTTTGTCACTACTTTATGTATGTCATCAAAGGTTAATGCCTTTTTAACAAGCACTTCATCCCATTTATCATAATCAAAAGTGTCTTTGCCTCGGATTCTAAGTGCATCCATTAAAACCCTATAAATGTCTTTTGGTTTTAATAAATGTTTAGGGAATACGACTTCGACACTATCAGTAATTCTTGTTATTGTGTGCTCATAATAACTTTGAAGTGGTATATCAGAGTAAACAAATCTAATTATTTCTTTTGGGAAGGAATCAAACTCATCAATCTCTTTATTTAGGTTGTTTGTAATTAATGATAAATCACCTGAGTTCAGTTCAGAAAGACCTAAAGCTCTCAACTTTAACCCATCTTTAGGAGAAAAATTGAAACCTATTGTGCTCACGAAATTTAATTCAGTCACCTTACTCAAATAACATTTTTTATGAACGGAAGAACATAGTTTTCCTAAAAGAGAGGGTTTTTCGCCATTTTTCCCTTTATCTCGCTTAGTCAAACTATTAATCGTATAGCTACCTGAAGAGTTAGCTTTCACTTGATTAAACGTAAACTTAACTTTTTCTTTATCAAGAGAGTCGGCAATGATTACATCTTCATGATATTCCATGAATACAGCGAAGTCTCTAGCATTTCTGTACGCTGAAAAAGCCTGACATAGAGCCCAATGATATTGGTATTCAAAACGGTCATATGAATCAGCACCAGCGGACTCTCGCTGAGGTGATGCAAGTGGGTTATCCATTTCAATTTCGCTTTCCATCACATTCCCTCGAACGTTTAATTCAATGCGTCACTCAAAAATATTATCAAGAAAAACTGGATTTGGAAGTAAAAAAATATCGTTTATCTATCCAACTCACATCATAACCACTAAAATTGTTAATTAAAAACCTAACTAACTGATATAAAAGAACTATGATTTATAAATCCGTGCAAACTCATATGGTGCGATCTGGTGTTTATGACAACTATCAAGATAATCAGCCCACCATTGCACCATGAGCCTACGCTCATCCAAGTGCTCGGATGTGTGAATATATGCAGCACGTACATTATTACGCTCTGAGTGGCTCAGTTGCCTCTCTATCGCGTCATCACTCCATAACCCCGACTCCGCCAACGCACCACGCGCCATAGTCCTAAACCCATGCCCACACACCTCGGTTTTCGTATCATAGCCCATCGCACGCAATCCGCTGTTTACCGTGTTTTCACTCATAACCTTAGTTGCGTCATGATCACCCGGAAAAAGCAGTTCTTTATCACCACTAATCTGCTTGAATTGTTCTAACAAAACCATCGCCTGCCGACTAAGCGGAACGATATGCTCCTCTTTCATCTTCATGCCACGGTACGAGTAACGCACGCCTTTAATTTCTTCTCTTTTTGCAGGAACGCGCCAAAGTGATTTATCGAAGTCGAACTCATCCCAACGCGCGAAACGTAACTCGCTGGAACGCACAAAAGTTAGTAATGAAAGCTCGACCGCGATCCTTGTCATTACACGGCCACGGTATGCAGCAAGACGTGCAAGAAACTCAGGGAACCGGCTAGAGGGTAAAGCAGGATAGTGTCGTGCTTTGGTTGTCGATAACGCACCGGCCATGTCACTAGCTGGATTAGAGTCGATGTAATCGTTCTGTACGGCGTAACGCATTATGGCCGTGACGCGCTGTTGCAGGCGCTGAGCAACGTCGTGTTTACCACTGGCATCAACTTTTTTAATAGGGGCTAACAGGTGGCTGGTTTTGAGCTGGCGAATGTCGGACGAACCGATATGAGGGAAGATATAAAGCTCAAGATAGCGAAGCACGCGCGATCGATGGTCTTCACTCCAGCGCTTGTTACTGGCATGCCATTCACGAGCAATGGTTTCGAAAGCTTATGCCCCAGAATTCTCGGCCTGGGCTTCTTTCTGTTCGGCTTTTGGGTCAATGCCCTGCACTAAAAGCTTTTTAGCTTCATCGCGCTTCGCTCGTGCCTGAGCAAGCGTCACCGTAGGCCAAACACCAAAAGCGAGGCGATCCTCTTTTTTATCAGAGGAACGTCTGTACTTCATACGCCAGTATTTAGAACCCCTGGCCGAAACCTCGAGATACAAACCGCCGCCATCGGCCATTTTATAGGTTTTGTCTTTTGGCTTTGCGGTCTCGACCTGTCTGGCGTTGAGCTTCATTTGGGGGCACATTTCTAATCGAAGTTAAGATGCCCCCAATTATGCCCCCAATGACATCTGGATTACAACGGACTATATCGGACGAGTCAGGACGTAAAAATCGCTGCAAGCGTTGATTTTAAAGGGATAACTGGACTTTTTCGGATGGTCTTGGAAGTACTAATGGTGCGAAGGCCGGACTCGAACCTAAGTCTC
>Ga0183101_1000529_pt1 | contig 52904 bp, 43 predicted proteins | sample Biomet3_FD_127790 | JGI IMG/M metagenome (GOLD analysis project Ga0183101, IMG submission 127790) | Microbial communities from bioreactor (seeded with sewage sludge) at LBNL, California, USA - Biofuel metagenome 3 | ecosystem: Engineered > Bioreactor > Anaerobic > Unclassified ... | reverse complement strand
TCCATTATTTGGCTTAGTAGTCTCACTGAATCATCTTCTGGTATTAAAATTCCTGTTTCTACAGGAAAAACTAATTGATAAACTTTGCAATTATTGCTATAATTCTTTTGTATAATTTTGTTTTTTTCATGAATAAATTATACACGAAAAGTGGGTTCTTCGGAATCCACCTTTTATTTTTAAAAGAAAAAAGAGCTGTCTCGCTCTAGAAATCACTTTCTATTTTGAGACAGCCCCTTTTAAGACATTAAAAAGAATACCGTAAATTATGTGGATAAAATTTACTATTTGTCTTCTTATGAAAAATATTATATTTTTTTCTTAATCTTTTTCTCAAATGCCCCCTTAAAATCATGCAAATATGTATATACCACCGGCACAAATAGTAGTGTCAATAATGTGGATGTAATTAATCCTCCAATAACTGCCCAAGCCATAGGTGCACGTTGTTCCGAACCCGAACCAGATGCTATTGCGGAAGGAACCATACCAAAAATCATTGCTAAAGTGGTCATAATAATTGGCCTTAAACGTGTATGTCCAGCTTCAATTAAAGCTTCTTTTAAATTCATTCCTTTATCATAATTTTGTTTTGCAAAATCAATAAGCAAAATTCCATTTTTAGTAACCAATCCCATTAGCATAATAACACCTATAGCAGACATCATATCTAGCTCTTTATTACCAATAAGCAATCCTAAAATTGCACCTATAATGGCTAGTGGTAAAGAAAGTAGAATAGCTAACGGATCTATAAAACTTTCAAACTGAGCTGCAATTACAAGGAATATAAATAAAACTCCCATGACAAGTGCTATAGCTAAACCTCCCATGCTTTCTGCCATTTGGTCTTGACTTCCTCCAGCCGTTAACTTTATGCCATTTGGTGTAGGAGCTTCACTTTTTAGCTTATTATTAAATGCACTAGTAAAAGCACTCTGTGATACTCCAACATAATTTGATGTTAACTGAATTGCTCTTTCTTTATCATTTCTATTAATAGTAGCTGAAGATGTAGTGAAAACTTTTTTAGTTACTTGATCAATAGGAATCATGTTTCCACTTGTACTAATTACATAAATTCGTTGTAAACTATCAAAATCTTTTCTATCAGCTTCTTTAAGCTGCATACGAACATCGTATCTATCCTTTTCTGTTTCATACTGGCTTACTACAGTTCCATTAAATAAAGTATTTAATGTATTAGAAACTACAGTTGCACTTACTCCTAAATCAGCAGCTTTATCACGGTCTACCTCAAGTTGTACTCCTGGTTTTCCAGCCTTATAACTAAGACTTACATCTACAGCCCCGGTCGTATTTTTCATTACTTTTTCGGCCTTTAAAGCATATTCCTGAATCTTTGTAAAATCTGAACCTTTAATGTCATATTGAATTGATTTACCTGCACCCATAGAACCACCAGCTGAACCAACTGATAAATCAAGTCCTGGAATATTCTTTAAATCTTCACGGATTTTTGCTACAATTTCATCAACACTTTCTTTTCTATCTTTCTTATCTGAAAGTTTTACAAGAAAATTAACTTTATCAGACTTAGCTGTAGAATATGTATACTTTACATTCTTATTCTTCTTAATAATACTTTCCATATCCTTATTGATTTTTGAAGCACTATCTAATGTAGAACCTGAATCTAAATTTGCTTCTACTGATATCTCTCCAGTGTCACTTGCGGCAACAAAGCCTGTCTTCAAATTTGTAGCCAATAATAAACTTACTATTAATAATCCCATAGGTATTATTATAGTTATCCTTCTATGTTCTAATGACCATTTTAGCAATTTAGAATAGGTTTTAGATAATTTGTCAAAAGATTCATTAAACCTTTTTAGAAAGCCTCCTATTATAGGTATTTCTTTTTCTTCACTTTTTAAGTTCTTAGAGGAAAGTAGTGGTACTAAAGTAAAGGCTACAAACAGTGAAACCAAAACGCTGGCAGCAACAGTCATTCCAAATTGTACAAGAAACTTTCCTATCATACCATTAATCATAGCAATAGGAACAAATACTGCTACTATAGCAAGGGTAGTAGCTATAACTGCAAGTCCTATTTCCTCAGTAGCTTCCTTTGCTGCTTGAATTACATTTTTTCCCATGCGTAAATGACGTACAATATTTTCAATAACAACTATAGCATCATCAATAAGTAATCCAACAGCAAGAGATAAGCCCATTAAAGAAACTGTATTAAGTGTAAAATCCATAACTTTCATTACTGCAAAGGTAGTAATTATGGATACAGGAATAGCAATTGCACTAATTGCTGTACTGGCAATATCCATAAGAAAGATAAAAACTACAATTACTGCAAGTATACATCCTTCTATCATTGTTTTTTGAACATCTTTAACTGAATCAATTATAGCTGTTGAGTTATCAGTAACAAGATTAATTTTAACTCCTGATGGCAAACTCTTTTTAATATTTTCAATTTCCTTTTTAACATCATTAGCTACTTGTACAGTATTTGAGCTAGATTGTTTAACAATATCAATACCAATTGCTTCCTTACCATTATAAAAAGATAAACTGCTTTTTTCCTTACTGCCATCTTCAACTTCTGCAATATCCTTAAGTCTAATTTCACTGCCATTGCGTTTTACAACTAAAACATTAAGAAAATCATCTACTTTCTTTATAGCTGCATCAGTTTTGAAGCTTATTTGTGTATCTCCATTTGAAACTTTACCACTAGATACATTAATGTTATCACTACTTAAACTATTAGTAAGTTCTGAAACTGTAATATTAAAGGAATTCATTTTTTCTTTATCAAGCTTTATATGAACCTCTCGTTCTTGTTCTCCATAAGTATTAACAGCTCCAACACCATTTATAGTTTGCAATTTTTTTGCAATGTTATCATCTACTACCTGTGACAACTCACTGTTAGACATTGATCCAGTGACAACAAAAGAAAAAATAGCTGATGCACTCATATCAAATTTTGAAACCGTAGGCTCATTAATATCTCTTGGTAAGTTACCACGGATATTAGATACCTTATCTTTTACCTCCTGCAGTGCCTCAGCTGAAGCTTTTTCTAGTTCAAATGAAATAGTAGTATTAGAAACTCCTTCTGTTATGGTTGAGTTAACGTGCTTCACCCCAGATATTTGTCCCACTGCATCTTCTACTTTTTTTGTTGTCTTCGATTCAATCTGGTCTGGAGTCGCCCCACTTTGAGTTATTGTAACAGTTACAGTTGGCATATCAACATTTGGAAGCTGCTCCATAGGTAACCCTTGGTAACTAACTACACCTAAAGTCAGTAAAGCAATAATTATTACGGTGATAAATACAGGTCTTTTTAAGCTAACATTTGTTAAAAACATAATTAAATCTCATCTCCTATTCTGCTACTACTTTTACAGCATCACCATCTTGTATAGTACCTACGTTAGTGCCAATAACACTGTCTCCATCTTTTACTCCAGATTTTATTTCCACTGTATCTCCACTAATTTCTCCTGTGGTTATAGTTTGTTTTTTTGCTACTCCATTATTATTTATGAAAACATAGTAGTTTCCTTCACTGCCTGCTAGTGCTTTCAATGGCAATGTAATTGATTTTTTATTTTCATCGGTAGCAATCTTTATATTTCCAAATACGCCGGGTTTAAGCTTTCCATCTTTGTTATCAATTTGAATTCTACATTTAAACACTCTAGAAGTAGCATCCGCAGCTCCATCAATACTCTTAACAACACCATCATATTCTGTTGAATCTTTATCACTAAGCTTAAACTTAGCCTTTGCCCCTGATTTTACATAACTTAAATCACTTTCTTTTACTTCAATAACAGCATATATTGGAGATATGTTTTTTACCTTTCCAAGCACTGTTCCTAGGTTTATGTATTGGCCTACAGTGACATTTTTTCCATCCAAAACTCCACTAGTAGGAGCTGTAATAACTGTATTTTGTAATGATTCTTTTAAAGTATTTAAATTTGTTTGGGCTGTTTGTATATTGGCCCTTTGTGTTTCAATAGAAAGTCTTGAAGATTCTGCACTAGCTTTTGCTGATTGTAAATCAGTTTGTGCTAATTTTAGTGCTGATTCTGCATTTTCAAATTCAACCTTTGAAACTGCTCCTTGTTCAAAAAGAGCTTTTGTTCTATCATAATTTCGCTGAGCAGTTTCTAAATTAGTTTGTGGTTTATCAAGCCCTATTTGTGCTGAACTCGCTGTACTCTGTGCTGATTTCAATTGAGCCTCTGCTGCTGCCAGCTGTGCTTCACTAGCTTTTATACTGTTTCTAATATCTGTATCATCTAACTTTGCTAAAGTTTGTCCAGCAGATATAGTTTGTCCATTTTCAAATGAAACTTGAACTACCTTTCCACCTACTTTATTACTTACAGTGCCTTCTTCCGATGCTTCCAGTGAAGCTTTAAAGGATGCATTAGATAGCATTGTGTCTGTATTTGCCTTAATTGCTTTTACAGTAACTTTATTCATATTAGTTGCCAAAACATAGGAACTTTTTTTTGTTCCACCTAAAACAATACTTTTAAAAGCGAATATGGCACCAGCAGCAACTAATATAATCATTATACAAAGTGTTTTTTTTATTCTTATCATTTTTGACCCTCCATTATAATAAATAGTGCAACAACTTATTTTCTATTCAGATTAACTTCATTGAACGTTCGTTGAACATAATTGGTTTGATAAAAACTAGATTAATTCTTAACCTAGCTTTTCCATGGACTTATTGTAAACTCTGCCAATCTTTCTATGTAAGCATCAGTATCCATTTGTGGGATGTTACTCGTTAGATACTTCATAAGAATTTTACTAGTAGCTGTAGTCATAAATTGATGTGTAGCCATCTCAAAATCTAACTGCCTAATTTCACCTTTTTTAGCTCTTTGCTGAAGAAGATTATTTACTACACTCCAAAATTTACCAAAGGTATGTAAAAGTAATTGTCTAAGTTCATCTCCTAATAAATCTTTTTCACGAAACATAACAATAATCAACTCATTATCTACCATAACAGTTTTTTCCAGCTCTTCACAACAATAAACTAAAACTTCATTTAATGTCATTTCATCAGTTATACCATCTAAAACTTTATTCACATGCTCACTCAAAACTTCACAACCTTCTCTGAATATGGTATGTAAAATTTCTAGTTTTCCATCAGGAAAGTAATGATAAATTAATCCATCTGCCATTCCTATGCTCTGTGTAATGGAACGAACAGAGGTATTATGGTATCCATTCTTTGCAAATAGTTTTTTAGCTGCATCAAGTAACTGCTGTCTTCTTTCAATAGCTTGCAACTGTCTACTAGTCATTCCTTTTTTGCTATTCATATTAACCTCCATTTCATTCACCACTCGTTCAATAAAATAATTTTAATATTAAATTTTGTTAAAGTCAACATATTTTTCATCACTTACACTTAAAATAAAACTACTCAGGATACCGAGTAGTTTTACAATTTAAATACATATTCATTAAATTTAATACCTTCCCATGTATAAGCTTCTTCAATAGAAGTAACCTTAAGAAATCCTTTAGCTTCTATCTTTTCTTTATCTGTTGGCTGGCAAAGTACTGGTATATTTTTAGGAATTAATTGAGCTGCAGTTTCATCAAAATGATCTCTATGGGTATAGGTTATAAGGACTGCATCAACATTAACAAGTATCTCAGGATCAATAGGTAAATTTACAAGGGGGTTTTTACTAGAATTATAAACATCAGGTATTGCATCCATAGTACCTGATGAACTTAACATTGGATCAACTAAAATTCTTTTATTTTTGATATTTAAAAGTAAAGTTGCATGCCTAACTAATTGAATTCTCATTATTACTACCTCCAAAGTATATGATATACTTATTATATGACATAACCCTATTTGCTGGACAAAGTAAAAGAACACTATGAATTGAATGATGAAAGGAAAATAAAAACTATGCTTGATTAGACTGATTTTCAAATACTTTCTTTTGGGAAAATAAAATAATATTAAAATGTAGCTATGAACGTTGTGCATTTATAAATATCAGTTATCTTCTTTATCTTTGTTCTTTTCTAATTCATTTAAAATAATATCTATCTTTTTATCCATCTCTTTATTTTTATTAATAAAATTTTTAAAACATTTAATTGATTTATATATCGCTATTATAATTGCAAACAATATAGCAAAATTAATAACAGTAGCAATAATCTGAATATAGTTGATTTCCATACAAATCATCCTTCCTATATTTAATAGTTTCATATAAAGTAAATTGCTATTCAGACATAAGTATATCTAAAATTTTTTTAGGATTTCCAATAAAAGATTTCATAATTTTATAATGTTCAGTATCCTGATAGTTCACTATTTTAAAGCCATCATTTAATTCATAAAGTATTGAATCTGGATAAGCCATTACAATTGGAGAATGGGTAGCAATTATAAACTGAGAATTATCTTCAATTAAATCATGAATCCTTGAAATCAAAGACATTTGTCTATATGGTGACAAAGCTGCTTCTGGTTCGTCTAAGATATATAACCCATTCCCTTTAAACCTATTCATAATAAGAGATAAAAAGGATTCCCCATGAGATTGTGAATGTAGCGAAATTCCTCCATATGAACCTACTGCATCTATTTCATCAATATTTGTAGCTACATTATAGAAACTTTCTGCTCTTAGAAAAAAACCATCCTCAGGTTTTTTTACTCCTTTAACTAGTTTTAAATTCTCCCACAACTCTGAATGAGTGTTATTTGTTGAAAAGTTAAAATTCTTAGTTCCACCTTCAGGATTAAAACCATATGCTATTGCAATTGCTTCAAGTATAGTTGATTTACCAGTACCATTTTCTCCTACAATATATGTTACTTTAGGATGAAGCTCCAAAGATGATAGATTTTTTACTGCTGATAAGCAATATGGATATTTAGAAAAGGAGTGTATTTTTTCTCTACGCAATTCAATTTTTCTCAAATACTGATTAAAGTTTTTAGGATTCATTATTTACACCTCCAGCAGTATATTTTTAAAGTAATTATATATACTATTCAATAAAACCTCTCATTTGCATTTTTTCTGAATTAACAAATACCGCCATTGCTGTTTTCATTTTTTTAAAGTTTAAATTTTCATAAAAAGTTTCTTTACCAGGTGAAGCATATAGTATAAAACTACATTGAGGAATAGATTTTAAAATGCTGTTAACAATCGTTGAACCTACCTTTTTACCTTGATATTCAGGTAATACTGCTATATCATAGATTGCTGCTTGATAAGTTCCATCTGAAATTGCACGACCGAAACCGATTAGCTTATCATCGTCAAAAGCAAATATAACAGTATGACTATTTTCAAAAGCCTTCCTATGTACCTCTCCTTCAAAATACGTCATTCCAACCTTTTTTAATATTTTAGATACACAATTCCAATCTATATTGGAACAATTGTATTGAATTTTTAAATTCATTGCTTCTCCTCCTTATAAAGAAGGAAAACCCCCTATCATCTGGAGATTCTCCCTCATTATTATTCATCAAATATTTCTGTACCTTTTAATCAAAATAAAGTTTTATTTAATTAAGTGGCACACATCATTTGCAAATTGTACAGGGTCTTCTATTGGAAGTCCTTCAATTAACAATGCTTGATTATATAAGAGGTTTGAAAGCATTTTTAGCTTATCTTTATCCTCTGTAAATGCCTCTTTAATAGCATTAAACATTTCATGATTTATGTTTATTTCTAAAATTTTATCAGCCTTAATATTTTGATTGTCTGGCATCATACTAAGTATCTTCTCCATTTCAATAGACAAGTCACCATCATTGGCAAGACAAACAGGGTGACTCTTTAATCGTTTTGATGCCCTAACATCTTTAACTTTACCACTTAAAGCCTCTTTCATAAAATCAAACAGACCTTTATTTTCTTCTGTTTCTTTCTCATTTTCTTTCTCATCAGACTCAAAACCTAAATCTTTACTAGAAACAGACTTAAATTCCTTTTCCTTGTATTTCATAAGCACTTTAATAGCAAACTCGTCAATATCATCAGTAAAGTATAATATTTCAAAGCCTTTATCTTTAATTAGTTCAGTTTGTGGTAATTTTTCAATTCTTTCTATACTGTCGCCTGTTGCATAATATATAAACTTTTGATCCTCTTTCATACGGGAAACATATTCATCAAGGCTTACAAGCTTTTTCTCTATAGAAGAATAAAACATTAGTAAATCCTGAAGCTCATCTTTATTCATTCCATAATCAGAGTAGACACCATATTTAAGCTGTTTTCCGAAGTTATTATAAAATTCATTATATTTTTCAGGATCATTTTTAAGCATTAATAAAAGCTCACTCTTAATTTTATCTTTTATTTTCTTTGCGATAAGCTTAAGCTGTCTATCGTTCTGTAAAAGCTCTCTTGAAATATTAAGTGAAAGATCTGCTGAGTCAACTAAACCTTGCACAAAACTAAAATAATCTGGTAATAAGTCAGCACATTTTTCCATTATTAACACACCATTTGAATAAAGCTCTAATCCCTTTTCAAATTGCTTTGTGTAAAAATCATAAGGTGCTTTAGATGGAATGAAAAGTATAGTATTGTAGCTTACTACCCCTTCAACATTTGCATGAATTACTTTTAAAGGTTTTTCATATCCAAAATGCTTATCCATATAAAATTGATCATAATCCTCAGGCTTTAATTCATTTTTATTTTTTCTCCAAATTGGCACCATACTATTTAAAGTTTCATCCTCAAAATAGTCTTCATATTCATTTTCGCTGCCTTCTTTTAGCTTGCTTTTCTTTACAAGCATTTTAATTGGATATTTTATAAAGTCAGAATATTTTTTAACTAAGGATTTTAGCTTATATTCATCCAAATACTCATCATATTTTTCATCATCAGTATTTTCTTTAATCTTTAATATAATTTCAGTTCCTACTGTTTCTTTTGGGCAAGCTTCAATATCATAACCTTCTGCACCCTTTGATTCCCATTTATATGCCTCATCTGAATTAATAGCACGGCTTTTTACAGTAATCAAATCTGATACCATAAAAGCAGAATAAAAGCCAACTCCAAATTGACCTATAATATCCACTCCATCTTTTACTTCAGTTTCACTTTTGAATGCAAAAGAACCACTTTTTGCAATAGTACCAAGGTTATTCTCAAGTTCCTCTTTTGTCATACCTATACCTGTATCAGTAATTGTAAGTGTTCTATTTTCTTTATCTGCAACAATTCTAATATAGAAATCATCTTTGTTGAAGCTAACATTTTCATCAACAAGTGAGCGATAGTAACTTTTGTCAATTGCATCACTTGCATTTGATATAAGTTCTCTCAAAAATATTTCTTTGTTTGTGTAAATTGAGTTAATCATTAAATCAAGTAATCTTCTTGATTCTGCTTTAAATTCTTTTGTAGCCATTTTATCATTTCCTTTCGTCAATATCTCGTGTACAAGGTAAAAAGCCCCTTGTCGTAGCTATATTTAACATAGACTATATATAATTTATAGTCTATATTTCAACATAATAAAACCACGTCCATCATTGTAAGTTGGCGTGGTCATTTAAAAGCTAATCAAGCCGTTCTTACTACTCCTATATTTCGAATAAATGGTATTAATTCGAATATAAAAAACGTCTCTTTGAAATTATTATTTTTGTTAGCACTCTCAACAACTGAGTGCTAATTTTATTTTAACAATTATTTCTTCTTTGTCAATATGTTTTTTATATTTTTAGGCATATAACTGCTTTAGAAGGAAAGTCCCCGTCATTTATGTCAGGGTTAATCCTATTTTTACTAATTTCAGCACGTTCCATGGTACCTGTAGTATTTTGTTGAAATAAGTTAAAATTTAGGAGAACTACGTATCTTTGTGTAAGATAAGCGAACACTTGCTACTAAAGGTTTTTGTAAAAAAAACGATATATAACTTAAGTTGTTTATTATGTAATTATTTAATAGGTAGTGAAAATTATGGAGAATATTGCAGAACATTTAAAGAATATAAAAGTTTTAGATAATAATGATATTATAATGTTTAAAAATCATATATGTAAGAAGTATCCTGAAAATACGACTGCAAAAAATGCAATGATACTTTCAGATGCAATTCATAAGGTTATATGTAGAAATTTAGAGGGATTACCTGAGGACTTTAAGTTGATAATTAAAACCGCTACTCTCGAAAATACCCTTGGAAGTGGTAAGAGCTTAATTACTCTTTATGATATTTTTAACTCTTGTTTAATTGACGAAACTTTAAAAAGTAATTTTAAAGAACAATTGGCAAACTGGGTTACTTTACATATAAAAGCTAAAATTCAAGTGGAAGAGCTTGATTTATATTTAAAAGATGGGGATATTAAGATAAAAAAAACAGTTAAATTAGAAGAAAATATGTATGTAGAAAATAAAGAAAAAATTATTGATAGTGATATAATTAAAGAAGATCAAGATAGTAGAAGAGTTAAAACTATCAAATCCAAGCTTCTAATCTACTTAAATCACTTCAATTTTAATAGACGTATAGCTTTAATAATTATGTGTATGTTAATTATACCTTTGTATGTGGTAAGTAAAAATTTCAATTTTAATATAAATAAAGATAAAACACAAGAAGAAAATTATATTATTGAAGCTGATAAAAGTACTTCTAATTCAAGTAAATATCCCAATTCTCATCTTCCTGAATATATGAGATATAAATCAGTAAATCAGGAAAAGTTAAAAAGTTTTTTATATAAACATAATTCATTTTTATCTAAAGAACCATATTTTTCTACTATGCTTTCTGTATCAAAAGAATTTAATTTAAATCCTATTGTACTTTTTTCAATAACCGGACAAGAACAGAGCTTTGTACCTAAAGACAAATATAATGCTTCTAAAATAGCTAATAATCCATTTAATGTATATCATAGTTGGAAAGAATATAATACTAATATAAGAGATTCTTCTAGCATAGCGGCTAGAACCGTAATTAATTTATCACAAAATATGCCTGAAAATGAAGATCCATTTCTATGGATAGGTAAAAAGTATGCTGAAGATAAATACTGGGGAAATGGTGTAAAATCTATATTTAAAGAATTAAGTAGCTGTGTAAATTAAGGTTTAAGAAAGCTGAATAGAGTTATAATAAAAGCACTTCACAAAACTCTTCAGTTTTCAGAGTTTTGTGAAGTGCTTTTATTAGGCTTTATTTTCAGCTATAAGCAAACTCACAACTGAGCATATACCTCCACTTTGTATATTATTTAGTAATTCCTGTTTGAATCATTATTTTAATTTTTCTAAAGACCTTTTACCCTTATACCTAGAATAATTAAATTCGTACCAGCTATATTCTTTACTTAAAAAATCTTGTTGTTTATCTTCAAGCTTTTCTCTTAATTTTAAGCCCTTTTCTGAATTATTATTCAAAGAAAACTGGACTAAATAAGGCAAGGTATCATAAGACAGGTTAGACAAATAATTCACATCTAACTTCTGAGTTTTGTTATAGAACTCTATATTCTTTTTTACTATAAATACATCCACATTTATATAGTTTAATATCACATACATTGCTAGAGATGCTATTATACAAAGCTTTGTTACAGGTATCTTCCTTATCCATATACCTGTAAGAGCTATGAGAAAAAGTATAAAAAGCAATAGCATAAAAATATGAACAAATACCCTTAAATAAGTATATCCATAGGTGTTTTCATAAAGTGACATTTTGTAATGAGCAGAAAAAAGCATATTCAAAGTAAATACTATAAGAAGACTTAAAAAAGCATTATTAAGGTTTTCTAGTTTGGCATTTTCTCTTTTCATAAACTTCATAGTACATAAAATTATGGTAAAATTAATTACCGTAACTGTAACAAGTTCAAAGAATCCCCTGCGAGCATATTCTGCATAAGTAAAGCTTGAAGGAAGTACCGCACTGCCCCCTCCATACAGATAGGAAAATTGTATCACATTAAATATGAGATAAACCCCATTAAGTATTAAAAGTACAGGCATCACTGTTAATGCTTCAAAGTTAATTGCTAATTTAGTTTTTGAAGCTTCATAAATTCCCTCATATTTAAAGCTCCATATAAATCCAAAGATATAGAAAAAAAATAAAGTAATGATTATTAAATGTACACCTAAGTCTGACACTTGAAAATTTTCGAAAATTCTAAACATATTGCTTAAATAATAATTAAATATCATATCTGCAGAACTTAGTAGTATTAAAATTACTATTAATATAGGTAGAGCTAAAACTACCCCTTTTAATACTTTGCCTAACTCTGAATTCATTTCTATTTTACTCATATTCTTAATTAATTTATTCAAAAACATAAATGGTTTTGGAAAATTTGTAAAGGTTCTTGGTATTAACCTCTTTACTATCTTTCTAAAAAAAGAAGTATTTTCTAAGACTTCTCCATTAGTCTTTAAGATTGCATAGGCGGTAAAAGCACTTATTATAAAGATTGTATTGAAAAAAGCTAAAACTATATTTGAAAACAGTGCGAAGGTAAGTGCAATAAGCACCATAGAAACTAAAATAGCCAGCTTAAGTACACTATTTTTTTCAAAATTTAATACAGCATTTCTCTCTTTTCCTATATTTCTTGCTGACCATAAAAAGAAGGTAAGAGCTAATAAAGTAAATATAGGTACAGATATACCCCAATATTTATCTATAAAAAACCTATCTATACACACCGCAAGAATTAATGAAATAGCTAAGGTTACAGCCTTCTCATAGCCACTTATGCTATTATCTATAAAGCTTATTCTTTCTTTTTTTCTAAAATAATCTTCCATAACTTATCTTTAGTGAGAGAGTGTGTAACAAGCACACAAACCCACTAAATACTCACTCCCCCTTTTTTTGAATTTAGTGCTGCATCTTTCTATCCGCTACAAAATATCTTCTTCTGTATATTCTAAAATATCTCCTGGTTGACAGTTAAGTTCCTTACATATGGCTTCTAAGGTACTAAACCTTATGGCCTTAGCTTTTCCGGTCTTTAAAATTGATAAATTTGCATTTGTTATTCCTATTCTCTTTGCAAGTTCTTGAGATGATATTTTCCTCTTTGCCATCATTACATCAAGATTTACTATAATTGCCATGATAAATCACCCTCAAACTGTATAATCATTTTCTTCTTTTACTTCTACTGCCTTTTTAAAAACTTCAGATAGTATTAAAATAAAACATCCTGCAAAGAAGAATATCAAAAATTCTAAATCTGTATGAATTCCTTTGTTATCTATATAAGCTAATTTGAAATCTGAATACTGACCATTTATAAAGAAATTTAATATATATCCTGCTGCTACTACAAAACAAGCTTTTGAAATATTCCTTATACTCTTCACATTCTCATCCACAAAAGGATCTGAACTTATGAGAGAAATAACAACTTTTCTTAAACTAAAAAGAATTACATAAAGTCCCCCTCCCCCAATTAAAAAAAGTGAATAGGTAATAGTACTTTTTATGGATGAAAAATCAGGTTTTGAAGTTATACTTCTAGCTATTATTACTATGTACATAATAACAGCAACTACTATTAAGATATCTAAAGATATCTTTAAAAAAGATGCTAAAGATGCTTTTGATTTTGTCATTTTATTTCCTCCTACTTGTAAACTCTTCTCTAAATATATAATATAATAGTTTTTCTCATTTTGCAATATATTTTTATTGTTTTTCAATAAAAATATATTGTTATGCATGAAGTAGAAACTTAAATCAGGTAGTCATCGGATAAAATATCACATACATATTAGATTAGAAGGGTATATTCTCTCCCATTATTGAAATAACTTATTCATTTAAAATACCTGAGCTATATTTGCCAAATATAAAATGAAAAAAAATATTAAGGATGTGAAACCTTTAATGTAACACATCCTTCCTTTACACCTTCTTCTCTACCAACAATTTTACTTTCATATCAGTATCTGTTTCTGAAAAAGGAGTATTCACAATCAATTTTAAGCTAGAATTATCCGAAATATCAAAACTGCTAAACCCAAAAACCATTGTTCCTATTTAATCTAAGAAACTAATTTATAATTTAATATATCTGCCGGTTTAACACCCTTCATTATTAGATTAATAATGTTGTGTTTTATATCATCATACTTTTTAAATATATTTTTTGCTTCTTCAATATTATGATAAACCTTCCAATATCCTACCATTTTACAGTTCTCATTTGGACAATCAATAAAGAAAACTACATCATCTACAGGATATCCAAGGAAGATTCCAATTTCATGAGGGCATAAATTTTTAAAGCGCTTACTTAAAAGATATAAAGCCTCTTCTAATTTCATATCCTTTTCGTATCCAAATCTTTGTAAAAACCGAATATTTTTTTCTTCCCTTAATATATTCCCTAATTTTTTCTCATTATAGAATAATACTACAGTACTTTTTTCATCCTTTTTTAATTCGAAAAATTTAATATCTAGTTTTTCTTCTACTGTATTCTTGAAATTTTCCCAGGTAATCTGTAAATTCCTATTATTATTACTAAAAGTAATTAGGGAGGATGCCTTTTCTTTTGCTATAGTAGGACCGGCACTGCATGCTATGGTAGAAAATAAGTATTCTATGCTATCATAATTATTTATAATATTTACAAAGTCATTTAGTTCATTTGTGTTCATAAATTCATCCTCCATTACTTTTCATTATATTTATATTAAGCTTTAGATAATTTTTCTCCTAATTTTTTGCACAATTCTAATCCTTCATCATCAGGCTCATTATTAATTATCAAGTCATCCTGTATAAGCTTTGCTCCACAACTCTCCATCCTATCTTGCCAATTTCTCATCCATTCTCCATCACCCCATCCATAGGATCCAAATAGAACAAGCTTTTTATTATTTATAGCCTGTGAAATTAAATCTACAAAGGGTTCCATTTCTGATTCTTCTAATTCTTCTGCACCCATAGATGGGCAACCAAGTGCTACAACATCCGCATTTATAACATCTTCAACGGATGCATTACTTACATTAAGTAACTTAACTTCTACATCCTCTAATTTGGCACCTTCTGCAATTCCATTTGCCATTGCTTCTGTATTACCTGTTCCACTCCAATAAATTATAACTATGTTTTTCATATCACCACTCCTTCAATCGATAATGATTCTCAATATCAATAGTATAAGTTATATTTTTCTAGTTGTCAATAAAAAATATTCATTTACCCCACAAAATGTTCACGGAAAAATAAAATACTATTATAAAAAAAGAATCTCCTATAAATCCCACAAAAGCGAAAATTGTTTATAATATTCATTTCTATTTGGATAAATTACTGGTTGACACCAGCGAACGAGATAAAATATACTATGCTTAACAACAAAAATGGCACTTTATAGATAGGAGATGCTATGAATAAAAACAATCTTTATTTCCATATTCATTATTGCAATCATAGAGAAACTTACGAAGACTGGAAATATAAGAGAAAAATTACAAGAAAAATTAAACATCATGAACTTTTTCTTGTAACGGCTGGAAAAGGTTGTATAACTACTGAAAATAAAAAGTATTCTTTGAAACAAGGGATGCTTTTCTATTTAAAACCTAATATTCTACACTGCATTGAGTCAGATTTAAGTGAGCCCCTTAATTTTTTATCAGTTCATTTTAGTTTTGTACATGTGAATTTTTATGATGACAAATGGGATTTAACCACTGAAAATAAGGCACTAGAATTACCTCCAATGCAGGAATTCAAAAACTACTATCCAGTTTTTTATACCTTCAAAAAATTGGTTGAAACATGGAGTATAAAGCTGCCTGCCTATGAATTTCTTTGCAAAACAATGTTGCAAAAGCTTTTATTTGAGATTTATGATAATTTAAAAAGACAAAATACAAATTATTCAACAACTCTTAAAGTAGAAAAGATTATAAAATACCTACATGAAAATATAAATAGATCTGTTACCTTAAAAGAATTATCAGAGCTTGTTTCTCTTTCACCCAGCTACCTTTCAAGAACATTTAAGGATACAACAGGTTATTCAATAATTGAGTTCTTTAATAAGATGAAAATAGATAAGGCTGAAGCACTTATCATTGTAGGTGACAAAAAAATCAAAGAAATTTCTGAATCTCTTGGCTTTAAGGATGAATTTTATTTCAGTAGATTATTTAAGAAAATTGAAGGAATAAGTCCAAAAGAATTTTATAGCAAAAATGTCCATGGATAGTGAACTACCACCACTTATAGAAGATGGTGGCTTCGTGGTCAATATTCCTATTGGAACAAGTTTACCCACGCTCTAAAGGTTGAACCAACCTCAGTGTATTACTAAAGTTATATAGCTAACTTCAGCAAATTCTTACTAGCATTTATATCCCTATCATGGTGTGTGCCACATTCAGGACATAGCCATTCTCTAAGTGCTAGATTTTTTACTTCTATATTTTTATACCCACATTCTGAACATAGTTGAGAACTAGCATAATTACTAGGTGCTATTATTATTTCTCTACCATACCATTCAGCCTTGTATTCTAACATTCTTCTGAATTCACTCCAACTAGCTTCACTTATAACTTTTGCTAGTTTGTGATTCTGTTGCATATTCTTAACTTTCAAGTCCTCAATAACTATAGATTGGTTTTCTCTAATTAATTTTATTGATAACTTATGTAAGAAATCTGCTCTTTGATTTGCTATTCTTTCATGCAATCTAGCTACTTTTAACCTTGCTTTTTTTCTGTTGTTACTTCCTTTTTGCTTTCTTGATAAATCTTTTTGAAGTTTAATAAGCTTTTTTTCTGATTTTCTAAGGTGTTTTGGATTAGGTTCTCTATATCCATCTGAACATATTGCAAATTCTTTTAATCCAACATCCACACCTATTTTTTTATCTACATTAGCCAATGTAAAATTTTCGGTATCTACTAAAATTGATATATAATACTTTCCACTAGGCACTTGAGATATGGTACAACTTTTAATTAATCCTGTGAATTGCCTATGTTGTTTCACCTTAATCATTGATTTTAGTTTAGGAACTTTTATATATCCATTTTCTAGGGATACAGTTCCATTTTGATTATTAGTTGTATAACTATTAGTATTATTTTTCTTCTTGAATTTAGGAAATCCAATTGATTTATCTCTAAAAAAATTTTTATATGCTTTATTAAGATTCATTTGTGCATTAGCAAGTGCTAAACTATCAACTTCTTTAAGCCATTCAAATTCTTTTTTATAATGTGCAGGTGTAGGATATTTAATTTGTTTAATATCTAAATCTTTATTATCGTTATAAGACTTGATTCTATCAGCTAACATTTTATTATAGATAAACCTAGTACATCCAAAAGTTTTAGCTAAATATATTTGTTGTTCTTTATTTGGATAAATTCTATACTTATAAGCCTTTAACATATCCTCACCTCATTTCATTCCTTGATTTTCAATATACAATGTATATGGTCTAAATCGTGATTCCATTCTTCTAAAATAATATTATATTTAGGACATATGTACTCAAATATTTCCTTTAACCTATCTGATATTTTATCATCTATGACTTTTCGTCTATACTTTATAACTAATAATAAACGATAGTTTAGCAAGAACACTCAATGATTATCACTGTCAAGTTTCATTGATAACACTACCTTTCAGTATATGTAACTGAATATAGTTTATTACATTTGTTGGCTATCGGCAAGTGCTATCCATCTCCCACCTATAGAGGATGGGAGAATTCCGCACAGTAGGTTAAATTTACCGCGATTTAATATTATTGAACCATTCAATCGTTGCTTTTCCATGCTCTTCGGGAATCTTATTTTTAACTTGTTCATGTAACCATCCTAAAGTCTTATTGTTCAAATACTGTCTCATCTGTTCTTCTGCTTCTAACATTACAACTTTTATTAAACAAGGACATTTTGTATATGTATCAGGTAAATTATTTTTATCTAACAATATCTCATTTTGCCTAATCTCTGCACACTGAAATAATGGGGTCGTCCCTTCTACTGCTTCAACTATGTTCCAAAATGTTATACTTTCTGGAATACGTGCTAACTCATATCCTCCATTAACACCTGGAATTGACTTCACAATACCTGATTTTCTTAATTTTGTATATACTTTTGATAGATAAGTTTCTGACACTCCTTGATATGTTGCTAAGTCTTTAATCCCAACAGATTTTCCTGATGGAATATCTACCATATATAATAAACAATGTAATGCATACTCTACTCCTATAGAAAATTGCAATAAAATCACCCTCCTATATAACAAGATAATCTTCCCATATAATACTTCATTATTTTTTATTAGTCAATATCTATACAGTCGAATTACAGATAATATTTATCTGTAATATATTTATTTGTTGTTGACTTTTAAAAAAAGCAATTATATAATAATTATAGATAATACTTATCCACTATATATACAATATATAATTCTCGTGTATATTATTTAATAAATTTTTAGGAGGAAATGTACAATGCTTACAGAAAAATTTTATGATGTATTAAAAAATGAAGGTGTAGTTTCAATAATATCATGGGGGACAGTTGAACCACATATAGTTAACACTTGGAATTCTTTTATAGTTGTAACATCTGATGAAAGAATTTTAATTCCAGCAGCTGGAATGCGTAGAACAGAAAAAAATATAAATCAAAATAATAAAATAAAGATGGCTTTAGGTAGTAAAGAAGTTTTAGGTTATAAAGATTACCAAGGAACAGGCTTCGTAGTTGAAGGAACTGCAAAATATCTTGAATCTGGTTCAGAATTTGATATGATGAAAGAAAAATTTCCATTTTTAACTAGAGTGTTAGAGATAACAGTTACATCTGCAAAACAAATGCTTTAGATTTTGAATGTTATTAACTAATTTTAATACATCTAAAAATAAGCCTTTGAGCTATAATATAGAGTTATTTAGCATATATCTCACAGGTTTATTTTTTTAAATAGAGTATTATAGATATAGGATTGATGCTTTAATATTACTATTCATCCTATATCTTTTTTGCATATTAAAATAATTAAAAGTATCTATAAAAAGTCTACTTTATTTATGATACGTTCCACCATTCATTATCCTAAATTTATTCAATATTTAGATACTTTTTTCTGACTATATCAATTGCCTATTATTAGCCTTATGAGAATGATAGTAGCACTTCCAATTATATGTCACAATGCATTTCCACTAATTTCATTATTCTACAAATCAACTTGAATCATTTTAATATTTTTAAACTTTGTTATTAAAGATAAATTTGTTAAAAATAAAACGCTCTAATCACAATTAAGATTACAAGCGTATATATATCATAAACTTTTATTCTCTATATAAAATGTCACTATTCATAAAATTGATGACATTTTTACCCTCTTGAGATAACTCGCTTTTAAGAAGAATCCGTCTTATTTAAATTATTAATTCTCTTGATTACATATAGTTTTTAAGGGAGTATTTCTATATTACCACTTTTATTTATAAATAAGACAATATCTAAATTATACTAGCTCTTGTCTTATTTTTCTATTGATATTACATCTTCACAACAACCTGTAATAACTAAAATAAAAGTATACAGGTTGTTGTATTTTTATGGGATTTTGTGGATAACCTTAAAGAAATCATTTAAGGCATTCTCTAAGCATATCAAATCATCATCATCAAGATTTTTAATTTTTTCTTTCATAGTGCTAAATATTTCTTCTTTGAAATCGTTCATAAAAGTCACCCCTGATGGGGTGAGTCTTATATTTATAGTTCTCCTATCAATATCATCATGTTCCCGAATAACAAGTCCTGCCTTAATTAGTTTATCAACAATAGGCGTTGTTTGTTGTTTTGATATTTTCAGTTCATTTGAAAGTTCTGTCATAGTACATTTCTTTAGACTGTATAATGCTTCCATAGCATGCATTTGCACCGGACTCATAACATTTTTTGCTTGTTGATTAATTGGTTTTACAAGTTTCCTAAAAAAGTTAGGCATTAAATCAGTTAACTTTCCTGCAATTTCATTTAGTGCTGTTTCTTTCAAAAAAATCATCTCCTGTTAACAATATTTAAACATTAATCCATGATATTGACAATATGTGTGCAAGTTAGTAATATTAATAGTAAATAAAAGTTTACTATTAATATTAGTTTACAATAAACAAAAATTGATGATAAATAAAAGTTTACATTACATAAAGAAATATAGTCAATATAAATGTTATCATAAATAATTTTCGAATTCTAGAGTAGGGAACATATGAAAGCATATACAGTAAAAGCAAGAAAGGAGTTGTTTTGTTTGTTATGTAAATCGGGAAAATTATAAAAATCTAGAACATTTGTGGAAAATAAGAAAATAAAGTTAAGGAGTTATAAAGATTATGGAACAATCAAGACAGTTAGGTGATGGAAAAATATTGAGCCTCCTATTTAAGTTTTCTATACCTGCAATTATCGGAATGTTAGTAAATTCTTTATACAACATCGTTGATAGAATTTTTATTGGTAATAGTGCAGGTACTTTAGGAATAGCAGCTATTACTATTGGGTTTCCTATGATGCTTGTGATAATTGCATTTATATTACTTATAGGTATAGGTGCTAACTCACTAGTGTCAATTAAACTTGGTGAAGAAAATAAGGATGAATCAGAGCGTATTTTAGGAAATGCCTTTACTTTACTTATTTTAGTATCTCTTGCAATTACAATTTTAGGGCTACTGTTCCTAGAGCCTATGCTTAAGTTCTTTGGGGCCAGTAACGAAGTGCTGCCCTATGCAAAAGATTATATGCAGATTATTCTTTATGGAACCGTGTTCCAAAGTATTGGTTTTGGTTTGAATAACTTTATCCGTGGTGAAGGAAACCCTAAAATGGCTATGATTACAATGTTGATGGGAGCTTTTTTAAATGCAGTCTTTTGTCCTATATTTATTTTCGTTTTTGGTATGGGGATAAGAGGTTCTGCCCTTGCTACTGTGCTAGCACAAGGCATATCCGGTATATGGGTTTTACATTATTTCTTGTCAGGAAAAAGCCTGCTGAAAATAAGAAAAAGAAATATTATGTTAAATGGAAATATTGTTAAGAAAATAGTTGCCCTTGGCTCTGCACAATTTGTTATGGAATTGGCTACAAGCCTTGTAAATACAATTCTTAATAGGAGTTTACTATATTATGGTGGGGATATAGCTATTTCAGGTATGGGAATTGTAACAAGCCTACAAACTTTAGTGCTTATGCCTTTGTTTGGAATAAATCAAGGGGTTCAACCTATTATTGGATTTAATTATGGAGCGAAAAAATATGATTGTGCAAAAGAAGCATTAAAATTAGCCATTTTAGGTGCATGTATCATATCAACTGTAGGTTTTATTGTTGTAGAACTGTTTCCAAGACAAATAGTAAGTCTTTTTAGTAGAGATAATACCGAATTGATAAACTTTACTATATATGCTCTACGTATCTTCCTTATGATGCTGCCTGTAGTAGGTTTTCAGGTCATAGGATCAAATTATTTTATGGCTGTAGGAAGATCAAAACCGGCTACAATACTAAGTTTATCAAGACAGTTCATTTTGCTTATTCCTGCTGTTATAATTCTTCCAATGTTTTTTAAACTTCATGGAGTTATCATTTCAGGACCAGTGGCAGACTTTGACTCATCAATAATTACTGGTATTTGGTTATATAAAGAATTGAGATATCTTGATGATAAACATAAGGAATATTTAAGTATTCAGTCAAATTAATAAAACTATTGAATTTATAGACATTTGGAGTTGAAGGTGTAAGATTACTTCAAACTCTGTCTTGAATAATAAAAAAAGAAAGTGGAGGCAAAAAAAATGATTAAAGGCATAAAATTGAACAAGAAAAAATTAGCTATCTTTTTAGTAATTATTATTGCTCTAGCTGTTGGAAGAAACGTGTTTTTAGAAAAAACAAAGAAAACTGCAGTCGCTTCAACAAAAAAGGTATCTGTTAAAACACAAAAGGTAGAAGAGACTACAGGTGGGACCAAGGCAACATTTAAGGCTTCTTTAGAAGAAGCGCAAGAAGGACAGGCGGCTAATAAAGTTGGAGGAAAGGTTATTCAAGTGTTATTCGAAAATGGGCAGACAGTAACTCAAGGTCAAGCTTTAGTAAAATTAGATGATACTGATGTAAGAAATAATGTTGCATCCTCTGAAGCACAACTTTCTTCTGCAGAATCACAGCTAAAATCTACACAGAATCAAGTGACTTCCGCTCAATTATCGATGGAAAAAGTGCAAACAAGCTACGAGTCAGCACAGCGTGATTATGATAGAAAGAAAACTCTTTATGATCAAGGCGCAATTGCTAAAACAGATCTTGAAAGTGCAGAAACTACTCTCAAAAATGCACAAACAGATTTAGCTACAGCACAGAATAGTATAGAATCAGCTAAGCTTAGCATTGAAATACAGAGAGCTAATATAAACACGGCTCAGGTAAATTTAAACACACAACAGAGCTCATTACAGAATACAACTATTACAGCTCCAGTAAGTGGTGTTATGGATGGAAAAAATGTTAGTATAGGGCAGTATGTAAACATTGGAACAGTTCTTGGAAAAGTAAAAGATACATCTAGTATAAATGCTGTTATACAAGTGAAAGATAGTGATTTGTCATACATAAAAGTAGGTGGAAAAGCTATCCTAAAGATTGATGGAGATAACTCCAAGCAATATGAAGGTGTTATTCAAAACATAGATGCTACAGCTGATTCTTCCTCTAGAATGTTCAACTGCAAGATTAAAAGTGATAATAAAAATGGTGAGTTAAAGCCTGGCGTTTATGGAAAGGTAGAAATTGAAACAGGCAGTACTAAAAAATCTATGTCATTACCAATTCAAGCACTAGGTGGTAGTGAAGGAAACTACTACGTTTTTGTAAATAATAAAGGAGTAGCTAAAAAATGTACTGTAACTACAGGTGAGGTTAGCAAAGACACTATAGAAATCAAATCTGGTATACAGGCAGGCGATGAAGTTATTATTACTAATGTAAGTACATTATTAGATGGTGAGACTATAACAGTAGTTTCTAAATAGGAGGTGAGATTATGTTTATTGCAAATCTTAGTATAAAAAGACCGGTATTCATCACTGTAATAGTTATTGCACTGTTAGCTGTAGGTATACTTTGTTATACAGGTTTACCAGTTAACAATATGCCAGATGTAGATCCCCCTTATGCTACAGTATCAATAACTGAAAAAGGTGCTGCTCCAGACCAGATGGAAGCAAAAATAACGAAAAAGGTAGAGGACGCAGTAGCTCAAATATCCGGAGTAAAGCATATTACTTCTACTATAACAGATGGTAACTCAAGTACTATGATTGAGTTTTCACTTGAAAGTAATGGTGATCAGGCATTACAAAATGTTAAAGATAAAATTGATAGCATTAGGGGTCAATTGCCTCAAGATATAGATACCCCTGTTGTTACAAAGATGGATATGAGTGCATCAGCAATTGTCTCTCTTGTTGTAACTGGTAATATATCTAATCGTGAATTATCTCAAATAGTAGACGATAGTATTTCCAAAAAATTAAATGCTATAAAGGGAGTAGGCTCTGTTACAGTTAACGGGAAGCAGGATAGAGAAATTCATATAAAATTAGACAAAAATAAGTTAGATGCTTATAATATAACTCCTTCGGAGGTTACACAAAGTTTAGGTAATGATAATATTAACACCTCTAGTGGTAAGGTTTCTAGTGAAGATAAAGAAATTTCTTTGAAAACTAATAGTACTATAAAAAACGTGGATGATTTCCTAAATGTTTTAGTTGCAAAGCGAAATGGTGTGGAAATTAGAGTTAAAGATATAGCTACTGTGGAAGATGGATTAAAGGAGAAAGATAGCTTAACTTATTATAATGGAAAGGAGGCCATAGGTATTGATATTGTTAAACAATCTGGAACTAATACAGTACAGGTAGCAGAGGATATAAAAAAGGAAATTTCTAGTATCCAGCAATCTTTGCCTAAAGGCGTAAAGCTTCAAATTGTTACTGATAATTCAACGGATATAAAAGATTCTGTAAATGATGTTAAACATACAATAATTGAAGGTTGCGTTCTTGCGATACTTATAATTTTTATGTTCCTAAAGGAATGGAGCAGTACTGCTATTAGTGCTATCAGTCTTCCTGTATCTATTATTACTACATTTATCGGACTAAAGCTTATGGACTTTTCGCTCAATACGATGTCCCTAATGGGATTATCTCTTTCTGTTGGGCTCTTAATTGATGACGCCATTGTTGTTATTGAAAATGTTTCTCGTCATCTAAATATGGGTAAATCGCCTATTCAAGCTGCAAAGGATGGTACTGCCGAAATTGGCTTGGCAGTTATGGCAACTACTTTTGCAGTAGTAGCAGTATTCTGTCCTATAGCTATGGTTAGTGGTATGATTGGTAAGTTCTTTAAACAATTTGGGCTCACTGTTGCTGTTGCCGTGCTAATTTCACTATTTATATCCTTTACGCTGGTTCCTATGCTTTCTTCAAAGTATCTAAGACATGAAAAAAATAAAAAAATACCATTTATTGGAGGTTTTTTAGAATGGTTTAATAACCAGTTCGACAAGTTGGCTAATATATATATTGGTTTTCTAAAAGTGTCCTTGCGTCATAGAAAATTAACTATCCTAATACCTATAATAATGTTCTTTGCCAGCATACTTTTAGCTACTCAGCTAAATACGAGTTTTATGACCGCATCTGATGATGGAAATATTACTGTAGAAGCATCCCTTGATTCTGGAGGTACTTTAAATAATGCTTCAAACACTACAAAAAATATGGAAGCTATTATTAAGAAATACTCATCAAATATAAAATATGTATATTCTACAGTTAAATCTGGCAGTGTAAATATTACAGTAAAATTAGTAGACCAGAAAAAAAGAAAGGAATCTACTAAGGAGATTGCAAACAAAGTTCATGATGATTTATCAAAAATGTCAGGAATTCAGTTAGCTGTTAATACAAACACTGGAATGAGTTCGGGGAAGTCAATTACATTGCATCTACAGGGACAGGACTTTAATCAGTTATATGAGTATGCTCTAAAAGCTGAAAAAGCATTAAAAGATACTAAAGGAGCAATAGATGTATCTCTTAGTTATAAAGCTGGACAACCAGAGGTAAAACTAGAAGTAGATAGAGATAAGGCTGCAGACTTAGGTGTAGATGCAAATTCTATTTCTAGCACTTTAAATACTCTATTTAATGGTTCTACAGTAACTAAATTTGAAACTGATAAAGATAGATACGATGTTGTTGCAAAATTACAGGATGACCAAAGAAAAGATTTTGACAGTTTGCAGGGTATCTATGTATCCAACTCAGAGGGTAAGATGATTCCTATTGAGCAAGTTACTAAAAAAGTTTTCACTACTGCTTCATCTACAATTAATAGATACGATAAAGCAAGGGAAATTAAGTTAACTGCAAATAATACATCGGATGTTACTTCAGGAACGATTAATACAGAGTTTAATAAGAAATTAGAAAACGACCTTAAACCTCCAAGTGGAGTAACTACAGGTGCTGGTGGAGACCAAGCAGATATGGCGAGTGCTTTTACAAGTTTAGGTACTGCACTTGGCATGGGTGTTCTATTTATATTCTTGGTGCTTTCAGCACAATTCGAGAGTTTTATAGATCCATTAGCTATCCTATTCTCTTTGCCACTGGCGATTATTGGTGCTATTCTTGGACTATTTGTTGGTCACAAAGATTTAAATATAATGTCTGCTATAGGTGTTATAATGCTTATGGGGTTAGTTACTAAAAATGCAATTCTACTTATTGACTTTATAAAGCAGAAACGTGCTGAAGGAGAAACTATACCACAGGCAATAATTGATGCTGGACATACCCGTTTAAGACCAATTCTTATGACAACACTAGCAATGATTTTTGGTATGATTCCTACAGCTATAGGTAGTGGTTCGAGTGCAGCAACACGTTCTCCAATGGCTTATGCAATTATTGGAGGGTTAATTACATCTACATTACTGACACTTTTTGTTGTACCGTGTATATATACAATATTAGATGACTGGAAAGGTTCTTTGGGAAGAAAAGGCATAATTAAATCATCAGAAACAAATTTGTTAGTGGAAAAAAATATTAATACTTAAATTTATATAGGAAGAATACTTTATCAGGTTGTTTTTATATGAATTTTTTAAAGTATTAGATTGAGGTAACAAAATATTGTTGGACATTTTCAAAATATAAAAACTTAATATCTAATATTTAAATACTAAGGTCAGCAATATGCTGGCCTTGTTTTAAGATGGTAGAATGATTCAGAACTAACTTACTACTCTTGCCATTTGTATAACTATCCACATATTGATGAGGATGAATATTAGCAACTGATGAATCGTTTAAGCGGTCACCATAAATTACGATTGTGTCTTAAACACACTTATATGCTATATGAAAGTCGTGGCACGAATATATCTATCTTGAACCATACAAGTGTCATCATTACCTACATTGACGACACTTTTTCGAGTAGAATTTCATCATATTAAAAATAAGTTATGATACTCAAAATATGTCTTCTAAACATTATTTTATGATATCTTTATACTTTTATTACCTTCACTTAAACTTCCCATTATACACCATTAATTTCACTGCCATATAATAACCTTATATATTAAATAATACCACAATCTACGATTATGTTCCATATTATGGTATATTGCTTAAATAAAACCAATAGATACTTAACATCAGAATATTTTTCCATAATTGCCTATGTCATATCATAAAAATGTCACTAAAATAGAAGGAGAAAACTCTGTCCATTTTGTAAATAAAATACTCATCAGCTCCACAGCCTCTTGCAGCATAACCCTTCTCTATAAGATTAATTTGAATAATCTTTAACTTTTAAAATTCTGCTTTTATAGAGTTTAAATGAAATTCCCCCACATGGCTGCAAAAATCATCAGTTCTATTTATTAGTTTTTGTTTATTATGAATATATCGAAAATTGATACTAAATAAAAAATTCCCTATTGACATAAAAAATTTAAGTGATATAATTTCATATATATAAGATTTATAATGAAAATTAATAAAAACTTTCTATAATAAAAAAAGTGTTTGGAGGATAAGATTATGAAAAATATCATTGGAAAGGGAATAAGCGGAAAATTTTATTTTTACTTTAGCTGGGGCTATCTTTATTTTAGCGCTAGTTACTTTTTCTGCAAAAAAATATTTATTCCAATTTTCAATGAGTTTAATAAATCGAATTTTATCTCGTGTAGAAACATTCTATGCGTATAACACTACAAATTTGATTTACCAAATAAGGCTCATTCGAGCCTTATTTTTTTACTCAATTTTATACAAAACATATCCATTTATGGTTATACTTGTTTAATAACTCTGTAGCGCGCAAATGAGTTATTAATTATATGAAGTGAAACTTAAATTACATTGGGCTTGTATACAACCTGCAGTATTATAGACACTTAGTTATGACATAAAACTGAAGAAATAAGTTAAGATTATTTAAAAATTAAGGAGATGGGGTAATGGAAGAAATGCGTAAAAATATAATTTTAGTAGGTATGCCTAGTTCTGGAAAAACTATTATAGGTGAAATTTTATCTAAAAAGTTAGGATTTAAATTTGTTAATACAGATCAATATATAGAAGATAAGAGTGGTGAATCTATACCTGAACTATTCAATATGGTAGATGACCATTCTAGACGGCTAGAAAGAGAAGCGGTTCATAAATTAAGTAGTGAAAAACCCTCAATAATTTCTGCTGGAGTAGAAGTAATAAACGACCATTTAAATATGAAAGAACTAAAAGAAAATGCAGTTGTAATTTTCATAGATAGATCTGTAGAAAAGATTATAGAAGATGAGGAAGTATTTAATAATAGGACTCTTTTAAAAGATGAAGTTCACAAACTTCATGAACATTTCCATGAAAAATATGAAGTTTATAGAAAATGCTGCGATTTGCATTTAGTTAATAACAATAACATTGATGAAATTGTATACTACATTTGTTCTATATGGCGCTAAAATTATACCATATCAAAAGAGTCTGCATCTATTTTTAAGATACAGACTCTTTTGCTGCTATAGTAGAATACCTTCTAGTGTTTTAGAAGTATCCTTTAAGCTCACTACCTGTTCTATTCTAGGTAGAGATATTCCTAAAGTTTCACTTAGAACATCCTCAATTGTTTCAACAGGTATAATGTTTAAGTGATCTTTTACTTCTTGTGGTACATCCTTTAAATCTATTACATTATCTTTCGGAATTAATACTTTCTTTATTCCAGCTCTTTCAGCAGCTAATAACTTTTCTTTCAAGCCACCGATTGCTAGTACAGCCCCTCTTAAAGTTATTTCCCCAGTCATTGCAAGCTTTGAATCCACCTTGATTCCTGTTACAAGGGAGGCAAATGCAGTAAATAAGGTAATCCCAGCAGAAGGTCCATCCTTTGGAACTGAACCGGAGGGCACGTGAATATGCAGGTCTCTTTCCTTAAAATTAAAGCTATTAACTGGCAATCTTGACTTTAATAAACTTAAGGAAATTCTAGCTGACTCTTTCATTACGTCTCCTAACTTACCAGTTAAAATAACTTGTCCACTTCCCAACATATCTGTAGCTTCAATGAACAATATTTGCCCACCAACGGGAGTCCAGGCAAGTCCTGTTACGACTCCTGGTGGATTGTCCTTTTGAGCCTTTTCATGTCTTGAAACTTGTCTACCAAGTAATTCCGTTAATTTATCCTCTATAACTCTAAAAGGTATATCCACTTTATTAGATACAATTTTCTCCGAGGCTATTCTTGCAACTGAAGCTAATTGCTTTTTCAATCCTCTAACACCTGCTTCTAAGGTATATTCGCTAATTATTTTCTTTAATGCTTCATCTTCAATCTGTAGTTGTTCCCCTGTCAATCCATGTTCTTCTAAAATAGAAGGTACTAAATGATTTTTTGCAATATGAAATTTCTCATTAGTTGTATAACTAGATATTTGAATAATCTCCATTCTATCTAAAAGAGGACCAGGTATACTATCAAGAGAATTAGCTGTGGCAATAAAGAATACCTCTGATAAATCATAAGGAACATCTAAATAATGATCTGTAAAGCTATCGTTTTGTTCTGGATCAAGAACTTCTAACAAAGCACTAGCTGGATCACCATTATAGCCACTCATAAGCTTATCCACTTCATCTAGAACCATAACTGGATTTTTTTCTCCTGCCTTCTTGATACTTTGAATTATTCTGCCTGGCATAGCTCCCACATAAGTTCTACGATGACCTCTAATTTCCGCTTCGTCCCTTATACCACCTAAACTCAAACGAATGTATTTTCTATGAAGAGCTTCTGCAATACTTTTCCCAAGGCTTGTCTTTCCTGTTCCCGGAGGACCAACCAGTAGTAAAATAGAGCCTTTTTTATCTTTTTTAAGTTTCATAACAGCCAAATGTTGTAATATTCTCTCTTTCACTTTCTCAAGACCATAGTGCTGAGCCTCTAAAATGCCTCTTGCTTCTTCTAAATTAATGTCTTTTATCTCTCCCTCTTTCCAAGGAAGTTGCACTAATAAATCTAGATAGTTACGTATAATATTATAATCAGAACTATTGGGATTTTGACTTTCTAACTTATCTAATTCTTCTAAGGCAATGCTCTTAATATCCTCTGGCATCTGAGCATCTTCAATCTTTTTTGCATAATCCTTCTCTTTTTTTGAATCATTGTCCTTACCTTCATTTAACTCTTCTTGAATAGCCTTTAATTGTTCTCTTAATACAGATTGTCTATAGTTCTTATTAGCTTTTTCTGAAAGCTTTTCTGATACCTCAAACTGAAACTTAAGAGCTTCTTTTTGCTTTAATAGATAGTCCATAAACTTTAAGCTTCTTTCCTTCAATGATTGAATATTAATTAATTCATATTTTTTATCACTAGAAAGTGGCATAAACTCAGCAAGGTGTCCCATTAGTTTGTTTAAGTCATTTATATCATCAATTACTTTTATAAAGGGCTTTGAGCCTGTGAAATTTTCACTCATCTCATGGGAAACTTTTTTCATATGTCCAAGCATTTCATCTATACTGTCTTCATCTAAATCAATAATGTCTGAAGCTATTTCGTAGTCACCATGAACAAAGCTATTTTCAATTGTAAGTGCTGTAACTTCAACTCTTTCTATTACCTTTATCTTAATTTGATATCCTGTTTCTATTTTTTCTATTTGATTCACCGCAAATAGAAGACCTATTCTATAAAAATCTTCTTCCTTTAATTCCTTTTGATTAAAGTTTTTCTTTAATGGTAAAGCAATACTTGTGGCATCTTCCTCTGATAAGTGCCTCAATTCTTTTTCGCTAAAATTACTAAGTTTAAGAGTGTACTCCATATTAGGAAGTAGAGCAACTCCTGAAATCGGAATTATCATACCTTCTTTGTTTTTATTTCCAATATTTATCATAATATATATCCTCTCTTCACTTTATACTTTAAATGAATGTTCGTTTAATTATATCTTAAGTTATAGCTAGATTATTTTGCGATGCTTTGATTATAGAAGCAATGCAGACTGTATAACTGTAATTATTTCTTTAAGCAATTTTAATTTTTCCTCTTCTCTTATACAATGATTAATAGCTATAGATTTTATTGGCGAAAAGATTATTGCAATTATATTATAGTTGTGAACATCTTTTATAACCTTATTTTTTTTCTGTTCATCTAAAAACCTATTTAAATCCTTAATACCTTTCTTTTCTCCACAACTATTGGCTAAAGCAGGACAACTAGAAAACTGATCCACAAATCGAAATATTTCTTCATTCTCCTGTATATAGTTATAATAACTTCTAAGAAGTATTTCCGTAAGTTCTTTTCCATCCATATCATTACGAACTTTACTGAGTAAATGATTGAAAACTTGTTCAGAATATTCTAGGTAAATTTCCTGAAGCATAATTTCTTTATTCTCATAATAAACATAGACTGTAGCTGGAGAAACCCCTGCTTTCCTAGCTATCTTAGAGATAGATGTACCATGAAAGCCTTCTTTTAAGGTCAATTTAATTACTGCTTCTTTTATGTTTTTTTGTTTTTCATCATCTTTTTTTCTCATTCACACACCTCTATTGTATTATATAATAAACGACCATTCATTTATTGTCAAATGATTTTTAAGGTATAGGTTACTAAAATGATACTTATTGACAATAGTTATAAAAGCCTGTACTCTAAAATTGAATTAAAACTATTACCCTTTTGCATATAATTAAAAAGAGACTTTTTCCTTATTAATTATGATTCTAAAATCATGGTATATCCATGATTTTTTCATTGTAAATAATGAAATGTTTTGATAAAGGAGGCCCTATTTATGAAAAGAATTTTTAAATATGTCTGGCGCTATAAAGCCTTAGTTGCAATTCCTTCTATAGCAATGACACTAGCCATACTACTGGATATGTTCAATCCATATCTACAAAAAGCAATAACGGACAAAGTATTCATAGGCGGAAATCAAAAATTGCTGTGGCCTATACTTTGGGGTTTTATTGGAATTACAATTAGTAGAGCTCTACTTGGTTATGCTAAAGAATATCTCTTTGACGTACTATCAGCAAAAATTAGTATAGATATAAAAAAGGATTTATTTGACCATATTCAAAGTCTGCCCTTTAGTTATTTTGATAACATGAATACAGGAGAACTTATGTCAAGAATAGGTGAAGATGTAGACAATGTTTGGAAATGTGTATCCTTTGGAGTAAGATTATTTATTGAAAATATGATTTACTTTATAACTGCTTCTGCAATATTATTCTTTTTAGATTGGCGACTCACCCTTGCCTGCATTATTGCTATGCCTCCTATAGCCTATCTAGCTCTTAAATTTGAAAAGAAAATAGGAGAATCTTACAGTAAATTAAGCGACCAAGGTGTAATACTAAATACCGCTGCTCAAGAAAATATCGCTGGCGTTAGATTAGTTAAGGCCTTTGCAAGAGAAAAACATGAGATAATAAAATTCTTAAAACTAAACCAGGAAAACTTTAACCTCAGTATGGAGCAAAATAAAATTATGGCAACCTATTTTCCTCCTATTGAATTTTTAACTAATATTTCTATATTATTATTAGTAGTCCTAGGCGGAATATTTGTAATGGGCGACACTATGTCCATAGGTACTTTAGTAGCATTTAGTGGATATATATGGATGTTGGTTTGGCCTATGAGAATGCTCGGTTGGCTTACAAATATAATAGCACAGGCAAATGCTTCTGCTCAAAAGATAATGAATATCATGGATGTTGAGCCTGAAATCAAAAACAGTGAACATTCTGTCAATCTTCCTGAGATAAAGGGAGATATAGAATTTAAGAATGTATCCTTTAAGTACAAAGATGAGTATGTATTAAAGAATATAAATATGAAGATAAAGGCTGGAAGTACAGTTGCACTAATGGGAACTACCGGTTCTGGTAAATCCTCCATTATAAATCTTATTGGACGATACTATGATGCAACAGATGGAGCAGTCTTTGTTGACGGTCATAATGTTAAAGACATAAATCTTAAGGATTTAAGAAGTAAAATAGCTGTAGTTCCTCAGGATACTTTTCTATTCTCAGCTAGTATTGAAGAAAATATATATTTTGGTAAAGAAGACTCCAATTTAGACCAAATAAAAGAAGCCTGCAAATTAGCTTGTGCAGATGAGTTTATTGAGGAATTGGAGGAAAAATATAATACAGTAATTGGTGAAAGAGGCATTGGTCTTTCAGGAGGTCAAAAGCAGAGACTTTCTATTGCAAGAGCACTTATAAGGGAGTCAAGGATTCTTATTCTTGATGACGCTACCTCTGCACTGGATATGGAAACTGAATATAGACTTCTTAAAAATTTAAATGAAAGACATAAAAATGCTACAACCTTTATAATTGCACACAGAATCTCAGCAGTTAAAAATGCGGATCAGATAGTTTATATAGAGAATGGAACTATTGTAGAAACTGGAACTCATGATGAGCTTCTTGAAAATAAAGGTAAATACTACGAGATATACAGGGAGCAATTTAAAGACTTTGATGCTCTAGCTTCAAGTAAGGAGGTGGTATAATGGCAAGAAATACAGTTAAGCAGGATGAAGATTTAAGAAAACTGTCTAACACAGAAGTAAGTAAAAGGCTTTTTAAATATCTAAAATTCTATAAACTAAAGCTCTTTACCGTATTACTACTTTTAATATTTGTAATGTTAGTTACTCTTATAAATCCCTATATTCTTAAAGTAGCCATAGATAAAAACATAAAAAATCATGACTTAAAAGGTCTTTTAATAATTGGATTATTTATGTTATTACTAAACTTTATCTCAATGGTTGCCTCGTATATAAGGACAGTTAAAATGGCTTCCGTTACTAATGACATACTTTTAAAGATAAGACATGAGCTTTACACCCATATTCAAAAACTGTCCTTTTCCTTCTTTGATAATAGACCTGTAGGTAAAATATTAGCTAGAGTTATAGGTGATGTTAACTCTCTTCAGGATTTATTTAATAACAGCGTAACCAACTTTATCCCTCAGCTTTTAACTATTATTTGCGTAGGGATTATGATGTTTTATTTAAATCCAAAACTAGCTATAGCTTCTATAATACTTCTTCCCTTTCTTACTATTAGTATGTTTGCCATTCAGATATTTTCTAGAAGAAGATGGCAGGACTTTAGAAGAAAGCGTTCCACCTTTAATGCCTATACCCATGAGGATTTTTCAGGTATAAAGGTAGTTCAGTCCTTTGCCAGAGAAGATAAAACTTCCAGTACCTTCTTGGGGTTAGTTAAAGATATGATGGATGCCTTCATAAGTGCGGTAAGACTTAATGACCTATTTTGGCCATTAGTAGATACCGCTTGGGGATTGGGTATGGTAGTACTTTATTGGTATAGTGCTAAATTAATAGGTACTAATAGTGTGACTATGGGTACTATTATAGCCTTCACCATGTATATTGGTATGTTCTGGAGGCCAATCCTTGAAATAAGTAACTTCTACAATACCTTAATAATGAATTTTGCAGCTGCTGAAAGAATATTTGAGATAATGGATGTAAAGCCAGATATTATAGATATAAAGAATGCAGTTATAATGCCTGAAATTAAGGGACAGGTAGAATTTAAAAATGTTACCTTTGGCTATGAAGATGGTGCTGCAGTTTTAGATAATATAAGTTTTAAAGTTAATACTGGAGAAACGGTAGCATTAGTTGGTGCTACAGGGTCTGGTAAAACCACTATTGTTAATCTGATAAGCCGCTTCTACGACACCGAAAGTGGCCAAGTTTTAATAGATGGAAGGAATATTAAGAATGTAGACCTTGAATCTTTAAGAAGTCAGATGGGCATAATGCTTCAAGATACTTTCCTCTTCTCCACTACCATCAAAGAAAATATAAGATATGGTAAACTTGATGCTTCAGATGAAGAGGTCATAGCAGCTGCTAAAGCTGTTAATGCTCATGATTTTATAATGAACCTTGAAAATGGCTATGACACAGAAGTAAAGGAAAGAGGTTCTAGACTGTCCGTTGGTCAAAGACAGCTTATATCCTTTGCAAGAGCACTTCTTGCGAATCCAAGAATACTAATTCTTGATGAAGCTACCTCAAATATTGACACGCAAACGGAGAAGCTTGTTCAAAAGGGTATTCAGAAGTTACTTCATGGGAGGACTTCCTTTGTTATAGCCCACAGGCTTTCAACCATTAGAGATTGCAGCAAAATAATGGTGGTTAACCATGGTAAAATAGTTGAAACAGGAACTCATGAGAAGCTTATGAATTTAAAAGGAATTTACTACAATCTATATATGTCACAGTATAAGTTTCTCAGTGAAGGAGCTTAATTGATTCTAAAGTCACCTTGTGTTCAAATACAAGGTGGCTTTTATTATTCTTAATACAAATTAGAAAGATATTGTTAAATATGATATAATACTATTGACTAAAAATTACATTACAAGAGGTACCATATGAAACGAAATGATATGGCTTTTCAGTTACATTCCTTCTACAATCTATCAAGATATCTGTTTTTAAAAATTGAATACACATATAATCTTGAGGTTGAAAAATACAATATAACACTTCCACAGCTTAGAGTCCTTTGGATACTTGGATGTTTTCCAGGTATATCTCAAGATAGAATTGCAAAAATTGGCTGCTGGACTCCCCCTACAGTATCGGATATTATAAAGATATTATTTCAAAAAAACTTAATATATAGAGAAGAAACATCAAATAAAAAAACACATACACTTAAGCTAACATCCCTAGGGGAAGAAAAAATTTTAGAAACAAAAATAAAAAAAGACTCAAATATAGCCTTGTTAAAATTGTTAAATAACTTTAGTTATGAAGAGTTAGACCTTTTATTTCATACTTTTAAGTTTGCCATCATAACAGAGGACAACAAGTATATACTTGAATATATAGAAAGATTAAACGAACTAGAGCTTAAATTTGACTTTAATGACTTTACAAGCAAGGAAAAAGACTACATAAAAAAACTTGTATTTATTTATAATCTAGTTAGGATTTTTGTACTTACAATCCAAACTAAACATTCAAGCATACTTGTTGATTTTAATTTGACATACCCTCAGTTAAGAGCACTTAATATTATAAAAGCTTTTCCTCACATAACCTCTTCAGAACTTAGCAAAATAGGTTTTTGGTCAAAATCGACTGCAAATTTGATTGCTAGAAATCTTTATAAAAAACAATTAATTTGTAAACAAAAGGGAACTGTAAAAAACTCAATACATATTAATATAAGTGATAAAGGAGAATCCATATTATCCTATGATATTAAAAATAACCTTCAACATATAGACATCATAAACACTTTAAAAAACCTTAATAATGAGTTAATATATGTTAATTCAATACTTTCAACAATGAATCACCTTGTTGAAAATGATTTGATAAATAATATCATTTTAAGAACATATTAATGTATTTTATGCAAAGTAGCTATGAATTACTATAGTTACTTTGCATTTTATATATCATCTTATAAGAATGGCTTTCAATCTATATAATAAACATGGCAACTATTGTAGTAGCAATTAACCCTATAATAACTGGCTTTATATTCTTTTTAGCTAATTCAAAAGGATCTACTCCACATATAGCTGCTACAGGTATTACAGCCCAAGGTATTATAGTTCCTCCTCCAACCCATATAGCTGCTATTTGTCCTAGTGCAGTAAGAGTAGCTACGCCTCCGCCTATAGCTGTGGAAAATAGTTTTGCTACAGAACCTGCTAAAGATATTCCTGAAAATCCAGATCCGTCTAGCCCTGTGATTGCACCAACTACAGTAAGAGTTGTAGAAGCAACTGCAGCATTAAGAGGAACCAAATTAGCCAAACATACACCTAAGTCATTAACTATACCATTAGAATTAGCTGGTAATATCTTGCCAAATATTTCAGTAAAGGCTGAATCACCTAAATAGAAAAATGCAGCTATAGGTATAACTATACCAAATATTTTAAATCCAAATTGTAAACCTTTAACAAGGTTATCTGTTATTTTTTCCAAAGCCTCATTTTTATAAGTTATTATAGATATTAAGCTCAATATAAATATAGCTGTTCCACCTATCAGTGCAGTAGCATCTCCGCCTTGCAACTTAGCAGTATACATTACAAATATATCTACAATAAATACAGCCAAAGTTATTAATGCCAAAATTCTCTTAAAATTCTTTGAAAGTGAAACTAAGCTAGGCTTCTGTTCGTCATTTTCATCTTCTATAGTATACTCCGTAGATATTTTCCCTGATTTAATATCTTTCCTAAGTAAATAAAATGCTGTTATAGTGGTTACTAAGCCCATAGTAATTACCAAAGGAATACTTGCGTTAACCACACTAGACACTGGTATACCTGCTGCATCCGCTGTAAGCTTAGGGGCTGCCTGAATTACATAGTCACCTGACAAAGCTATACCGTGACCAAATAGATTCATAGATATTGCTACTCCTATGACTGGAAGTCCTGCTTTCTTTGCTATAGGTAGAAATAATACTCCCACTAGTGCTACTGCTGGTGATGGCCAGAAGAACCAAGAAAGTAACATCATAACTATGCCGATAACCCAATAAGCAATCCAGTAATTTTTTATTATTCCTTTAAAAGGAGATACTATTTCTTCATTTATACCGGATTCTATCAAAACATGACTCATAGCAACAATAACAGATATAATAAATATAGTAGGCATAAGCTCTTTAGTAGCATAGACAAAGCTATTAAACACTCCCATGGTAGAATGATATACAGAACCTGTACCAACCAATCCAAGTAAGAATATACCGATTATACAAATTAATGATATATCCCTTTTCTTAATCATAGCTGCTATAATTATAAATATAAAGATTAAATAGATATAGTGAAGCGGAGTTAATACTATATTCATTTTTTTCCCTCTTATAAATTACTTCACTAATAGATTATGCATATCTTATGTATAAAGTGATATTGTTTATTATTGAACAGAACTTTCGCATCTAATTTCTAATAAAGATTTTATTTTTACTGGAATATATTTTTTTACCCCAAAATAAAGCCAATGGGGAACATCCACAGATTTCATTTACACAAATCTATGGATGTTCCCCATTTATCTTAGCTTTCTTATGTAATTTCGTATTGTGGACCACTTATTACTACTCCTAATTCAGATCTAAGGTCTATATATATTTCTTCACCTTTTTCATCTTTTTTATTTATAATTTTAACTTTAGGTCTTAAGGTAAAATTAGGGTATACCTCTTCTACTACTGCTATTTCTCCATTACTCAATCTTACTATAGTTCCTTCTGGATATGGAACTATAGATTTACTAAAAACTTGAACTATTTCATAACTAAATTGTGTTTGTCCATTTGCCATAATATATTCTACTGCATCATTAGGACTCATGGCTTTTCTATAAGGGCGGTCTGATGTCAGTGCATCATACACATCTGCTACAGCTATTATTTTAGCTAACGCATTTATTTCATCATCTTTTCTCCCCTCTGGATACCCTTTCCCATCTTCTCTTTCATGATGCTGAAGAGCTATAATTCTAGAAGTAGCTGATATATCAACACTACCTTTTAGGAAATCATATCCTTTTAATGTATGCTCTCTCACAATATTAGTTTCTTCCTCTGTAAGCTTACCGTTTTTTAGCAATATATCGTTTGGTATAAGTGCCTTACCAATATCATGAATTAATGCACCTAAACATAAATCGTATAATTTTCTTCTATCTAATTGTAATTGTATACCTAATACTAAAGATAAAACTGCTACATTAACACTATGTTGATAAGTATAGCTGTCCATACTTTTTATATCTACCACATTAATTAAAACAGTTTTTCTACCAAGAAGTTCTTCCATAAGTTCTTTAACAATTTCACTAATAGATTTAAAATAATTTTGCTTTTCAGCTATAATTTTTTTGTCCTGCATACTACTTTTTCCAGTATTAGAACTGAATTTGTCAAAACTATAGAAGGTATCCTTTATAGCTTTAATTGCCTTCTGTCTTAGTTCTGGTTTTATTAAATCCTCAACTTCTTTTTCACTATATTCATCATTTATATACATACTAAATATACCTAACTGTGTTACTCTTTTAATATAGCTTTCTGTAAGCTTTACACCCTCTCTTAGTAAAACTGTACCTTTATCATCATAGATACTTTTTGCTAAAAAACTTCCTGCTTTAACATACTGTATTGGCATAAGCCTCATTATTCCCACCCCTAATTCAACAATCAATGTTTTATCTATAAGTAATATTTTATCATACTTGAGTTAAAATGGGTATTTTTGTTTCGTATACTAATTAAATACTTTTCTTTCAAACCTATATTCTATCCATCAACTTCAACATTCCATAAATAATACCTTGGGGTGATGGCGGACATCCTGGAATTACCAGATCTACAGGAATTATTTTATTTAAGCTCTCATAGTTTCCGTATCCTTCTTTAAATACTCCTCCATCATGGGCACAGCTTCCTACTGCAATAACAATTCTTGGCTCTGGCATGGCATAATAAGTTTTGAGTAAGGCCTCTTTCATACTAATTGAAACAGGCCCTGTAACCACAATTCCATCACAGTGTCTTGGAGATGCTGCAAAGTTAATACCATATCTTGATAATGAGTAATAATTATTCTGTGCCCCTGAAAGTTCAATCATACAGGCATTACAGGAGCCTGTATCAACAGACCTTAACATAAGGGATCTGTTAAATCTTTTATAAATCTTTTTCTTTAGTTCATCCCCGACCGCCTCCATTTCAGCAAGTTTATAATCACTACTCATAGTTAGTGCCTTTGAAGTACAGTTGTCTATGCATTCTCTACAATATATACATTTTTTATTATCTATACTTATCTTATCTGTAAATTTAATAGCATTTGCTATACACTCTTTTACACACTCTCTACAGCCTATACACTTATTCTCATCAACAATAATTTTCCCATAAGAATACCTGTTATCATAGAGAGGATTTTTAATAGTTTCACTTCCATATTTAAATTTATCCATTAAAATTTTCATATTCATACCTACCTATCATTTTCAGAATATGACATATTAAAGCTCTTGTTGCACAGAGGAAAATCAGGTACAATCTCACCTAAAACTGCATAGGTTAGCCCTTTCCAATTTGTAAAGGAAGGTGTTTTAAAATAAACTCTATCAAATCTGTTATTTTTTCCAACTTTTCCGTATACAATTAACTCTCCCTTTACTGTTTCAACTATTGCAAATCCTTCTTTTCCTTCGAGCATACTGATTTTTTCTCTACTTTTTTTTATGTCATTTTTTATAATATCTAATGTCTGCTTTATAAATTTAAAGGCATCTCTTATTTCTTCAAGCTTAAGATTATATCTTTCAAATACTCCCCCAAGCTTTTTAAAATTTATACTCTTTTTTAATTCTTTATATATTTCATAAGGAAAACTTCTTCTAACATCATAGTGAATTTCAGATGCTCTTCCCACAACACCGGTCATATTAAGATTCTTTGCTATTTTATTTTCCACTATGCCAGTATTTTCAACTCTATCTAAAAAGGATACTGAACCTAGCGTTATGTCGACTATTTCATTAAATCTTTTTTCTACAGTTTTAAGTGTTTCTAAAATATCAACTTTATTCTTCTCAGTGAAATTTATATTAATTCCACAGGGAATAATTGTATTTCTTAAAAATCTACTTCCTGTAATTCTTTCACAGAGCTGATGTATCATCTCTGATAAATAACCGAATTTTTTCGCAGGATAACTAAAGCCAATATCAACACATATGCCAGCTACATCATCAAGAAAATTATATATTCTCTCAAGTTCTAAAAGAGTAATTCTTAGAGCTCTTATTTCCCTTGAAATCCCATAATTCATAATTTTTTCAATAAGCTGTGCATAAGCTTCTCCATAGGCCACTGAGGATTCCCCTGCAACCCTTTCAAATATTAAATTTAACTTATTTATATCTGTATTTTCACATATCTTTTCCATACCTCTATGCTTATACATAAGTCTTATCTGTAGATTTTCTATAGGCTCACCTATAACACTAAATCTAAAATGACCAGGTTCAATAATACCTGCATGAACAGGTCCCACAGGTATTTGATAGCCTCCCTCTGTAATTACTTCCTTGAAAGCATAATCTTCAGTTTCATTTAAACTTCTGATTTTTCTTCCATATTCAAAGTCTTTTCTTAAGGGATATACATCCCTTTCCCATACTTCATGTTTTACTATAGGTCTTTGATCTTTACCTTGAACTATTTCAAGTCCAAATAAATCTTTTATCTCCCTTTCAAATAAATGACTCTGATTTGCAAATCCTTGAAGAGAAATTATTTCATTTTCCGTCTCATATCTTAATACAACAAAGTATCCTTTTTTTCTATTTGTAAGTATAATACTTATTAAAAAGTTATCCCTCTGCATACAGAATTCCCCTACAAAATACATCTTATATTTAGCAAACATTATACTTATTATATCTTTTATATTTTCTTTTTTTATATAAACATATAACTCATTTTCATTTTTTATTTCAGTGTTTACATTAAATTCTAAATTTAATATATCTTCGTTAACCTCATGTATCCTCATTATTATATTCATTCCTTTCTTGAGTCACAAAACATCATGAAAGCATTTCTTTCAGGCTTTCAACAGTTATTATGAAACTCCTCTTCCTTATGTCAGAGGAGTACTCACAGAGTAAGCGACCATCATCAAATCATAGATTTGAGATGTCTGCTTGACCGATTCGCACAAAATCATAGATTTTAGCTCTCTGCTTAAATACCTATAATTGATACTGCCTTATTTAATATTGTGTAAAAATAGTTATTAAATGTTACTGTAATAAAAATTACAAATACCAATGATAAAACAAGTGGTAATATGTTCTCATTATCCTTTTCTATTTTTTCACATTCATTTTCCTCTGAATTATTAAAAACCATTTTTATAAAAATATTTAAAAACCCAACAAAAACTAAGATTAGACATAGTGTGTAAATACCAACGGAAATATATCTTCCCTTTTGTATACCTGAAATTAAAATATTAAATTCACTGAAAAAAGATGCAAAAGGTGGACTCCCAACTATAATAAGCATTGCTACAACTAACAATATAGCGTTTTTAGGCATTGTTTTAATTAATTTATGTACCTTATTTATTCTCTTAGTTTTTAGTGCTGCAAGAATATTACCTGCAGTTAAAAATAAAAGTGTCTTTCCAAAGGCATGTACTATTGAGTGTAACATTGCTCCAAATACGCCTAAATATCCTCCAAAGCCTATGCCCAGGGATATAATACCCATATTTTCTATGGATGAAAAGGCAAGCAGTCTTTTATAGTTTGTCTGCTTAAGAATACTAAAGGATGACACAATTAAAGAAATAAGAGCAAAGACTATAAATAAAAACTTTAAATTCTCAAGCCCTGGTATATGCTTTAAAATTATATAGAATCTAACAATAACATAAAGTGCTAAATTTAAAAGTATACCTGACATCATTGCACTTACAGGTGACGGTGCTTCACTATGACCATCTGAAAGCCATGTATGCATTGGAGCAAAGCCCACCTTTGTTCCAATACCTACAAATATTAATGTAAAAGCTATTTTGGTATACAAAATATTTGAAGATTTATATGAATACAGAAGACTTGTCCAATTCAAATTTACTTCCGAAGTTCCAAGTCCTGCTGAGTATATAAAAAGTATTATTCCAATAAGTCCTATTCCCAGGCCTATTGAACATATAACTATATATTTCCATGCAGCTTCTAAGGATAGTTTGTTTTTATTAAATCCTATTAAAAAAGTAGTTGCAAGGGTTGTTCCCTCAAGTCCTATCCACATTCCCATAACATTATTGCTTATCCCTACCAGCACCATAGACATTGCAAAGCCATTAAACAGGAAATAAAATATTCTTGCTCTTCTCTCTGATATCTCTTCTTCATTAAGTTCATTTAATATATATTTGTATGAATATAATGAAGAGATCAAGGTAACAGCTGTTATAATAAACAATTGAATAACACTTAATGAATCTAAATATACTAAATTGTTAAAATAAGAAATTGAATCTTTATGCTTAAATAAACTTATAAGGTAAAGAGCGATTATAAAGTTTATAATTGAGCCTATAATATTTATACTTGAAGTTATCTTAATATTTTTTATAACTAATGATAAAATCATGGTTATAATAAAAATAGAAAGCATTAATATAAATTCCATCATTTCACCACCTATTCCTTTAGATTTGAAAGATAATCAGTATTAACTGTATTAAAGGTTTTATTTATGTAAAAAATCATAATTGCCATAATCACAGAAAGAATTAAAACTTCTAATATAATAAGTATCTCAATTATTAAAGTCATTTTAATCATAGATATTTCCAGTAGCACCAGACCATTTTCCACAGTTAAAAAGCCTATCATCTGCGTAATTGCCTTTTTCCTTGCAACAAGTATAAGTGCTCCAACAACCATTAAAACAAATCCAGCTTTAATAAAGTCACTATGAAAATTTTCTAAAATAACATAGGTTATTGCAATAGAAATTCCAATCAAGAGGGTTGACCAGCATCCATTTATAATTGGATCCATTTCTCTATTTATAGTTAAATCCTTAGCTGATCTATTAACAATATAAGGTATCATAATAACCTTTGCTATTAGAGTCAATACCCCTATTAAATAGTAATGACTTTCATTGGTTAAATATCCAAATGTAAAACATAAAAGTGCTATAGCTAAGGATTGAACTGAAAATCCTTTAACTAAAAGACTTATTCTTCTTAAACCTGCCATTATAATCGCAGAAATTAATATAACGGCAGCTAGTATTTCAAGCATATTCATGCCTCCTATTCAATTTTATCTGTTGTGCTGTTTAAAGTCCTATGTAGGAAGCAACTTTAAACAGCACAAGCAGTTAATTTAAGTAAATAATTGATATTGCAGTTAAGGCGAAACAAAAGGAAACTGCAAGTAATTCCGGTACTCTAAACAATCTGAACTTAGCCATTGTAGTTTCAATTAGAGCAATAACAAACAAAATTACTATTATTTTTATTACATATAAAACTACTGCCTTTATTAGTGCTATTAATGTTAGTGAGGTGGCAATGCCAAAAGGTATAAAGGCATTTGCAAATATAGTTAGACACACAATAAGCTTTATGTAAGATGAAAGTTCAATATAAGCAAGGTCCCGTCCACTTATGTCAAGTATCATAGCTTCATGTATCATTGTTAGCTCCAAGTGAGTTTCTGGATTGTCCACAGGCATTCTAGCATTCTCAGCAGTAACCCATATTAAAAATGCAGCTGCTGCAACAATATGAGCAGTAGATAAATTTTTACTTAAACTATTAATTAACGTAATGTCATATATATTAAAACTCTTTGTTTCGAAATACAAAAATGCCACCATCAAAAATCCAACAGGTTCAGCAAACATGGAGATAAAAAGCTCCCGACTGCTTCCCATTCCTCCAAAGGTACTTGCACAGTCAAGACCTATTAATGTGGTAATAAATTTAATTATGGTCATTACAAAAATTATAATAAATATATTACCTATTAAAGCTTTGGAAGTTGTCCATATTACAGGAACAAGAAAAGCTGAAAGTACTGCTGCAGCTAGTATAATTGTTGGTCCTATTGTTGTTATAAAAGAACTGCTTTTTGATATTACCCTACCCTTTGATAAAAGTTTTTTTATATCATAGTAAGGCTGAAAAATTGGTGCTCCTTCATATCCCCTTATTATTGCCTTCATTCTTTTCAGAATTCCAATAAAAAGTGGAGCAGCTACTACTAAAATCAAACTTTGAATAAAATTTATTAACATTAAGTTCACCTCCCTAAGCAAATTTAATTACAACTGTTATAGAAACAAGTAATGCTATTAATATATAAGTTATATAAAGCTGTATTTTTCCGTAATGTATTTTTACAATCCTATCAGAAAGAAGGTTAACGAAATTAATTACTGGTCTATATAGTAATCTTTCTATAATATCCTGTGTTTTCTGCTTTAGTATTATTGTACTTCTAACATTAGCTTCCTTTTTGTACCCTGCAAAAGTTCCAAAGTATCTTGCCGCTGGTTGACTATAGCCATCACCAGAATACTGCATATTTCCTTTAAATGTATTGAAACCACAGCCCCAGGTTGCATTAACCTCTATATTTTTGCCTTTATCTAATATCTTTGAAACTAATAATATTAAAAGTATTATTAATGTAAATAAAAGTGCAATAATAGTAACTTCATATCCAAAAGCATCTACTGTATATTGTTTTTTTAATAAAATGTTTGATAACCCTTTAGATATTCTACTTATAATAAAGGGTGAAAAAACACCAAAAACAATTGAATATAGTGCTAAAATTCCCATTCCCATTTTCATTGATAGAGGTATTTCATGAATATGTACTGCTTTTTCACTTCTTGGTTCACCAAGATATGTTATTCCAAAGGCCTTAACAGAAGAAAAAATTGCTCCTCCTGCAACTAAAGCAAGTATAATACCACATAAAATAATAGCTAATAATAATTTTTTACTATTTAACAGGTACGCTGATTTTATAAAGGATATTAATATTAAGCTTTCACTAGCAAAACCATTTAGCGGTGGCACAGAGGATATTGCTGCAGTTCCGATAAATACACATACTGCTGTAAACTTCATTTTTTTATAAAGCCCACCTAGCTCATTCATGTTTTTTGTTCCCGTAGCATATAAAGTACTTCCTGCTCCAGCAAATAATAAACTTTTAAATACGCCATGATTTAATACATGAAAAAGTCCTGCAGTTAATGCTAATATTGATACTTCATATAATTCTAAATTATTTAAAATTAATGCTAGTCCAATTACAGCAAATATTATCCCTATATTTTCACTACTTGAATATGCAAGAAGCTTTTTATTATCACTTTGAAGAAGTGAATTTATTATTGTATATATTGCTGTAATGGTCCCTAAAAGTAAAACCACAAAACCACATTTATAGGAAACTCCACCTAAAAGAATAAAAACTACTCTAATAAACCCATATACTGCAACCTTAAGCATTACTCCAGACATTAGAGCAGAAACATTTGAAGGTGCTGATGGATGAGCCTTTGGAAGCCATGCATGAAGAGGTAAAAGCCCTGCCTTAGCACCAAAGCCTATAAGTGCAAGTGTGAATATAAGTTCTTTGTTCTGTATTGAATTTTGTGATTTAACAATTTCTGCAAAATCCATAGTTCCTGTAAATTTATATATAAATCCAAACATAAGCATTAAAAACAATCCACTTATATGTGTCATTATAAAGTAATTTATTCCTGCCTTTAAAGTTTCCTTATTTTTATGTTCATATATAACAAGAAAAAATGAGGATATGGACATAACCTCCCAAAATACCATAAAAACTATGCTGTCCCCAGCTAGCACTACACCTATCATTGAAAGAATGAATATAAAAAATACTAGCCAAAAATATTTTATAGAATAACTCTTTTTATATTCCTTTAAATATCCCAAAGAATAAATGGATACTGGAATAACTATCAAAACTATTAAAAATGTGAAAAAAACTGATAAAAAATCCTTCATGACATAATTAAATAATCCAGAAAACATAAAATAATTCATCTCCATTATCAAAATAATTAGTATTCGAACATTAATATAATACTTAGGATTCGAACATTACAAAAACATACTCATTATAACAAAATAATACTTCTTATTCAACTACACCTTTTGTTAATTCCTTTTAAAAACCAAATAACGTGCAGAAACAAATACTATATATAGATAAAATACTATTTGAACTATAAAAACATAGGTGATTTTTATTCCACCTGCAAAACCTATAATATAAGTTAAAAAGGTAGCACCAAGATTATTAAAAATTATTATAATAGCAGAAGCGGAAGGTATATATTTTTTATCCATATTTTGTATAATATATCCTTGAAGTGCAGGATATATTAAGGATATAGATATACCTATAATTGAAAGACCTAATAAGGCTTGAATTTTACTTGTACCAGATAAAATAATAAATATTCCAACAATGGATACTACGGGACAAATTGAAAGAAATTTTAGCCTACCTACTTTATCTAGGAGTTTATCCCCTACAACTCTTCCTATAGTAAATAAAATCCAAAAACTAGAAAGGATATTTGGAACTTCTTCCTTGCTAATTCCATAATATTTTTCAAGAAAGCTTCCAGTCCAATTTGTTGTAGATATTTCTGCTCCTACATAAAAGAATATTGCAATAGAAAATAATAAAACCAAAGGATTTTTTAGTATATCAAAGGAAACCTTACTGTGATGATTATTTTTAAATGATGATGTTACATCAATTTTTGTTGCAAAAATAATAAATAAGGATATGAATAATATATGAATAATATAGGTATAATTAAAATTTATTCCATTTTTTAACACAAGTCTATCTATTGGTAAAATTAAAATTCCACCTAATCCAAAACATGCATTAGCAAGACTAAATTTTTGGTATTCTTGTGGAAGTACTGAAAGGAGCGTTCCCAAAAATACTCCTGACATACCTACTGCTAATCCGGATATAAAATATCCAAATAAAAGAATATAAAATGATTTGGAAAATAAAATTATAATACTTGCAAAAATTGCAAATAAAAAGCCTAGATATAATCCCCTTTTAAGTCCTAATACAGACATAAGCTTTGCACCTACTATGCTCATTACAAATGAAGCAAAGTAAACTACTGGTGGAAGTATTGCAATAATATCCGCTGATACATTATAGGTATTTTTTATAGTTGTTATAAAAGGTGATAATGTATTAGAAAATAAAGACAAGAAAAAAAATCCTGCAAAGACAATTATCATATTTTTAAAATTTTTATTCATTTTGTTTCCCCTGTATGAAAATTATTTTTATAATTCTGTACTACTTAGTATACATACTTTCCATAAAGGATATACCAGTACTAGTTTTGAAATATTTCTGTTTAATTATTTTTGCTTGCTCTTTTTCTAAACAATCTTCAAAAATATTTACAATGAAGTCAGCTTCTACAAGAATTTGAAAGTCAATATCATCTATTTTACTATGTGTATGATGGTTACCTATTAAATAACTAACCCTATCTACGAAATCTTTGCTTAAATTAAATTCCTTTAGGATATCACAAGCTACAGGTGGTCCTTCTAATTCCTGATACTTAGGCGCAGATGAAGAATATTTCCTTTCACTTTCCTTAATTCCAATGTCATGTAAAACAGCAGTTACTTCCAGAATTTTAAGTTTTTCTTCTGAAACTCCTTCAAGTTCCCCTATACTTTTTGCGAAACTATGTACTTTCATTGCATGGTTTATTCTTTTAACATCACCATCAAAATATGCTATCATCTTACTTATAATATTACTTATTAAACTTGTCATACAAACAACTCCTCATATACTTTTTGTTTTAGCCTACTCCATTATATTATAGAATAGCTGCTATCAAATTACATCATTTTTTATAGCTATAATGAATGTAACTTACTTAGATTTAACCTTCTCGTGCAAAATTATCCCATCCTCTTAGGTGGTAAGTAGTTCACTAGTTGAGTAAAAAACAGCACTTAAAATGACAACTCCTCCCAAGACTTCTCTCAATGTTGGTATTTCTCTTAATAAAAAAGCAGCAAAAATGATACCATAAACTGGCTCAAGGCTAGAGATAATTCCTGCAGTTTGTGTTTTGATATTTTTTAAACCATTTATAAATAACGAATGAGAAATTCCAGTAAAAACAATACCTAATAAAACAAGTAAAAATATATCCCTAGGTTGAAAAACAGGCTTCTGCAAAAAGAAAAATGGAATTAATACAATTGTAGCTATAAATTGTTCGTAAAAAGCAATTACCGAGCTTGAATATTCTTTTACATATTTCCTGTTAAGCATTGAAAGAATTGCATAAGTAAAACCAGATACTATTCCCCACAAAACTCCTTGAGTTAAATTATTCCCCAATTCAAACTTTGGAATTACAATCACTACGCCTAAAAATGTAACAATTGCAATTACAATATCTGATAATTTAATCTTTTCTTTGAAAAAATATGGTTCAAGAAAAGTAACGAAAACAGGGAATGTAGAAAATGTAAGTAATCCTATTGCTACTGTAGACATCTGAATAGATTTAAAAAAAGTACTCCAGTGAACTGCTAAAATCACTCCCATTACTACCAAATAAAAATAATGCTTTTGTTGCTTTAGTTTTATATCTTTCTTAAAATAAAGTATTATAATCAATAGAAAAATACTTGAAAAGAAAACTCTCCCAAGAACAATTATTATTGATGTCAAAGAGAGTAATTTTCCAAATAATCCTGATAAGCCAAATAAAAAAACTGCTAAATGAATTTCCGTTAAATTTTTATTTTTTGCATTCATATTAATTAACCCCCAATTGAATCTAAGGCTTGTCTTGTAAATGTAAATTTTTCATAACTTTTGTAACACATATACAATAAGGAAGCAGCCTAAGACTACTTCCCTATTTCTTCAAACACTAATGTATTATTGTACAAAAGTTACTCTTACACTTTCTTATATCCAAAATATTTCCTTCCCCATGCTAAAGCAACATTAACAAGAGCAATCATAACAGGAACTTCAATAAGCGGTCCTATAACTGCAGTGAAGGCCTCTTGAGACTCTATTCCAAACACTGCTACAGCTACTGCAATTGCTAACTCAAAATTGTTACTTGCAGCTGTAAAGGAAAGACTTACGGTTCTGCTATAATCTATCTTTGATTTATAACTTATATAAAATGACACTGAGAACATTATTATAAAGTAAATGATTAGTGGAATAGCAATACGAACTACTTCCATAGGAAGCTCTATTATATATTTTCCTTTAAACATAAACATAACTACTATAGTAAATAATAATGCAATTAGAGCTAAAGGACTGATTTTAGGAATAAACTTTTTAGTATACCATTCCGTTCCTTTAGCAGGTTCTAGTACAAGTCTAGTAATTAAACCTGCTACAAATGGTATTCCTAAATAAATAGCCACAGATGATGCTACTTGACTCATAGAAATATGAATATCCATACCTTGCATTCCAAATAATTTAGGTAAAACTGTAATGAAAACATATGCAAAAACAGAATAAAATACTACCTGAAATATTGAATTAAAAGCAACTAGTGCAGCTGCGTATTCAGTATCTCCGTCAGCTAGGCTATTCCACACTATAACCATGGCAATACATCTAGCCAGGCCAATTAGTATAAGTCCAACCATTAAATGAGGATAACCATTTAAAAATATTGCAGCTAAAGCAAACATTAAAATTGGACCAATAATCCAATTTTGAAGAAGTGAAAGTCCTAATACTCTAGGGTTTTGAAATACCTTCTTTAACTCTTTATAATTTACTTTAGCTAGTGGCGGATACATCATTACTACAAGTCCTATAGCAATCGGTATGGATGTTGTACCTACTGAAAAGGATGATAACCATTCTGATGCATTAGGAAAGCCCCAGCCAAGACCAATTCCTACAGCCATAGCAATAAAAATCCACAAAGTTAAAAATCTGTCTAATAATGATAACCTTTTTGATGTTTTTTCACTCATCAAAATCCCCCCTTTATTGTTACTTTTTTTATATTATTTTAATATTTTTAAATTAACCATTGCATTTAGTTGTCTCACATTCTTTTAAATCTGAACAACTTTTCCCACTATCTTTATAATTATTAAGATTTTTTATATCTTCTACATACTTTTCCATACTAGGCAACTCTTCTTTAAGTAGTACTTTTAAAAAACCATATCTACTTAAAGCCTCTTCATTAACTTTGTAATAAATCCACTGCGCCTTCTTTTGATAGGTAATTAATTTAGCATTTTTCAGAGTGCTTAAATGCCTTGAAGTATTTGATTGGTTTATTTTTAAAATATGTTCTAACTCTCCCACGCACAATTCACTATACATGAGCAAATTTAATATTCTAGTTCTTGTTTCGTCACTAAGTGCTTTCATGATTTGCATTAACTCCATTTGCGTCCCCTCTTTCGTATTATTATATTACTCTATAATCATATAATAATATATCATTAAGCACTTGTCAATTAAAAGGAATAGCAATGAAATGATATTAGAAGGTTCAAGAATGAATTTTGGGATACAAAAAAACAGACTAGTAATTATTACACTAATCTGTTTCCTTAATATTATTGACATAATCTAAAACATACTTTTCAGCATAGTTAACAATATTTTTAATATTATCATTATATAATCTATAATGCATTTCAAGCCCTACTTTTTCACTCTTAACTAATCCTGCATCTTTTAAAATCCTCAAATGCTGTGATAAATTTGCCTGACTGTATTCAAACTTTTCATTTAGTTTACACACACATTTAGGTCCATCACATAAAAATTTCACTATTTTAAATCTTACTGGGTGCCCAAGTGCTTTAAATATTTTTACTGTTAGGTCGTCTTGATTCAAAGTGCTTCCTCCTTTTAGATTCATCATCTTTTATATTAAACTATAAAAAAATAATTATTTCTAATTAAATACTAATATACTTTATATAGTATAGGTTATTTTTATTGACATTTCAATGTTGACTGTGAAAATTAGGAATCTAAATTTCTGTCTGTATCTTATACATCTTGCTCTACAAATATGAATTATGTTAAGCTATGCGTTTAGATTTCTTATAAAAATTGATTTAATTTTTACTTCGAGGTTTTATAAGTTTAAAGATTATCATACCTAATATTGCAGATAACAGTGATGCCACTATTATACTGATTTTTGCAGTAGATAATATATTCTCATCTGAAAAAGATAAAGATGAAACAAATAATGACATCGTAAATCCAACACCACTAAGTACACTTGCACCATATAGGTATTTTTTTGTTACTTGACGAGGAAGTTTAGCAATTTTAAATTTTACTAAGATATATGAAACTCCAAATACTCCCACTTGCTTACCAATAAAGAGACCAAATACAATTCCCAAACTAACAGGTGTTAATATAACTGTTGAAAGACTTTTAATATCAATAGCTACACCTGAATTTGCTAAAGCAAATATTGGCATGATTACAAATGCAGAATATGGTGTTAAAATATGCTCAAGCTTATATAACATTGAGTTTTTAAATTCATCAATATTTTTCCCAGCAGGTATTACCATTCCAAGCAACACACCAGCAACTGTTGCATGTATACCTGATTTTAAAACGGCAGCCCACAGTATAATACCTCCAATAATAAAGACAGCTGTAAATTTAACTTTAAATCTATTAGCTAATATAAGAATAATAAAAATAATCAAAGCACTAATAAAAGCACCCTTGGAAATTTGACTAGTATAAAATATAGCAATTACAATAATAGCTCCTAAATCATCAACTATAGCTAAGGCCGTAAGAAAGATTATGATTCCTCTAGGTGCATTTCTACCTACCAAAGAAAGTATTCCTAAAGCAAATGCAATATCCGTCGCCATAGGAATTCCCCACCCTGTAATAGTCGGTTCATTATAGTTAAATAATACATAAATGATTGCTGGTACAATCATACCTCCTATAGCAGCAGCAATGGGCAATATAGTTTTTTTAACAGATTTAAGCTCTCCAATTACTACTTCTCGCTTAATTTCCATACCAACTACAAAGAAAAATATAGCCATTAAACCGTCATTAATCCAATGAAGAACTGACATCGATAAAGAGAATTCTTTATATCCAATAGTTATATACCTATGTAGTGTATGGTCATAGATTGGAGCAAAATTAGAATTTGCAATTATCATCGCAATAATGGCACAAATTAATAGTATTACACCACTAGCAGCTTCATTTTTAAAAAAGTATAAAAACGGATTAAGAATTTTGTTATAAATTTTATTTTTCATATTTACTCTCCTTTTTATTTATTGTCCATATTAAAATTTCTATTTTTATTAGCTATACCCTAAAATCTTAGTTTAAATAAAAATTTATCTATTTAATATATCTATATCTAAAAATATTAAATAACAAAAAAAAGGTCGAAAA
>Ga0183101_1000401_pt1 | contig 52909 bp, 40 predicted proteins | sample Biomet3_FD_127790 | JGI IMG/M metagenome (GOLD analysis project Ga0183101, IMG submission 127790) | Microbial communities from bioreactor (seeded with sewage sludge) at LBNL, California, USA - Biofuel metagenome 3 | ecosystem: Engineered > Bioreactor > Anaerobic > Unclassified ... | reverse complement strand
TAAATAGTTTTATATTTACAAAGTATATGTATTTGTATTAATATAGGAGTATAGGAAATTTTTTATTAATTAATTTTATAAGGAGATGATGTTAAAATGGAATCTTTAAATCAAATTGTTTCTACTCTTGACGGATGGTTATGGGGTCTTCCTTTAATTATCTTACTTTTTGGAACTCATTTATTTTTAACTTTCAAAACAGGTCTTATTCAAAAACACACCTTTAAAGGAATAAAACTATCTGTAACTAAAGATAATTTTGTACAGACAGGTGATGTAAGTCAGTTTAGTGCTTTGGCTACAGCACTTGCCGCAACAATAGGTACAGGTAATATTGTTGGGGTTGCTACTGCAATTGCTATAGGTGGTCCTGGTGCTGTACTTTGGACTTGGCTTACAGGCGTATTTGGTATAGCTACTAAATATTCTGAAGCTCTCCTTTCAGTTAAATACAGAATAAAAAAACCTGATGGTGAAATGGCTGGCGGACCTATGTATGTATGTGAATATGGTCTAAAGAAAAAATGGCTTGGAGTCCTATTTGCCTTATTCGCAGGTATAGCAGCTTTTGGTATAGGAGATATGGTTCAAGCAAATTCAATTTCTGTAATGGTTAAGGAAACCTTTGGAATTTCTACTTATGTAACTGGTGGTATCCTAGCAGTTCTTACTGCAGTAGTTATTCTTGGTGGAATAAAAAATATCGCAAGAGTTTGTGATATACTTGTTCCTTTTATGGCTGGTTTCTATATACTTGGATGTATTATAATACTTATAATTGGTCATCAAACTGTTGGTGCTGCAATTGCTCTTATTTTTAAAGACGCTTTCACTGGACAAGCAGCAGTAGGTGGATTTGCTGGTGCTGGTGTTATGTATGCTATGAGATTTGGTATAGCAAGAGGACTTTTTTCTAATGAATCTGGTCTGGGAAGTGCTCCTATAGTTGCTGCTGCGGCTCAAACTAGAAATCCTGTTAAACAGGCCCTTGTATCTGCTACAGGAACCTTTTGGGATACAGTTGTTGTATGTGCTTTAACTGGTATAGTTCTTGTAAATTCTGGTGCATGGCAACAAGGTTTAAAAGGTGCTGCTTTAACTAAGAAAGCCTTTGAAGCAATTCCATATGTAGGACCTATCATTCTAACTGTTGGACTTTTAACTTTCGTATTTTCAACTATACTTGGATGGTCTTACTATGGTGAAAGATCCTTTGAATATTTATTTGGTGCAAAAGTAAAAATACCTTATAGAATTGCTTGGGTAATATTCGTATTCGTAGGTTCAGTTTGGGAACTTGACTTAGTTTGGAACTTAGCAGACTTATTCAACGGACTTATGGCAATACCAAACTTAGTAACTCTTCTTTTACTAAGCGGAGTTATAGCTAAAGAAACTAAAAAATATCTGGTTGATGGTGATATCGAAGATATCTGTGAAGAACAAGCTATAAACGTAACTGAAAACTTAACCAATAACATCAAAGTATAAGTATAAAATTACGATTGATTGTCGTTAAGTATTATGCTAATATTAACCTAATATTTAAGTTCAGTTGGGCGAATTATGTTCGTTTATAAGCATCTGACTTATGGGGTGGGAAGTCCATTTTTGGACTTTTTCACCTTTTTTCCTGCATAATTTTAAAATTGAACTGAAACACTAATTTATTAACTTACTAGGGGGATTTAACATGGACAACTCACTTAAACTTATTCTAGCCTGTTCTATATTTCTTGTAGTTTATGTATTTATCATATTTGAAAAGCTTGATAGAACCTTAATTGCTATTATCGGAGCCTCTCTTATGATACTTACAGGAGTACTAAGTCAAGAGCATGCATTTGGTCATATTGATTTTAATACTATTGGACTTTTAATCGCCATGATGGTTATAGTTATGATTATTAAAAGAACAGGTCTATTTCAATATCTGGCAATTAAAGTTGTAAAGATAGCAAAAGGTAATCCAATAAGGCTGCTCATATTATTATCTGTAATAACAGGTTTAATTTCAGCGATACTTGACAATGTCACAACTATACTATTGATACTTCCAATAACATTTGATATAGTAAAAGATTTACATATTTCTCCTATTCCTTTTATAATGGCTGAAGTTTTTGCATCTAACGTAGGTGGAACAGCAACCTTGATTGGAGATCCTCCAAATATTATGATAGGAAGTTCAGTAGGCTTAACTTTTACTGACTTTATAAAATATGATGCTCCTGTTGTTCTACCGCTACTATTATTAACAACTTTTATTTTTGCTCTAATATATAAACGTAAGTTGACAACAACAGAAGAAGCAAAAGAAAAAGTTTTGAAAATGGACGAAAAACTAGCTATAAAAGACCACAAACTTCTTGTTAAAAGTTTAGTAGTGCTTGGATTAACATTTATTGGTTTTATACTTCATGGAGTACTGCACTATGAATCTGCAACCATAGCAATTGTAGGTGCAGTTGTTCTTCTAACTATATCAAAATTAAGCCCAGAAAAAATATTACTTGAAGTTGAATGGAGTACTCTTCTTTTCTTTACCGGATTGTTTATGCTCGTAGGTGGTCTTCAAGAAGCTGGGGGAATAAAAATTTTAGCTGAATGGGTATTAAATATGACACATGGAAATTTGCTTTTAACAACTATGGCAGTACTATGGGTTTCAGCAATTGCTTCAGCCTTTATTGATAACATACCTTTTGTTGCAACAATGATACCTATGATTAAAGATATGGGAGAACTTTCTGGAATGAACCTCACTCCTTTATGGTGGGCACTTTCTCTTGGTGCATGTCTTGGCGGAAACGGAACAATAATTGGAGCCAGTGCAAATGTTCTTGCAGTTGGTATGGCAAGAGAGAAAGGTCATAAAATTACTTTTAAAAAATATTTTAAGACTGCTTTTCCAATGACTATTTTAACAGTGATTATATCTACAATTTACCTGTATTTAGTTTTCTTTTTATAATACTAAAGCAGCTCTTCTATTTTTACATAAAAGCTAATATTGTTAATAAACCCCGCACTTTAAAAAGTGCGGGGTTTAATGTTGTTTCAATTAACATTAGTTATCATATTTTTATATAATTCTTTGAAAATCTTCAAATGTAACTTTTCATCAAGTATAATTCTTTCTAAAAGTTTTTTTATATACTTATCATTGATTAAACACAAGTGTTTTTCGTAACTTTCTATAGCCTTCGTTTCTGCTCTAATATCCTCTAAGAGCATTTCTTTAATACAGGTATCAAAATTAACATAATTAGCCGTCCACATCTGTCCACAAGGGCATACAGAACTTGTAAATATCGGTTTAACACCTAAAAGCTTAATTGTTTCACCTAATAACTCAAGATGCTTCATTTCCGCTATTGAAATGTCACCTATAACTTTTGCATAATCTTTATATCTTTCATCACTTACAAAGTGTTGATAAATATAAAGACTAACAGCTGTAAACTCACTAACTTCTCCAGCATAATCTTGTAGAAGTATATTGGCATAATATATATTCTTTTGCTCAACTTTTACTTCTGGATAAGGTAAGTCAACGCTGTACTTAGTATGTTTTGATATATCCCCTGGCATAGTACCCTCCCTCTAAAAACTTACTTAGTACTTTATATAATATGATAGATAATATGGTTTCATTCTATAATAGTTAGTAATGTTAAATTCAGAATTATATGAATAGGTTCAAAGCTTGTAACATAAAGCACAGTTGATTTTCTCTAAATACTATGCTATCATTAAACTAACTTAATATTTAAGTTCGGTTGGGCGAATTATATTCGTTTACAAGCATCTGACTTCTGGGGTGGGAAGTCCATTTTTTGGACTTTTCCACCTTTTTTATTTACATAATTTTAAAATAAAACTCAAACACTAATTTATTATTAACTTAATAGGAGGATTTAACATGGATACTACACTTAAACTTATTCTAGCTTGTTCTATATTTCTTGTAGCTTATGTATTTATCATATTTGAAAAGCTTGATAGAACCTTAATTGCTTTTATAGGAGCTTCTCTCATGATACTTACAGGAGTAATAAGTCAAGAGCATGCATTTGGTCATATTGATTTTAATACTATTGGACTTTTAATCGCCATGATGATTATAGTTATGATTATTAAAAGAACAGGACTATTTGAATATCTGGCAATTAAAGTTGTAAAGCTAGCAAAAGGTGATCCAATAAGGCTGCTCATATTCTTATCTATAATAACAGGTATACTTTCATCTATACTTGACAATGTCACAACTATACTATTGATAATTCCCATAACATTTGATATAGCAAAAGATTTACATATATCTCCTGTGCCTTTTATAATGGCTGAAGTTTTTGCATCTAATGTAGGTGGAACAGCAACCTTGATTGGAGATCCTCCAAATATTATGATAGGAAGTTCAGTAGGCTTAACTTTTACTGACTTTATAAAATATGATGCTCCTGTTGTTCTACCACTACTATTATTAACAACTTTTATTTTTGCTCTAATATATAAACGTAAGTTAGCCACAACAGAAGAAGCAAAAGAAAAAGTTTTGAAAATGGATGAAAAACTAGCTATAAAGGACAAAAAACTTCTTATTAAAAGTTTAGCAGTACTTTTTTTAACCTTTACTGGATTTATCCTTCACGGAGCACTACATTATGAATCTGCAACCATAGCAATTGTAGGTGCAGTTATTCTTCTAACTATATCAAAATTAAGCCCAGAAAAAATATTACTTGAAGTTGAATGGAGTACTATTATTTTCTTTACTGGACTGTTTATGCTTGTAGGTGGTCTTCAAGAAGCTGGAGCAATAAAAATTTTGGCTGAATGGGTATTAAGTATGACACATGGGAATTTGCTTTTAACAACTATGGCAATACTATGGGTTTCAGCAATTGCATCAGCCTTTGTTGATAACATACCTTTTGTTGCAACAATGATACCTATGATTAAAGATATGGGAGAACTCTCTGGAATAAACCTCACACCTTTATGGTGGGCACTTTCTCTTGGTGCATGTCTTGGTGGAAACGGAACAATAATTGGAGCCAGTGCAAATGTTCTTGCAGTTGGTATGGCAAGGGAAAAAGGACATAAAATCACTTTTAAAAATTACTTTAAACTTGCGTTTCCAATAACTATTTTAACAGTAGCTATAGCTACAATTTACCTGTATTTAATTTTCTTTTTATAAATACATAAAAGGTAGAGCTTCTATTTACACAGAAGTTCTACCTTTTATCATTATTTACGATATTCCTATATTATTCTTCATCACATCGTATTATTAAAACTATTTAGTACCTTTAAGCATTTCTGCTACAGCTGCAATATTGCCAAAAGAAGATAAAGTTTCATTTGGAAGTATTAGCTTATTAGCAGGATTCTTAGCCATCTCTTGAAGTGCTTCTACTTGTTTTAACGCTATTATTGTTTCATTAGTACCTGATTCTAAAATAGCGGTATTTACTTTCATTATTGCGGATGATTGGGCCACTGCAATAGCTTCAATCGCCTTAGCCTTACCTTCTGCTTCAAGTAACTGTGATTCTTTTAAACCTTCTGCTCGCTTTATATTAGCTTCCTTTTCTGCTTCTGCCTGAAGAATTTTTGCCTGTTTTTCTCCTTCTGCCCTAGCAATTTCACTTTGTTTTTGACCTTCTGCTTGAAGTATAACAGCTCTCTTATCTCTTTCAGCTCTCATCTGTTTTTCCATAGCTTGTTGAATTTCTGCTGGTGGAATTATATTTTTTATTTCAACAGATAATATTTTAATTCCATAGGCATCTGTAATTTCGTCCACTACTTTTAAAAGCTCTAAATTTATTTTATCTCTACCTGACAAAACTTCATCTAATGCCATATTACCTACTATATTTCTCATATTTGTTATAGTAGAGTAAATTATACCTGAGTGGTAGTCCTCTATGTTGTAAATAGCATCTTTTACATTCATTACCCTATAAAATATAACATTATCAATAGATATCTTAACATTATCACTGGTTATAACACTTTGTGGCTCAATGTCTAATATCTGCTGCTTAGTAGAAACCTTTTTTCTAGCAAAATCAGCAAATGGTATTAAAAAGTGCCAACCTGGCTCTAATGTTCTATGAAATTGACCAAACCGTTCTACTAAGGTTATATAACCGGTGTTAACAACTTTTATTGATGATAAAACAGCGGCAATTATAATGACTAAAATAAACAAAACTAAAATTTTATCCATAATATTTTACATCTCCTCTATACTTTCTTAATAATTATTTTGTTGCCTTCAATACCTACTATTTCTACTTTGTCCCCCTTTTGTATCATATCTCCTTCCTTTATTACACTCCAATATACCCCATCAACTTTAACCGAACCTTTTTCTATAATGTCATCATCAACAGTTATCTGTTTTCCTATATAAGTTTTCTCCCTAGTTGGAATAGCCTTAACTGACTTTTTTATTGTCTTCTTAACTATAGGATATCCTACTGCTGTGCATATTCCACTTACAATAATAAAAACAATAAGCTGAACTCCAAATGAGTAATCAAGTATTTGTGCTATAATTGCTGCTATTGATCCCACGGTAAACCATATGAATATAAATGCACTTGTTGCAATATCAACTCCTAAGGCTACTACTCCAACAATAATCCATAAAATAAAAGAATTTTCCATATACCCTTCCCCCCCATAACTCAATATGTTAACTATAATTTCAAAGCAGTTATTTAAATTTGGTACCAAATTCATATGATAAAATCATATTATAATTATACCGCACCTTTAGAAATAAATAAAGTTTGATTACACCTTAAAATATGGTTTTAAGTACTATTTATAAGGATATAGTATAACCTAAACGTTATCTCATATGTTATCTTTAAGTTATAAGTAATTTCACATCTCTTTAATATAATTATATGCATATGTGTGAAGTTATATTGTAACAATAAGTTTGACAATTTATAATTTCTAATTGATAATTATATTGGTAATTATTAATAAAAAGGGGATGATGTAATGTTAACTAATGGCTTTATAAGAGTGTCCGCTGCATGCCCCATAACAAATGTAGCAGACATAGATTTTAACTTGAAGAACATAAAAGAATGCATAGATAAGTCTGGAGAACAGGGATCTAAAATTGTGGTTTTTCCAGAGCTCTGCATAACTTCTTATACTTGTGCCGACCTGTTTGAACAAAAACTTTTATTAGATAAATCCTTAGAAGCTATCAATGAGCTATGCGATTATTCAAAGGGGAAAGATTTATTAATAGCTGTAGGTGCACCACTTATTCATAACTATTGTCTTTATAATTGTGCATACATAATTTTTGAAGGAAAAATTCTTGGAATAGTTCCTAAAAGCTATATACCAAACTATACGGAATTTTATGAAAAAAGATGGTTTACTGAAGGTATAGGAATTGTAAATAAAAAAGTAACTTTATTTTTCCAAGAAAATATTCCTTTTGGAACTAATTTAATCTTTACTAGTGGAATTTTCAGATTTGGCTTTGAAGTTTGCGAAGACTTATGGGTCGTTATTCCTCCAAGTAGCTATCTTAGCTTAATGGGAGCAAATATTATTGGGAACCTATCTGCATCTAATGAGATAGTAAGCAAAGCTGACTACCGAAAAGATTTAGTTAAATCTCAAAGTGCTAGATGTATTTCATCTTACATATATGCTTCCTCCGGAGTTTTTGAGTCCTCAACAGATTTAGTCTTTAGTGGTGACTTACTTATAGGAGAGAATGGAGTTCTACTTAATAATAATGATAGATTTCAACGAGAAAATGAGGTTATAACTTCAATAGTAGATGTAACTAGGTTAAATAGCCAAAGATTAAAAAATGTTAGTTTTAGAGATAGTGTTAAATTAATACCTTTTGAGGCTTTAGAAATAAATTTTAAATTTAATAATATAGATTATAAATCTTTTGATAGATATTTAGATAAGCATCCTTTTGTGCCTTCTGATGAAGCTCAAAGGGAAATCAGATGTAGAGAAATATTTAGCATACAAACTGCCGCTTTAGCTAAAAGAATAACTCATACAGGACTGAAAAAAGCAGTAGTTGGTATATCTGGTGGCCTTGATTCTACATTGGCCCTCTTAGTTATTGTAAAAACTTTTGATATGCTTAATATACCAAGAGAAAATATAATAACAGTAACTATGCCTGGCTTTGGAACCACAGATAGAACTTACAATAATGCAGTTAGTCTATGTAAAAACTTAAGTGCAGAACTTAGAGAAATAAATATAGTTCCTGCTTGTTTGCAGCATTTTAAAGATATAAATCATCCTGTAGAAAAACACGACGTAACATATGAGAATGTTCAAGCAAGAGAAAGAACTCAAATTCTTATGGACATATCTAATAAAGAAGGCGGTCTTTTAATTGGTACTGGAGATTTATCAGAATTAGCATTAGGGTGGTGCACATATAATGGAGATCATATGTCCATGTACGGTGTAAACTGTTCTATTCCTAAAACATTGGTAAGATATTTAGTTAAGTATGTGGCACAAAAGGAAGTTGAAGGAGAAGTTTCTGATATTCTAATGGATATATTAGACACTCCTGTAAGTCCAGAACTTCTACCTATGGATGAAGAAGGTAATATAGCTCAAAAAACAGAAGATATTGTAGGTCCTTATGAACTTCACGACTTCTTCCTATATCATTTTGTAAGACAGCACGAAACTCCAGAAAAGATATTATTTTTAGCAACAAATGCTTTTAAAGATAACTATGATGAAGAAATAATTAAGAAATGGCTTGATACCTTTATAAGAAGATTTTTTACTCAACAATTTAAACGTTCTGCAATTCCTGATGGACCAAAGGTTGGTACTGTAAGTCTCTCTCCTCGTGGTGACTGGAGAATGCCGTCAGACGCAAGCTATAGACTTTGGCAATAGAATCTAAAACCTAGATATTTGACTTATCACCGGTGTTTATGTATTCATAGGAGTAGCTCTGAAAGTACATCTAACAATTTAAGCGAGCCTTAGATATAACTTAAAATAGTTAACCGTGCAGAGGATATATATATAGAACTACACCAGAAATTAGACTTATACGCAGGGAGATGTTACCAAAGCTGAAAGGACATATAAAAACTTTTTAATCAATCTTAGCGAAGTATTTTAGAAAATCTTAGAACTTTTGATATGTCTGAGGTACGAGTTTATCAAGAGTTCTTAGATTTTGAAAATACTGAGCTTTAGATTGATTAAAAGTTTTTATAGTGCTGAAGCTTGGTAACATCTCTCGGAGTATAAGTCTAATTTCGGCCGTGCTTCTCTATATTAAAAAGTTCTTATCTGGTTGAAAGGGTATGCTCTAAGTATTGCATGACCTTTTAAATCCTTGGTATTAATACATCCTAGCATCCTGCTATCTGTACTATTGCTTCTATTATCGCCTAATACAAATACCTGTCCCTTTGACACATTATATGTTGTTTTAGGTGTAATTGGTTCTGTTATAGTATTAGGTGCTAGATAATTTTCTGCAATTTGCTTACCATTTACATAAACTTTTCCATCTTTTATATCAACTTGATCTCCCTCTACCCCTATAATCCTCTTTATGTAATAGTCGTTGTCTTCATTTTTAGAATCAAATACAACTATTTCTCCTCTTTTTATGTTGTTTGTCTCCACACTTAATTTCTCAAGAAAAATCACATCATTGTTGTGAAGAGTTGGCTGCATAGACGGACCATCTACATTTGCTCTTGCAAGCACATAACTATGAAAAACAAATGCTAGAACTAAAGCTACCAGTATTGAAAGACCATATTCTTTTATTTCTTTAACAATATTTATCTTATGAGATTCTTCCTCACTACTGCTCATTTACAATACACCTCCTAACACTTTCTATTATTGTATTATACATATAGCGTTATTCATCTTCCATTTATTAATAAATGGAAGATGAATAACGCTATAATAATTAAAAGGGAGACTAGTATAAAGTTTTTTCAATGCTGTTAAATCTATACTACATCAAATTTATTGAATAAATATTTAATTTTTAAAAACATTTTGTAAACAATGTTATTTTGATTTTTTACATCTAGTTCTAATAGCGAATACTGTAAAGATAACTATAGGTATTAATAAAAAATTTATTAAACACACATAACTATAGATATTTAAAATTTGAAATAGACCAATTAAATTATAACTTGCCGCAAAAGAAAGTGCATAGACAAGCCCTGTTATACAATAAGGTAAAATATCCATATTAAACAATTTCTCTATTTTCAATTCTTTTAATATATTTATTAATGCAAAAAAAGTTACTATGTACTTTGCAAACCATCCAGCTAAAACCTGAAATATTACATAAAATTCTCCACTTGCTATAAATCCAAAATAGGATATGAGCTGAGTTTGAATTAGTTTTGGATATATTATGGAATTAGCCCTTTCTACAGTAAAGGTTGAAAGAATTCCATTTGTAGATACAATAATCATATGTACAATAAAAATTATACTAACCAATGCACATCTCCGTAATTTCTTAGTATTGTTAATCTGAGATAGATAAACTAAAGATATAGTTGAAGTAGCAAAAAGTCCTAAAGACTTTGCTATTGCAATAAAAAAGTTGAAATTTATTCCTTCTGCAAAAATAGGAAATAATCGATTATATTTTTTAAATGGAGCCGTAAGTATGTATAGGTTAATTCCATTTATTATAGATATTACCATACACATCATAATTACTACAACTACAGAGTTTTTACCTTTTTTTATAGTATATAAACCAGGTAGAACAATAAAAAGTAGAATATACCATTGAGGACTTTCAATAAATAGATTAACATGAATTACACTAGTTTCTACAGAAGCACATTCCACCATAGTGAAAAATATTGTAAGCGCAAAAATTATTAGGAATGTTTTGCCTAAAAGCTTTCCAAAAGCAAGTTCAAATACCTCTTTTAAACTATTACACTTCCTTTTTACCCATATGTTTATTATATAGTCAAAACAAATAATAATAATTAATGCTGATATTATAACAGCAACCCAACTATCTCTTCCTGAATTTCTCATGAATATGCCTGGATACGTCTTAAGAGAAACTATAGAAGAAGCACACATAATAAAAAAGAAATGCTTAAAACTTAATTTATCCATTTAACATTCTCCATCCTTTGCAAATGTTGGTACCTTATTATTATTTACTAAAGAATGAATGTTATCCTAAAAAATACAGATACTAAAAAAGGGTGATAACTATGAGTGAATATATTGAATATATAAATCAGCGCTTAAAAGATACTATTGATTTAAAACACCGTGAAGTAAATTGTAATCTAGGAATTATTCATTTGTTTTATATTGATAATCTTTGTGATGCTAAAGTAATTAGTCAGTTTATAATTACTCCGTTTATGACAAATGAAAATATACAATCGGATATAAATAGTATAAAAAAAGATGTACTATTTAGCAGTTCTGCTGAAAGTATAAAATCCAAAGAGGAATCTTTAATTCACATTTTATCTGGTGATGTAGTTATAATTTTCGATTTTATTGATGATGTAATATATTGTGAGGCCAAGGGATTTAGTAAAAGAAGTGTATCCACACCAATAACAGAACAAATTATAAAGGGACCTAGAGAAGGTTTTTCCGAATCATTTGTTGATAATATTTCATTAATAAGAAGAAGAATAAAAAATCCTGATTTAACAATTGAAAGCTTATATATTGGTAAAAAGTCAAATACCGTAGTAGTATTAGCTTATATTAAAGGCTCTGCTCCCGAAACTCTCATAAGATATGTAAAAGAAAAAGTCAATAAAATAAGCATTGATTTTATCTTAGATACTAATTACATAGAAGAAGAGCTTAAGTGTAAAAAAACTCTTTTTGATACTATAGGATATACAGAAAAACCAGACATTGCAGCTTCTAAGCTGCTGGAGGGTAGAATCGCAATCATAGTAGATGGAACAGCTTTTGTACTAACGGCACCTTATTTCTTTCTAGAAAACTTTTATATGGCTGACGATTACTACCTAAATAGATATTATACAAATACTACTAGAATAATACGTTTCATTGCCTTCATTCTGGCAGTATTATTACCAGGTTTTTATGTAGCAATAGATTGCTACCACTTTCCTCTAATTCCATTGATTTTTATTTTTAGATTAGCTGCTTCAAGGGCTGATGTTCCATTTCCCTTAATACTAGAGGTGCTTTTAATGAGTTTTTTCTTTCAGCTTTTAAGGGAGGCTGGAATAAGACTTCCTCAACCTATAGGTCAGGCAATGAGTATTGTTGGCGCTTTAATACTAGGTGATGCTGCTGTGGGATCAGGTCTTGCTTCACAAAGTACTGTTATAGTCGTAGCACTTGCATCTATATCCTCATTTCTAGCACCTAAACTTTACTCAGCAATATCTATATGGGTTTTAATAGTTATTTTATTATCGTCTCTTCTAGGATTAATGGGGTTTTTTGCATCAATTTTTATACTTTTAGCTCATGCTGCATCTCTAAACAGTTGTGGTTATCCATATTTGCTACCTTTTAGTACTTCAACTGACTTCAAATATAAGGATCTTATTTTTAGGAAAGAGCTAAAGGATATATCTAAAGAAATTTTATATAAGGATGATAAAAAATGAAGAAATTTTTTTTATATTTCATTATATCAACCACCTTTTTGCTTAATGGTTGTTTTAATTACAAAGACATAGATAAAGTTTTATTTGTAACTTCCGTTATTGTAGATATAGATAACAACAATAGTCCTGTAATTTACGTAGAAGCGTTTAAGCCAACAAGAGGTGGAAGCGGTGAGTCTGGAAAAGGAGAAAGAATTTTATACAATGGTTCAGGAAAAACTATATTTGAAATAGCAAGAGATTTAAATTTATCTTCAAGTTATAAGATTAACTACAGTCAAAATAGAGGAATTATATTTACTCAAAAGGCTGCTGAAAAATGCCTAAGTGATTTTATTGACTTTTTTGATAGGGATCAAGAACTAGTAGTAAGAGCTGATTTTTTAGTTTACAAAGGAGATGTACAAAAACTAATCAATGCAAAGTTAAAAGAGCAAGAATTTATTGGTCTGTTTGTACATGATTTGATTTATAATATACCAGCATCCTCTAGAGGTATAATACTTAGTCTTAACGATTTTTTAAACAAGAGTTATACCAAGAATAGCACCGCTGTAGTAACCATGATAGGTATGAAAGAAAATCAAACTGAAGATAATCTAGAAGTAAGCGATGGAGCTATTATTAAGAATTTTAAAATGGTAGATACCTTAGATAGAAAACAAGCAGAAGGTTATAACTTTCTTATAGATAATATCCGTCGTGGCACCTTAGAAGTAGGTAATCCTAGTGCTGATGGAAAATTTATAACTCTTGAAATATTAAAAAGCAAAACAAATACAAAAATATACTATGATGGAAAATCAGTAACTGTAAAAAAAGTAATTTACACAAAAACCAGCATAGCCGAAGTTCAACAAAGGTTTACATACAATAAAGAAATGACAAACAAATTAGAAAAAAATGCAGAATCAAATATAAAGCTAGCCTGTACTAGGATATTCGAAGAATATAAAAAGAAAAATCTTGATATATTTAACATATCTGATGATTTTGATAGAAAATATCCTAGAGAAAAAATAGATGATGTTCTTAGCAAAGCTCAATTAGAAGTTGAAGTCCATGTATATGTAGAAGGTTCTTCAGATACAACTGATTTTGGGTCAAAAAATTGAAATGTATATTAATTTGGAGGTTATAATGGAAATTTTCCATTATAACCTCCAAAAATTTTGTAACATTATATACTGCAAAGCCTGTGATTTTTTCTTGTAAATTAAAACTGGCAATACTTTTTACAGATTTTTATTTATAAATATCAACTAACAATCCACTTATATCATCAATAGTAGCTGCTACATTTAAATTTTCTTTCTGTTCACTCATCAACATTTGTGTCAGTTCATCCAGTTTTTGATCAATAGTATCTACAGTTATAAAATATTGTGTTTGCCAGAAACTTATGTCTTTTTTTACTCCATACATATGATTTAGAACAGATTCTAGGTATTCCTTTATCATTTTTTTATATGCTTTCACATCTACATGACACTTAGTTATAGCTAGTCTATTTCCTTTTTTCTTTATATTATCAAACATCTCTTTAAGCTGTTGTTGTGATTTCTTATCCATCTGGGAATTAAAGCTTTGAGAAAAATCCTTTTTAACTGATAGATTTTTCTTCTCAGAAGGTACAGAAGAACTTCTACCTACTCTAGATATTTCCATTATTTAAACCTCCATAATGTAATATGTATCTAATAATTAATATTCATATTTATTATATCTAATATTTATCTAAAAAAATATAGATATCTAAGATTTTAAAAATAATTACAACAAATGTTTTAGTATGTATAGTTCTCAATTTAAGAAGTTATGAAAAAATGAAAGCCAGATAGATTTTAATCTCTATCCGGCCTTAATCACTATATTTACATTAATCCTTTTTCATAAGCTTCTACCATTTTCTTAACCATGTTTCCACCAACTGATCCAGCTTCTCTTGAAGTAAGGTCTCCATTATATCCTTCTTTTAAGTCTACTCCAACTTCTCTCGCAGATTCCATTTTAAATTGATCTAATGCAGCTTTAGCTTGAGGTACTAATACTCTATTATTGTTTGACATAATGATATTCCTCCTCTTATTCTTTATATTAGATTCAGTTAAGCTATAAGGTTGTTTTGTAATTTAACCTTATGATATAAGTTTGTACAGTTTAAGGATTATTACTCCTTAAAAATATATGAAAATTTGTAAATGCTTATTTAAGTAGTATAAAAATAACTGTTATACTCTCTAATTTTCATAAATACGTATATTTATTCCATCTTTTGAACCTTTTATAAATCCGTTTTTAACTATAATATTACCATTAATATCAGACCTAAAAACTATAATTCCTTTTTCACTAATTCTTTTTATTATTTTTAAATCAGGTGTACCTATGCCATCACAACTAACTACTGCAATTTTAGGTTTTAATACATTTAGAAACTCCTCTGAACTACTAGTATTTAAGGCGTGATGTGGCACTTTTAGAACATCACATTCTATAAGCTCCCCATTATTAATCAAGTCTTCCTCTTCTTGTTTTTCACAATCCCCTGCAAATAAATATTTTACTCCATCTATTTCTCCCTGTATTACTATTGAATTATTATTTTCTATTTTTTTATCTTCTCTAATTGGTCCTATTGCTTTTAAATTAATCTTTCCATGTTTAAGTTTCCAATCCTTGCTTACGGACTTAACTTTTATGCCACTTTGCACTAATTTTCTATATAAATCATATCTTATATTATTATTGTGCATAGGAAGAAATACAGTATGGACTTTTTTATTTTCAACTATTTTTAAAAGTCCACCATAATGATCATCATGATAATGAGTTAATATAATAGTATCAATTTTGTTTATTTCATTTGAATTTAAATATTCCAAAATTCTATTCGTATAATAAGCCGCACCTGTATCTATTAGATAATTCTTATCTTGGCATTTAATTAAAATACAATCACTTTGACCTGTATCTATAAAATGCACTTCATATTTATAATGTCTAGCTGACACAGTACTACTAATACATATAATAATTAACAGAACAAATATAGTTGCCTTTCTTCTCATTTAATCACCTCCATAAGACAGATATTTCATTTATTTTTTGTAATATATAACTTTATATTCTTATATGGTTAACTTCTAGTCTTTTCTTTTAGAGAACACAGAAAAAAGCTGCCTCAAAATAATTTCAAAAATCATTTTGAGACAGCCTTTTTACTTTCATTTTTTATTTTAATCGTGTTCCTTCTTCATCTTGAACAACAAGGCCTCTTTTCATCAACCCACCTAAAGCATTTTTAAAATAATTTTTACTTTGTTTAAAAACTCTTTTGATGTCTTCTGGTGAACTCTTATCATTAAAAGGCATAAAACCATCGTGCTTCTTTATATACTCTAATATTTGTTCCTGAAGTCCAAGTCTTTCATCTACTGGTTTTTTTCTTGGAGTAAGCCCAAGTTTTCCATCTTCATATATTTTCTTTATTCTAAGTTTTAATTCATAACCTTCTTTAAGTTCTGTAAAATATTCATTGTGTAATATAACGCCTCTATAATTATTATCAACTGCTATCATAGCACTTTCATTAGTTTGAAATCCATAAACTATGCCTATTACATCATCGCCTACTCTATATTTGCTTTCCTGTATTTCTTCTAAATTTTCAACATCCAAGTTTTCCAAGTGTTTATCAACATCTGCAGTTGCTGCAATTCTACCTGTTTTATCTAGGTATATGTAAAACAGATACTTGTTTCCTTCTATCAATGGGTATTCTTGTTCTTTAAATGGAACAAGTATATCTCTTTCTAATCCAAAGTTTACAAAACTTCCAAACTTAGTTTTCCCTTCTACTTTAAGATAAGCGATATCTCCAACTGTAGCTAAAGGCTCTTTTAATGTTGCTATTATTCTATCCTTTGAGTCTCTATATATAAAAGCATTAACTTCATCTCCAATAGAAAGTTCTTTCCCTAAAGCACTTTTATTAGGTAAAAGTACATCATCACTAGTATTCCCTGTACCTGCATCAAGATAGTATCCAAACTCCGCTGTTCTTACTACCTTTAGGTTATTAAATTCTCCAATATTTATCATGTCGTTTTTCACTCCTCACGTTTCTTTCTTACTAAGACATAGCTGAACCTTATTATATACTATTCTTACCATGGTTACTACTATTTATAAGAAAAATGTGAAGTAAATCTTCTGCCCTTAATTTTTTATTACAACTTCAAGTATATTATTTTTTAACTTTTCTATATCTGGTACATAACTCTTTAATAATCTTACATTTCCTTCAATCTTATAAAATCCAAGAGAAGCTGGAATCAAAACATTTTCCCCCTTTTCTATACTTTCAGTTCCATCATCGTATATAATTTTCCCTTGACCATCTACGCAGGTGAATACATAAAATCTTTCTTCATCACTGCATTCCGAAAATTCTTTATACACATCGTATAGTTCTAACGAAAATTTATCACAGGCACAGTAATATATTTTACTATAACCATTTCCTTCAACTTTAACTCCCGTACTTTTCTCGCCCTTCAAATCTAAGTTAACTACATCCAGCGCTTTTTCAACATGAAGTTCTCTTCCCCTATTATAATCATACACTCTATAGGTAGTATCACTATTCTGCTGTATTTCTGCTATTATAACTCCTTTGCCAATAGCATGAATTAAACCGCTCTTAACAAAATATACGTCTCCCTTTTTAACGGGAATTTTATTCATATATGTTTCTAATTTCCCTTCTTCTATAGCTTTCTTAAACTGTTCCTTAGTACAGCCTTCTTTTGTTCCAACTACAAGGTTAGCACCTTCAAAAGCCTCAACCACATACCACACCTCGGTTTTTCCCATTTCACCTTCTGTTTCCATAGCATACTTATCCTCTGGATGAACTTGAACGGATAGCTTATCTTTAGCATTTATAAGTTTTATTAAAAGAGGAAATGATTCTTTTGATATTTTTGTACCAATTAATTTAGAACCTTTTAAATTAATTAATTCATCTAACTTTTTACCTTTAAATTCCCCATTTTTAACTACAGATATTCCATGACAGTGGCATGCCACATCCCAGCTTTCGCCTATATCTCCGTCTGGTAGTTTATCTCTGAATAGCTCTAGATTCCTACCTCCCCATATTTTATCAAAATAAATATTTTTAAATTTTATAGGATACATATGTTTTTCTCCTTCCAATAGGAAATGTACTTGATACTGTAATAATGATATAAAATTAGCTTAAAATCTATTTAACTTTTATCCAATAACTACCTACTTTGATACTCCTATATAACTCAAATTTCACTTCATTTACTTTTCATAATAGCAACTGCTGCAGCACCAACTATTCCTGATTTTGTTTTTAGTGCTGCTGGAACAATCTTACAGCTTTCATTTAAAACTTTAAAACATCTTTCTTTTACTACCTGCTTAACCTTATCAAATAATACATCTCCAGCCATGGCTACTCCCCCGCCAATTACAACTTTTTCCGGGTCAAAAGTAGTTATAGCATTAGCAACGCCTATGCCAAGATATCCTAAAGCTTTATCAATAATTTCAAGTGCAAGTTTGTCTCCTAAGCTAGCTTCCTTAAAAACTTCATGTGAAGTAACCTTCTTGTAATTATTTAATGAACTTTCTATGCCCTTTACTAAAGCTTTATTAGCTTCTCTAGCAATAGCTGTGCCTGAGGCAAGTACTTCCAAGCATCCAAAATTACCACAATTACATCTTGGTCCATTTGGTAAAATAGTAGTATGTCCTAACTCTAAAGCATTGCAGGTAGTTCCTCCATATATTTTTTCACCTATAATAGCTCCTGCGCCAATACCTGTGCTGACTGTAATATACACCATATTTTTTGTACCTTTACCTGATCCAAACAAATACTCTCCAATAGTTGCTGCATTTGCATCATTTTCTAAATATGTCTTTATTTTAAACTTATCTTCTATATGCTTAACAATCTCAATATTTTTAAAAGGTAAGTTAGGTGGATCTAAAATAACCCCCTTATTTGAGTCTAAAGGTCCCGGAGATCCAACACCTATAGCCTTAATTTCATCAACATCTTTTCCGCTTTCTTCTATCACTTCTTTTATTATAAAAAATATCCTTTTTAATAATTCTTCTTGCCCTTCCTGAGCATTTGTAGGAATAGTTTTTTCATTTATTATATTTCCTTCTAGATTAGTAAGAGCACAGGCAATTTTAGTTCCCCCTAAATCTACAGCTATTATATAATTTTTTTTCATATATATATTTACTCCCAATCTAAAATTATATTTATAGTGGTAATTATAAGACTTCCACCTATTACAAAAGCGGAAGTCTTACTTCATTTCAACTTAAAAATTACTACTAAGCTATTAAACTCAATTAAATAATTCTAAAATCCGTTATTCTCTGATACTTCTTTTATCCAGTATCCACTACTTTTAATAACCCTCTTTTGAGTTTTTAAATCTAGCTGAATAAATCCATATCTATTCTTATAAGCATTGCTCCATGACCAATTATCTATGAATGTCCACATATGATAGCCTTTTACATTACAGCCTTCTTCAATAGATTTATGAAGCCATATTAAGTGATCTCTTATAAAATCTATTCTGTAGTTGTCCTCTATTCTGCCATCCTTTATAAATCTCTCTTCGTCTTGTACTCCCATACCATTTTCTGAAATATACCATTCAATATTTCCATAGTTCTCTTTTAAATTTATTGCTATATCATATATTCCCTTTTCATAAATTTCCCAACCTCTATAGACATTCATCTTTCTACCTGGCATTTCATAGTTATCAAAGAAATTATCAGGCATAAGAGGCGCTTCTGGATTTGGCATAGAAGCTTTAGCCTTTACTCTTCTTGGTTGATAGTAATTAACTCCTAGAAAATCAATTGTATTGTTCTTTAGTAATTCACTATCGCCCTCTTGTACCATTGGCATTAAGCCTTCCTTCTTTATTATTTCCTTTAACTCCTCAGGATACTCTCCCTTCACTGCTGGATCCAAGAAACTTCTATTAAAGAATAAATCTGCTATATTTGCTGCTTTTAGATCTGCTGGATTACTGCTTCTTGGATAAGAAGGAGTTAGATTTAATACTATACCTATTTTTCCACCATCAATATTCAAGCTTCTAAATTCTTTAATAGCTTTAGCATTGGCTATCATTGTACCGTAAGCAACTTGAACTGCTCTATTAAAATCTACTACATTAGGGTAGTGAAAATCGTATAAATATCCCCCTTCTACAGGTACTATAGGTTCATTAAATGTAAGCCACTTTTTAACTCTATCCCCAAATAGCTCAAAACATACTTTTGCATACTTAGCATAAGCATCAACTACTTCTCTGCTTTCCCATCCACCTTTTTCTTGCAGCTCTAAAGGCATATCAAAGTGAAATAAATTTATAAAGGGTTCTATATCATTTTCTAATAACTCATTTATTACATTATTATAAAACTTTACAGCCTTTTCGTTCGCTTGTCCCAATCCACCGGTCATCAACCTTGCCCAGGAAATAGAGAACCTGAAACTATTATGTCCTATTTGCTTCATAAGCTTTATATCTTCTTTATATTGATGATAAAAGTCTGAAGTAACTTCTGGACCTACGCCATCAAAGAATCTATGAGGTTCTTTTTCATACCAGTAGTCCCATATATTTAGTCCCTTTCCATCTTCTCTTGCTGCACCTTCCATTTGAGTTGCAGAAGCTGCACTTCCCCACCAGAATCCTTCTGGAAACTTATATTGAATTGTCAATCTTTATTCCTCCTTATGCTCCTACCTTAATTTATAAAGCTCAACTATTTCTGTTGCTAAATCCCTAACAGTCATTGCTGTCATAAGATGATCCTGTGCATGAATTAATAATATATTTATAGGATTTGACTCTCCACCTGCTTCACCCTGTATTAACTTAGTTTGAAAGCTATGAGCTTTTCCTAACTCTGTTGTTGCTTCCTTAAGCAGTTCTTCAGCTCTTTGGAAATCCCCTTTTTTGGCTTCCTGTATTGCTTCCATAGCACAGGATCTTCCATTACCTGCACATAATATTAATTCAAATGCTATACTATTTATATCTTCCATCATTTATTACCTCCGCTATAATTCCTCTATAATTTTATACGTTATCTGTTATAGATTAACTAATATCTTATTAGTTAACTACACATTACCATTATTAATTTCAGCTTGCTGCTCTTCTTTATGATATTGTCTATCAATCATAATTATAAATGGTGTCCATATTACAAATACTATTAATAGGTTAACAAGCTGTAATATTCCTCCTGATATAGAACCGGTTGCAAGCATTCCACTGAAAAATATTGGCACTGTCCATGGAACGTCAACACCTATCGGTACTGGAACAACACCTATTGACATTACAAAGTATGTGAATGCTGTTACAACCATTGGTGCTAAAATCCAAGGTATTAATATCATTGGGTTTAAAACTATTGGTAATCCAAATATTACTGGCTCATTTACATTAAATATACCTGCCGGTCCTGCTAATTTACTTAACTCCTTCAGCTGTCTGCTTTTTGCAAATATAATTATTCCAATAATTACTGCCAAGGTCATACCTGTTCCACCCATTCCAACGGTAAAGGTATCCATAAACTGTTTATTAACAATGTGTGGAAGGTGTTTTGCTCCTGCTTGGTATGCTTGAAAGTTTTCAAGTGATAACGCTCTCCAAATTGGATCTAAAACTGAGTTTACAATTATTTGTCCATGTAATCCAAAGAACCAGAACAACTGTATAAAGAAAATTGCAATCAAGCTAGCAATTAAACCAGAACCTAAAACCATTAGTGGAGCTTGTATTATTTTATATACAAAATCATGTATATTATTCCAAGGAGTAAATGTAAATGCCATTCTTACTATAAGAAAGAAACTTAAAGTTATAAATGCAGGAATAAGTGAACTAAAGGATCTTGCAACTGCATCGGGAACTCCTGCTGGCATCTTAATTGTCCAATTTTTTTGTATTACTTTTCTATATATTTCTACTGCTATGAATGCTGCTATTATTCCAACGAACATTCCCTTAGCTCCAAGCCTGTCAAGTGGAATAACTCCATCTACTACATCCTTTGCAGTTTTTCCAAACTGAAGTGTTGTAGGCGTCAATAGTACAAAGGAAGCAACCGCTACTGCTGCACCATAAACTGCCTCTACCTTATACTGCTTACTTAAACTATATCCAATACCAAATACTACAAACAAAGTCATTATTGACATAGTAGAATTTGATGCTGCACCTAATAAATTCTTTAACTCATTTAAACCAGCAGTACCTAAAATCCTATCTAAGTATGGTAGATTAGATATAACTACGAATATTGAACCAAATATGATTAAAGGTAAACTCAACATGAAGCCTTCTCTTAAAGCAGCTAAGTATTTATTATTGTTTAGCTTATCCGCTATAGGCATTAAGTATCTATCAAGAAAACTCATTATATTATCCATAAATTTAATACCTCTTCTTTCTTTATTGTATTTTTAATAATCACTTTATACTATTTTGCTATCATCGAAATTGCAGTATTTAAAATAGCATTTCCGTCACATCTTCCGTAGTCCATAGGTTTAATAACATCAAGCTTTATCCCAATGTCATTAGCCTTTGGTTCTAACTTTCCCTTTAAAAATCTCATTTGTGGCCCTATTAATAGAACATCTGCCTTTTTCATTTCTTCCTCAACCACATCTTGAGAAACTGCCCAAATATTACATTCAATACCTCTTTGTTTTGCTGCCTCCTCCATCTTCTTCACTACTAAACTTGTTGACATACCTGATGCACATGCTAATAAAATATTCATAATAATTCCTCCTAAAAATTTGATTTTTATTTTAATTTCTTATTTTTTGTTTCTTACACTTATTTATATAGCAATACTCATGCCAAACTTTTTTTAACTTCGACTTGATATACTTCTTTTATATTATAATTCCTTATTTTTTTGATATCCTTTTCTGAAATCCTCTCCATGAAACCTTTACTTAAGCTACTTTAAATATTTTTATTGATTAAGAAAAATTTTATACCTTTTACAAAAAAATATAGGATAAACAATCTGTTTACCCTATATAAATTCACTTTTTTTATACACATTATATATTTTTTATACACGCCAAGCAAAGTATTAATCTGTATACTACTTTTTATACACATCATACTACTAAATACTACTTCTAAAAATATATTTTATACACATATAGATAATTATATACTCAAAATTATCATAAGCATATAACACAATTCATCCTCTAAGAATTCTATATTATAAAAGCTCTCTATTGATAGTAACCCATCTTTTAAGTCGGCATATTCCTTTGAGTAAGTATTTTTTATTTCTTCTCTTCTTAAACACTTTGAAGTTTGCTCCTTATTTATTAATCGCACTACTGCACAAGCCAAATGTAATATAAAACCTGAAACCTTATATATGTCTAAATCTACAGTTATGGCTTCTCTAATTGTATCTATGAGCTTTATACACAAAGGCTTGAAATCACTTATGTTTAATTCTTTTATCTCTTTTTCTAAACCTTCGAATATATCCTTATAAATATCTTCTGGGGTTTTTATGCTTTTAACTATATCTTTAATTCGAGTATAATTGCTATCTAAAAATAGTTCTGAAGTAGGAATAAACGGTATATCGTAAATGTTAGGATTCACTGTTCCTACTACTGCAATTATCTTCTTGCCTTTTGATAGAACATTTATAGTATTGTACATTTCCTTCTTATCATTAGCTGATATAGCAATAACCTGTATATCTTTTTCACTTAAATTTATTCTTTCTTCTATCATATTTTTTAATTTGACAGCACTACCTTCCCCTGTGATACAGGTTGTTATTATTATGTTATCTTTGCTAGGTATATAAGTTTGAGTTAAACTCATATTGTTACTATTGAGGAAGCTTATTGAATGTTTTACTTCTTCCACTATCTGATGAATGTTATTGTTTGTCTGTGACTTTCTTGCGCATTCAATAACTAAAAGTGTGGACACCATATCAATGGCTCTTATTTCTATACCTGTTTCCTCAGTTATTAGCTCTCCAAACATTCCTAGTGATCCCATGTCTACTAGAAGCATTACTCCAGCTCCTTGATGATTTTCGATTATTAAATTTTTAAGTTCCTCATATGCATTTTTAGGTTTTTTATCAAGACTCATATCATAAGCATAAACATTATTTCCACCAACTAGTTTATTAGCTACCTCTGTCATTGAAGATGCCGTACTTTTTCCGTGCATAGCTACAACAATAATTGGTTTATTACTTACTGTATCTCCATCTACCTCCTCTATACATAAAAACATTGCTATAAAACCTACTTCATCAGCAGGGATTTTAATATTAAATTCTTCTTCTAATTTATTAGCTATAATTAAAGCCAATCCATACTCTTCTGCATGTTTTTGTATTATTTCATTTAGATTATGGTTCACTATTTTCTTATGGTGTAATATTCTTTCAACACTGGAGCTCACATGAAGACACAAACCATAAAATACTTTTGTAGGAAAAATTCTTTTTAATTGTTCAGAAGCAGTCTTTAAAAAATTTTCTACTATAGTGATAATATTATCGTTTACAATTTTAGATAATTCTTCTTTATTTACCTCTTGTTCAAACTTTCCTATATATTTATTAAAATAGTTCTTTATATCAAAGGACATTATAAAATTAATATCTTCTTCTTCAACTCCACGGTCTTTAAGTTCTTGAATTCTTTTTTCAATACTCTCATAAAAGTTATCAGGTAGTAAATCATAATTAGAGTCAAAATGAAGTCTCGTACCCTTAGAATTAAAACTAAGTTTCATATCCTCTTTCATAATTTTATCAACTCTTTGAGAGTATTGCTTATACATAACTAATCCCTGTCTTACATTACTTGAAAAATCTGTGCTATGCACTTCTATCTTCTTCTGTCCTTTAGATACAAACTTCAAGAATGCATTTGCACAGCCTAACTGAATATCGCTTTTTAACTGACCTATGTTTCCACTACAATTATAAAGTAGTAGAGCTCTTATTGTGTTTGTGGATACTGTTATTTCTCTTCCTATTCTTATAGATTCTGTTTTAAAAAAACCACAAATAAGTTCAAATCTTTCATCTAATGTCCTGTCTTTTAAGGCAGGCACATTTATTGTAATAGGAATTCTTCTTGTAAATGTGGATAACAGAGTAACATCAACATCTTCAGTGGTAGCACAAATTATAAGTACCTTGCTATTCTTTTTTTTATCTATATCTCCTAAAGGAGTATATACTCCTTTATCTATAAGCATAAACAACATTTCTTGACCTTCTGGTGGTAATCTATGAACTTCATCTAAAAACAAAATTCCTCCATTAGCCTTATCTACCAGCCCTAGCCTATCTCTATCTGCGCCAGTAAATGCTCCTTTTTTACAACCAAAAAGATGAGCTAGAAGTAGTTGTGGATTATTTGCATAATCCGCACAATTAAAAGAAACAAAAGGTGAGTTGTAAGGAAGAACCTCTTTTTCTATTGTAAATTTGTACATTAATTCTGCAAACATTGTCTTTCCAACTCCAGTAGGGCCCAAAAGTAGTGTATGAAGTCCATTTGGAGGATAAAGTATAGCTGCTTTAGCCTGCTGAATGCATTTCTTTAAACTTCTGTTCCCTCCAATAAGTGTATCAAAACTACCATTAACTTTTATGGACTTTTCACTTTCCTCAGATAGGTTTACTGTATAAACAATGGGCTTACCCTTTATCTTATATATCTTCCCCGCATCACAAAGCTTATTTAAAATAGCACTAACATTTGTTCTTTGAAGAGATAATGCATCTGCAATTTCTTTAGTAGTGCAACCAATAGTCTTACTTTTATCTTCTGATTTTTGTTCATTACATCTATCATTTAGATAGTTAAATATTATATCTTCCGATTTTTTCATAGTATATCACCTTCTATGTTGTAATATTATTAATCATATTTATATTGGGATTATAGCATATGTATTATTTATTTTATACACTTGTACACTTGACCGCTTAACACAAAATCTATGATTTGACGATGGTCGCTTACTCTGTGATTACTCCTCTAACGTTAGGAAGAGGAGTTTCATATAAAGAATTTTCTTATAATTAAATATATTTAAAATGAAAATTAGGTGATTAATATTATTATTTAATTATCATTGAATTTATTCCAAATGTGATTTATAATAAATAAGACACTACATATAGTGTGTATTTTTGGTTACACCACCATATGTAGTGATTGTTGTGCGTTTTTACATATAAGGGGGTTGTCTTCTATTGAATTCTATAAAAGATTTATTTAAGAGATATTATACGAAAAAATTGGAAATAAACGGTGATAAAACTGTTTTTGATTTATTTAAATGGAAAAAGGTTGACATATTTTTAAAGGACCATAAAACAGATAAAGTGTTAGTTGATATGAAGGACTTGGAGTTTCCTGAGCATTATTCTCAAACTGCCTGTGATATTATAGCTTCCAAGTACTTTAGAAGAGCTGGAGTACCAAATGAGACTGGTTATGAAGACAGTATGAAATCTGTTGCAGATAGAATGGTTAATTTTTGGCGTGAATCTCTTAAGAATGAAGGAATCATCAAGACTGAAGAAGATTCCTCTATTTTTTATGATGAATGTGTTTATACTCTATTAAATCAGATGTATGCCCCTAACTCACCCCAGTGGTTTAATACTGGCCTTTCACTTTCTTATGGGATAAAAGGTGCTAAACAGGCAAACTACTACTATAATGAAGACGAAGGTAAAGTCGTGGAAAGTCCTGATAATTATACAAGAACTCAAGCTTCAGCTTGTTTCATACTATCTATTGAAGATAAACTTTTAGGACCTCATTCTATATCTGAGCAATATGTTACTGAAACAAAACTTTTCAAAGGCGGTTCAGGTACTGGAACAAACTTCTCTAGCATAAGAGCTAGAGGAGAAAAACTTTCAGGCGGTGGCGTGTCTTCTGGTCTCATGAGCTTCTTAAAAGGACTTGATAGAAATGCTGGAGCTATAAAGTCTGGCGGTACTACTAGAAGAGCAGCTAAGATGGTATGTCTTGATGTAGACCATCCTGAGATTATGGACTTTATAACCTGGAAAGCCAAAGAAGAAAATAAAGTAAGAGCTCTTGGCAAAATGGGTTATGACATGGATATCGATGGTGAAGCTTATGAAACAGTTTCAGGACAAAACAGTAATAACTCAATAAGATTTTCAGACTATTTTATGAAAAAAGTTGATGACTTAAATAAAAATCCTGACGAAATTATAGAACTTAAGGGTAGAATTGACTCAAGATTAGATAAAACTATTAGGGTTTTAGAAATATGGGAGGCCTTTAATTCCTCAGCATGGAGCTGTGCAGATCCTGCACCTCAGTTTGATGATACATTTAACGCTTGGCATACATGTCCAGCAGGGGAAGATGGTGTTTTCAATGCGCCTTATAACAGGATTAACTCAACAAATCCATGCGGAGAGTATGCATTTTTAGATGATTCCTCCTGCAATTTAGCTTCTATAAATGTATATAAGTTTTATGATGCTAACACCGATAAGTTTGATGTTAATGGATATCTTCATGTTGTAGGTCTTGTTCAACTTATATTAGAAGCCTCAATACACTGGGGACAATTTCCTATAGAAGATATTGCAAGAAAAACTTATTTATTTAGAGCTACTGGTCTTGGTGTAGCAAATATAGCTTCACTTTTTATGGTTATGGGATACCCTTATGATTCAGATGAAGCCAGAGCTTTATCAGCAGCTTTAATAGGCTCTCTAACTGGCCATTCCTACTATGTATCTTCCCTGATTGCTAAAGAAGTAGGACCCTTTGAAAAGTTCCAAATAAATAAACCTTCTATGCTGAGGGTTCTAAGAAATCATGCTAGAGCAGCTGGTGCTAACCTAGAACTTTTAAATAATTCAGATGAAAATAACTTTAATAACAAGTTTGAAGGCTTAAATTATGAACCTTTAAAAGTAGATCATGAATTACTAAATAAAAAAGGTTTAAATAACATAAGCAGTTGTTTAAAGGATTCCTGGATTAAAGCTTTAGAATCTGGTTCACATTATGGATACAGAAATGCTCAAGTTTCCGTTATAGCTCCTACAGGTACAATATCCTTTGCTATGGACTGTGCGGCTACATCCATAGAACCATTCTTCAGCCACATAGTATATAAAAAACTTTCCGGTGGTGGAATGCTAACAATTATAAACCCTGTTATAACAATAGCCCTAAAAAAACTTGGTTATACTAAAGAGCAAATAGAAGATATTCTAAATTATGTACTTGATAAAGAAACTGTAACAGAAAATGGTTTTACTTACGAAAAAGTTTTAGATGGTAAGATTGAAGGTGCTCCTCACCTTAAGGAAGAACATCTTCCCATATTTGATACTTCAAATCGCTGTGGAAGTGGTGAAAGATATATATCTCCTATGGGACACATATATATGGTAGCTTCCATAACACCGCTTATATCAGGAGCAATATCAAAAACTGTAAATCTACCAAAGACTGCTACCGTAGCTGAATTTAAAGATGTAGTTTTATCTTCGTGGAAACTTGGAACAAAAGGAATTGCTTTATACAGGGATTCATCGAAAGCAGCTCAACCTTTAAACACAAGCTTAACTGATTCTGTAGATTCAAAACTTGAAAACTTAACATATAAGCAGCTTCTTGCAAAGGCTAAGGAGCTTCAGAAGGGTATAAAATATTCAAGACGCGATAAACCTATTGGGATTCGTCGTGGGACAACACACCCTGCACAAATTGATGATGTTAAAATATATACTACAGTTAACAGACGTGAAAATGGAGAAATATCAGAAATATATATAACAACTGATAGAGAAGGTACTATAATTACAGGTCTTCTCAATTCATTGTCAAAATCAATTTCTGTAATGCTTCAATATCATGTAGCACCTCAGGATATAGCAAGAATGCTAAGAGGTCAAAAATATGAACCTTATGGGTTTGTTCAAAAACATCCTTATATAAAGAATGTTTCTTCAATATCTGATTTAATAAGTAAAGTAATTGATATAGAACTTGGTGATTTTTCAAGGTGTCAGGTTAAGCCTGAGAATTATGGAGAGGATGCAGTAACTACAACTACTGAAGTTAAATCAGATTCTTCAAATAGTAGAAATACTAGTTTTAAAACACAAAAGGTAGATGGCGAGAGACTTTATGGAGCTATTTGTCCTAACTGTTCAAGCAGTAGAATGGTACGAAACGGAACCTGTATGGTTTGCTTAGATTGTGGCTCCACTACTGGGTGCAGCTAACAAAAACTGGAGTGAAGGGAACTCTCCTTCACTCCAGTTTTTTATATTCTACTTAACTTATTACAGGTACCCATGTTGTTTATATTACAAAAAAACAAAAAGCCAACATGGGGGAGCATGCGGCTTAATAAGGGGATATATAATTAATGAAAAGCTGAAATTGTTAATAAAATCTAGTCTAACTTACTAGTTTTATTAATAAACTCTAACTTGCTTTCAGTAAAATAATATCATTATTAATATAAATAGTCAACATATTTTTATGATAAATATTATTTTTCGACATTCATATTTATGTATAGATAGTAATAAGCTTCTGATTATTAAATCAGAAGCTTATTACTTGCAAAAATATCTACTTTTTATCTATTTTCCCTTTCACTCTGTTTGGTTTAGCTTTGGGTTTTATTACAACACTACTTTTTTTATTAGCTGTCCTTCTATTATTAGTGTTATATATAGCCCCACTTCTTAAATCTACAAACCATAAGAAAAATACTATAAATATAGCTGATTGTACATACTGCCATACAGTTCCATTTAAGTCATATTTAAAATATGCAGCTATCATTGTTGGTACAAAAAAGGCTATTACAGCTAATGCTAAGATAAGCCACTTATTTGGATGAAGTTTTGATAACACATACTTTTTTAACTGATTATACACCACTAAAAAAATTACCACGAAAAATAAAACCTGCAAAATTACGGTTAGCCACATTGGCATAATTGTCATCCCCCTTTGAATCATCTCTATCACTTTCTATTATTATATACTTTCTCCTTTATATCAATACCTTTTTTAAATCAGCGATACATTTGCAAAACTTTCAAAGTTAATATATTATAAAATAAAATTTACTTATTTATTAATTTTTTTTGGTATAATATTAGTAAATCGATATTTTGTACGCCTATATTTAAAAAATATAATATAGCACTAACGAGGAGTGATAAATATGAATTTAAAAATTAATGGTTTAGATGAGCTCGATCTTCAGATATTAGATATACTTATTAGAGATTCAAGAACTCCATTTCTAGAGATAGCTAGACAATGTCATGTAAGTGGTGGAACTATACATGTGAGAATGAAAAAAATGGAAGATATAGGTATAATAAAAGGAACAAAACTCATTGTTAATACAGCCAAACTAGGATACGATGTATGTTGTTTTATAGGTATTTACCTAGATAAAGCTAATTGTTTTGATGATGTACTAGAACAGCTACGAGCAATAAAAGAAATTGTTGAACTTCACTATACTACTGGAGAATATACTATATTTATAAAAGTTGTGTGTAGAAGCATAGGTGACCTTCAAAACTTGCTTATGAATAAGATTCAAGCTGTAGATGGTATTCAGAGAACAAATACCTTTGTTTCTCTATTCCAACCTATTGATAGAAATATAGATATTAATATTGTAGACAAAGAGGTATAAAAATTATATCTATAATAATATATCCTTATAGATGTAAACTACATATTTTACTATGTAGTTTACATCTTTTCTGACGAGGAAAATTATTCTCTGTTTTTTTATTTTTACTTATAATTTTTAAAAAGTTGCAAATAATATTTATGTATAAAATAATAAAGGAGATGTTTATATGAGAACATTCGATTCTATTGCACTAATCTTAGTTGCTATAGGTGCTATAAACTGGGGGCTGATTGGATTCTTTCAATTTGATTTAGTATCTACATTATTCGGTATTAATTCAGCACTTACCAGAATAGTATTTGCCATTGTTGGTATCGCTGGTTTGTATTCTCTTTCATTCCTTGGAAGAGACCGAAATAGAGATACAAGAGAAGCTAGATAGTTATTAAATCATTGAAATATCCTCTATAAGAAAAAGTGGAAAACTTTTTATAAGTTTTCCACTTTCTTAATATTAAATTATTTCAATTCTTTTTTAATTCCTCTGTCCAAAGTATTTTTATAATCTATAAACTCATATACATCTTCTTCAAAGAGTAAGCTAAATTTCTTTAATTCATCTAAAGAAATATCCTCTATAGCTTTATCCTTCTCTTCACAATAAAGTACTATTTCCCCTATTACTTTATGTGCATCTCTAAAAGGCATACCTTTATTTACAAGATAATCTGCTGCTTCTGTAGCATTTAAAAATCCTTTTTTTACTGCATTAAAGGTGTTTTCCTTTTTAATTTTTAAAGAGGAGAGCATACCGCTCATTACCTTCAAACAACTTAGTACAGTATCTAGAGAGTTGAAGAACTGCTCTTTATCTTCCTGCATATCCTTATTATAAGCAAGCGGAATGCCTTTCATAGTGGTAAGCAGGGACATGAGTGCTCCATAGACTCTCCCAGTTTTACCTCTTATAAGTTCTGCCGCATCAGGATTTTTCTTTTGAGGCATAATACTACTTCCTGTTGAAAATTCATCATCTATTTGAATAAAGTCAAATTCTTTGGTACTCCATAAAATTAGTTCCTCACTTAAACGGCTCAAGTGCATCATTATTATTGAGAAACATGATAGTAACTCTATTACATAATCCCTATCACTAACACCATCTAAAAAGTTGTCTACAGGCTTTTTAAAACCTAACTCACTAGCCGTGAAAGCTCTATCTGTATTGTAGGTTGTTCCTGCTAATGCACAACATCCGAGTGGGCTTTCATTCAATATCTCAATTGCATTTAATACTCTCTTCTTATCTCTATAGAGCATATTATAGTAAGCCATTATATGATGTTTAAAGGTTACTACCTGTGCTCTTTGAAGATGAGTGTATCCTGGCATTAAGAAATTATTTTCTTCACCAATTACTTTCATTACATTTTGAAGCACGTCTATATTCTCTACTACTTCAAAAGCTTTCTTCTTAGCATAAAGCCTTAAATCCACTGCAACTTGATCATTTCTACTTCTAGCTGTATGAAGTTTCTTTCCAACCTGACCTATTCTTTGTATCAAATTCATTTCCACGAAACTATGAATATCTTCATAATCTCCTTCAATTAAAAGAGTTTCATTTTCTATATCTGAAAGTATGGAATTTAATCCACTTTTTATAGCTTCACATTCTTCCTCTGTTAATATGCCGCATTTAGTAAGCATTTTTACATGTGCAATACTTCCTTGTATATCTTCATAGTAAAGAGTTCTATCAAAGCTTAGAGAACTATTAAAGTCCTCCATAAGCTTATTTTCAGCCTTTTTAAATCTTCCACCCCAAAGCTTCATGATTAAACTTCCTTATTCTTTTCCATCATAGCTTTAATCTTTAATGGAAGACCAAATAGATTTATAAATCCTTCTGCATCTTTGTGGCTATATGAACTTGCACCGAAGGAAGATATACTTTCATCATAAAGAGCATATGGTGTATCTACACCTGCTACCATTATATTGCCTTTATATAATTTTAATCTTACTGAACCAGTTACATTTTTCTGAGTAACATCTACAAAAGCATCTAATGCTTCTTTTAATGGTGTGAACCATAATCCATCATATACTAATTCTCCATACTTTTGAGAAACCATTTGTTTATAGTGGAATGTGTTCTTGTCAATAGTTAATCTTTCAAGCTCTTTATGTGCTGCATAAAGAATTGTTCCACCTGGAGTTTCATAAACTCCTCTTGATTTCATTCCTACTAATCTATTTTCTGTTATATCAATTACTCCTATGCCGTTTTCTCCACCTATTTGATTTAAAACTTCTATTAAAGCTACTGGAGCTATATCTTCTCCATTTAACTTCTTAGGAATTCCTTGTTCGAAGTACACTTCTACGTAAGTAACTTCATCCTTTGCCTTTTCAGGAGGAACTGTCATAAGATACATATCTGACTTATGCTCATTTTGTGGCTTTTCTAATTCTCCACCTTCATGACTTAAATGCCATAGGTTTCTATCTCTTGAATATATCTTTTCCTTAGTTACTGGTACATCTACACCTTTAGCTTTAGCGTAGTCTATAGCATCTTCTCTTGAAGCTATATCCCATATTCTCCAAGGTGCAATTATCTTTATTGTAGGATCAAAGGCTGCTACTCCAAGTTCAAAACGTACTTGGTCATTTCCTTTTCCAGTACATCCGTGAGCTATATAAGTTGCACCTTCAGCATGAGCTATCTCTACAAGTCTCTTTGCCATTAATGGTCTTGCATAGGAAGTTCCTAGCATATATTTTTCTTCGTATAAAGCACTTGCTTTTATACCCTTAAATAAATAGTCTGTTACAAACTCTTCTGTTAAATCTTCAACATATATTTTAGAAGCTCCAGTTCTTATTGCCTTCTCTCTTACTTCTTCCATATCATCGCCTTGACCTACATTTATGCAAACTGCAATAACTTCAAGATCATAGTTTTCCTTAAGCCAAGGAATTATTATTGATGTATCTAATCCTCCTGAATATGCTAAAACAACTTTATCTTTCATAATTAATTTCCCCCTAATTTCTCATTTTTAGTTTATACAAATATATAATTAGCTTTTAAGTTAAATTTTATGAGAGATATTTATTTAAATATCTCTATCAGTATATTTACAAGAAGATGTATTCAAATAAAAATCTTCACCGCTTAAATCTTTAGGCCTTTAATTTTATTATAATTATACATTTATTATCATAATTATGCAATACTTTTTCAATAATTTTTATGTTTTTCTATGTTAATATATTCACTTTTTTTGGATATCCACTGTATGTTTTGCATAAATATAATTAATAACAAGATTATATGTATAAAAAATAGAACACTGAAAATTTGTAGAAAATCTTCTTCATTCTCAATTCTTTGTTATTCATCACTTCTATATCGTTCCATTACTTTTCTAAATAATTCCGCTGTTGTTGGAGGTGTATATGTTATAGCATTAGCTCCTGCTAATATTGTTTTATTTATACTTTCTTCTGTTCCACCACCAGTGGCTATTATAGGCAAATTAGGATGTCTTTTTCTTATGCCTCTGACTACTTCAACAGTTTTCTTACCTGCGGATACATTTAGTATTGTAGCTCCTGCTTCTATTCTTTTTTCTATTTCTTCATTATCTGATAAAACTGTAACAACAATCGGTATGTCTATAGTATCTCTTACCGCTTCAATAACATCATTTGATGTTGGACTATTCAGCACTACAGCCATCGCACCTTTAAATTCCGCATCAAGTGCCAAATTAACCACCCTTTTACCCATAGTAAGTCCACCACCTACGCCACAGAAAACCGGTACATCTGAAGCTGATACAAGGCATTCTGTTATTACAGGTTGTGGGGTAAATGGATATACTGCCATAATAGCATCCGCATTAGTGTTTTTTATAACTGCAACATCAGTGGTAAATAAAAATGATTTTAGCCTCTTCCCAAATATTTTTATGCCACTAGCCTGTCTTATGGCATCAGGAACCACTATTATCTTATCTCTAAGGGTCCCTTTTATTTCAGGTACAAATTTATTTAATTTTTCACTTATTTTAATCTCTTCATTTACCTTTTCGCTCATCTTACCCTCCATTAAATATCAATTATTATATTATTTTATCCTAAATATTAAAAATATTCCACAGGAAAATTAATTTACCTGTGGAATATTCATTAATTACATTGTTACTATTAAAATTTTATATAAATATGAATAAAAATACAAATTTCCTTTTATATTGTTTTAACAATTAATTATATTCAGAAAAGATTTCTTCCGCAATTTTTACGGATTCCCTTGCATCTCTCGCATAAAAATCTGCTCCTATCATTTCAGCGTAACTTTCATTTAGAACTGCTCCACCTACAAAAACCTTACAGTCTAAATTGTTTTCTCTTAAGGCTTCTATTGTCTTTTTCATATTAGCTACAGTAGTAGTCATAAGAGCACTTAAACCTACAAGTTTAATATTATTTTCTTTTACTACTTCAACAACTTTTTCAATTGGAACATCTTTTCCTAAATCTATAACATCAAAGCCGTAATTTTCCAAAAGTACTTTTACAATGTTTTTGCCAATATCGTGTATATCCCCTTTAACAGTTGCAAGTACTATTCTTCCTTTTTCTATACTTTTTTCTCCTTTTGCTAAAATACTTTTCTTTATAACCTCAAAGGATTTCTTAACAGTTTCCGCTGACTGTATAAGTTGAGGTAAAAATATATCTTCAGCTTCATATTCGTCCCCTACAGTGTCTAAGGCTGGAATCACATATGAATTTACTATTTCTATGGGATCAGTTGTTTTTAAAAGTTCTTCTGTAGCTTGAATAGCCTCTTCTTCCATTCCATCAATTATTATTTGCTTTAAATCTTTTTCTTTTGTACCATTATTTTCCTCTTCATTTGTTACTTTTTCAGAATTTTTTACACCATATTTGCTTATATAATCTTTGCCATCTTTATCTATATTAGAAAGTACCTGAAAAGCATATATAATCTCTTTCATACCTTCATCTGCAGGATTCATAATAGGAAGATCAAGTCCTGCCTGCAGTGCCATAGCAAGGAAGGTTTTATTTAATATTCCTCTTTGAGGCATACCAAAGGATATATTACTTACACCAAGTACAGTTTTAACCCCAAGCTTTTCCTTTATAATTTTTATAGCCTTCACAGTTTCTAAAACTTCTTTCTGCTGTGCAGATACTGTTAATGCAAGACAGTCTATAATTATATCTTTTTTATCTATTCCATATTCCTTTGCTGTATCTATAATTTTTTCTGCTATCTTTAACCTACCTTCACAGGTATTTGGAATTCCATCTTCATCAATAGTAAGAGCTATTACACATCCACCATATTTCTTTACTATAGGGAATACCTTTTTCATATTTTCTTCTTTTCCATTTACAGAATTTATCATAGGTTTTCCATTATAAACTCTTGCTCCTGCCTCTAATACTTCTGGATTGGGACTATCTATATCTATAGGCAACTGAACAACTTTCTGCACAGTCTTTATAGCCCTAATCATCATTTCTTTTTCATCAATCTCAGGAAGTCCTACATTTAAGTCTATTATAGAGGCCCCTTCTTCTTTTTGCCTAACAGCCTGTGTTTTAATATAATTTACACTGTTTTCTTTTAACTCTTCTCTGTATTTTGCTTTACCAGTAGGATTAATTCTCTCCCCTATAATATTTATTTTTTCTCCTAAAATTAATGTCTCAGTCGCAGAACAAACAGTGGTATATCTTTTCTCCTCTATTTCTAAAGGTGTTAGACTTTCTAAATCTTTTATGACTTCTCTTATAAAATCTGGATTTGTACCACAACATCCGCCAAAGATTCTTCCTCCTCTTTCCGCCATAACTTTTATAAACTTTGAGAAATCTTCTTTAGTTATATCATAAACCGTTTGTTCACCATCATATCTTGGAAGTCCTGCATTAGGCTGTACCATTACTGGAATAGATGCATACTGAAGGATTTCATCTACTATAGGTATAAGTTCTTTTGGTCCTAAAGAACAGTTAATTCCAAGAGCGTCTACTCCAAGTCCTTCTAATACAAATACCATAGTTTTAGGATTTGTACCCATTAAAGTTCTGCCATTCTGCTCAAATGTCATAGTACAGAATACTGGTAAAGAACTATTTTCTTTAGCTGCAAGTATTGCTGCTTTTGCCTCATATAAATCTGTCATAGTTTCTATTAGAATTAGATCTGCTCCTGACTTTTCTCCTATTATGACTTGTTTTTTGAACAACTCATAAGCAGCTTCAAAACTTAATGTACCTGTTGGTTCCATAACTTGCCCTGTTGGACCTATATCTAATGCTACAAGTTTATCTCCTGCCGCTTCTCTTGCGATTTTAACTGCTGCTGTAATTACCTCTTCCACGGAATATTGTGAGCTACTGTATTTTAGCTCATTTGCTCCAAATGTATTTGTAGTTACTACATCTGCACCTGCCTCTATATACTGCTGATGTATTTTCTTAATAACATCTGCGTTAGTTATATTTAAGGTTTCAGGTAATTCTCCTACTTCAAGACCTGCTTTCTGAAGCATTGTTCCCATGGCTCCATCAAAAAACAAAAATTTATTATTAAATATCTCTTTAAATGACATTTACAACACCCTCTCTTAATATGAATTTACTACTCTGCGAATTTCCTTTATATTTTCAACAATCCTTTTTGCTACGGAAGGCTTATTCATTGCATATATATGTACTCCCTCTACTCCGTTAACAATCAAATCTGATATTTGCTCTGTAGTATAGGCTATCCCCGCATCCAACAAGGCTTCTGGTGAGTTTTCATATTTGTCCATAATATTCTTTAGCTTTTTAGGAATAAATGCACCAGAAAGTGTCCCAATACGCTCTATTATCTTTTTATCTATTACAGGCATAATACCTGTAATAACTGGGACATTTATATTATGCTTATAAAGTTTTTCCTTAAATTCGTAAAAATTATCATTATCAAAGAAAAGTTGAGTAATTAAAACCTCTGCTCCTGAATCTATTTTTTCTTTAAGATATTTTATATTGTCTTCTAAATTTCTACAATCAATATGTCCTTCTGGATAAGCAGCTGCAGCTATACTAAAATCTTTTCTATTATGAATTTCTCGAATCAAGTCCTTGGAATATTTATAATCCAAGTTATCATTTATTTTAAAACCATCAGGTATGTCACCTCTTAAGGCAAGTACATTATGGATATTATTATTCTTTAATTGATTTAAAATACCTTTAATTTCTTCTTTTGTAGAAGTTGCACAAGTTAAATGAGCTACAGCTTCTATGCCATATTTATTTTTTATCGTGGAAGCTATTTCTATTGTTCTATCCTTGCTGCTACCCCCAGCTCCATATGTCACACTAATAAAATCTGGATTTAATTCTTTTAGTTCTTCTATAGTTTTATATACCCCATCTAAAGGCATCTCTTTTTTAGGCGGAAATACTTCAAAAGAGATGGATAACTTTTTATTTGAAATTATATCTTTTATAAGCATATATGTTCCTCCATTATTTATTATTTTATCTTTAATACTAAAAAAACTGCTTTTCAATAAGAAAAGCAGCTCTAAAAAATTCATTTTATATTCTTAGGCTATTTTCCTCATCTATCAGAATAAATTCTATTCTGCAGGAATTGACACCGATACATTCACTTGAAAATGCCGGTTGTCGGGTTTCACAGGGCCAGTCCCTCCACCACTCATGATAAGAAAACTCTATTAAATTAGATTTAATCCTAATATTAATACTTTTTTATTCCCTTGTCAATAAATTCTTTAGTTTTTTCATTCATCAGACTTATACTAATAACATGAAAACTAAATTCATATTAGTTAAATAAAATTAATTTTTTAAAATTTCATTTAATTATTCTAAGATATATCAATGCTTTTATGCAAGTTTAAGAAAAAACATATTCAAAATTTTATTTTAATGTGTTGACACCTTATGCTAATATCTGCTATCATAATCTCAATCGAATACGGAACTTCTTATCAAGAGAGGCTGAGGGACTGGCCCTATGACGCCCGGCAACCTAAATATATTCATTTATATATTTAACGGTGCTAATTCCAGCAGGTGAAAACCTGACAGATGAGAAGCATGAAGATTATTATCTTCTTGTGGATCACTCACAAGGAGATTTTTTGTTTTATTTTTAAGTCTTCACAACACATTGCAAAAATTGAAATATAGAAGTTCCATCTAAACATAAAAAAAAGATTTTGAGGGGGAAACTAAAATGACAAAAAAATTATCATTTGATACTATTCAAGTACACGGAGGCCATACACCTGATTCAAGCAGTAAATCAAGAGCAGTTCCAATTTATCAAACATCATCATATGTTTTCGATAGTCCGGAACATGCTGCTAACTTATTTGGTCTTAAAGAAGCAGGTAATATTTATTCAAGATTAACAAACCCAACTACAGCAGTCTTAGAAGAAAGAGTTGCTGCACTTGAAGGTGGCATTGGTGCTGTAGCTACTGCTTCAGGAATGGCTGCAATTACTTACGCTATAACAAATATTGCTGGTGTTGGTGATGAAATAGTTGCTGCAGCTACACTTTATGGTGGAACATATACTCTATTCACACACACTTTCAAGAATTTTGGAATTAAAGTTAATCTTGTAAATCCAGATGATATTGCAAATTTTGAAGCTGCTATAACTGATAAAACTAAAGCAGTATATATAGAAACTATAGGTAACCCAGGAATAAATATTGTTGACATTCAAGCTGTTGCAGATATTGCACATAAACATGGTGTTCCGCTAATAATAGATAGTACTTTTGCATCACCTTATCTTTGCAGACCAATTGAATTTGGAGCAGATATTGTAGTTCACTCTGCTACAAAATTTATTGGAGGACATGGTACATCTTTAGGTGGTATAGTTGTAGACTCAGGAAAATTCAATTGGGATAACGGCAAATTCCCTGGTCTTGTAGAACCTGACGAAAGCTATCATGGTCTTAAGTTCTGGGAAGCTCTTGGTGGAGCAGCTTATATTACTAAATTAAGAGTATCTCTTTTAAGAGATTTAGGAGCATGTATCTCACCTTTTAATTCCTTCTTACTTATATTGGGACTTGAAACTCTATCACTTAGAGTTCAAAAACATATAGATAACGCTAAAAAAGTTGCAGAATTCTTAAATAATCATCCTAAAGTTCAGTGGGTAAACTATCCAGGATTAGAAGGAAACAAATACTATGATCTTGCTAAAAAATATCTTCCTAAGGGAGCTGGCTCAATATTTACTTTCGGTGTAAAAGGTGGATATGAAGCAGCTAAAACAATTATAAGTTCCGTAGAACTATTCTCACATTTAGCTAATGTTGGAGATGCTAAGTCATTAATTATACATCCAGCTTCAACAACTCATGCACAGCTTGATGAAGAACAACAAAAGCAAGCAGGAGTAAATCCTGAATTAATAAGAATTTCTATTGGTATTGAAGATGCAGATGACTTGATAAGTGACCTCTCTGATGCATTAGATAAAATTTAGATAGTGCCTGTATTAAATGAATTTACTTTAAGTGTATGCCAAAGCAAATTGGCATACACTTGATTATTGTATAGGAAATCTATGAAATTCCTTAAAATTATCAAGAAAAGTAGGGGGTACTTTTAATGGCGTCAATAGCAGTCCTTGGCTATGGTACAGTGGGTACAGGTATAGCTGAACTAATAAATAAAAATAAAGAAAGATTTAAAAAATTTACTGGAGAAGAGCTTAAAATATCAAACATTTTGGTAAGAGATTTAGAAAAACATAAAGACGAGAAAGATTATGATCTTTTAACTGATGATATAAACCGTATATTTGAAGAATCTGTAGATATCGTAGTAGAAGTAATGGGTGGTATTAACCCTGCCTATGAATATGTAAAAAAGTCTTTAAAATTAAAAAAACATATAGTAACAGCAAATAAAGATTTAATGGCTGAACATGGAAAAGAACTGTTAGACTTAGCTGATAAAAATGGAGTTACTTTAAACTTTGAAGCTAGCGTTGGTGGCGGCATTCCTATTTTAAAGCCTTTAATGGAATGTCTTGTAGGTAATGAAATTATGAGTATTAATGCAATTTTAAATGGTACTACAAACTTTATACTTACAAAAATGCATCAAGAAAATATGAGCTATGAAGAATCTCTTAAGCTTGCCCAGGAGCTTGGCTTTGCAGAAGCTAATCCTGACTCCGATGTTCTAGGATATGATGCTGCTAGAAAACTCTCTATACTTTCAACCATTGCATATAATCAAAAGGTTAACTGGAGAAATATATATACTGAAGGTATTACAAATCTAGATATAGATGATTTTAAATATGCCAAGGCAAAAGGTTATATCATAAAGCTTTTAGCTATTAGTAAAAAAGAAAATGATAAAGTATATGCTTCCGTGAAACCTGTACTGATAAAGACTAATTCAGAACTTGGTAAGATAGAAAATGAACTTAATGCTATTGTAATAGAAGGGGATGCCGTAGGGAAGGTTGTCTTTTCCGGTAAAGGTGCTGGAATGCTTCCCACTGCTAGTTCGGTCTTTGGTGATATAACTGATATAATTCTAAATAAAAAGAAAAAAGCACTGAGATTTAATGAAAAAGAAGCAGTTTTAGAAAAAGCCTGGAATCATAATTCTAGTTGGCTACTTAGGATAAAGACATCCGATAGAATAAGTATTATGTCTAATCTTACAAGCTGTTTCAAAAATTGTTATATATTTGCCAATACTTCATCTTCATCAGAAGAAGTAGCTGCTGTAGTAAAAGCTCCAAACGAAGATTTTATAAACTCCAGGCTAGAAGAACTTTCATCACTTACTCATGTAGGTAAAATAAAGAAATTTGCTATACTAAATAATTAATTAGAGCTGCGAATGCATGGCTTACTTGGCGTAAGTCAGGTTAAATAAGTTTCACTATATTTCTTATGCGTATCGCATAAAATAACCTTAAGTAATTTCTAATGAAGTTACTTAAGGTATTTTATTTTACACAAAAGTTTGATAACTCTTTTCAAAGGCTTGTATAAATATTTCTACTAAATTAGAATCAAATTGAGTCCCTGAGAATTTTTTTAGCTCCTCTATGGCATCTTCAACAGTCATTGCTTTCTTATATGGCCTATCATGAGTCATAACATCAAATGCATCAACTATTGCCAAAATTCTAGATAACAGCGGAATATCATCACCTTTAAGACCCTTTGGATATCCTGTCCCATCATACCGTTCATGATGAGTTAGTATTTTATAGGCAATGTGCCTTAAGTCTGGAGTTGAAGATGCTATCCTGTATCCTATTTCTGAGTGTGTTTTCATAATACTCCATTCTTCCTCAGTTAACTTATTAGGCTTATTTAATATCTTATTATCTATTCCGATTTTACCTATATCATGCAACTTAGCCAACAAGTACAGCTCATTAACCTCATTAGTACTTAAATTTAAAATATCGGATATCTTTACACATAAATTATATATACGTTCAATATGTTTTTCAGTTTCATTGCTTTTTTCTTCTAAGGTTTGTCTTAAAGAAGAAATAATACTATTTCTCGCGCTTCTATCTTCTAATAATTTATTTCTATACATCATCTCTTCTGCTTCTTTAATAACTTCATTTATATCCTGATCCTTATTAGTTTTAGATGAATATCCCAATGCAATACTAACATAAATTAATCCTATCTTTTTCTTTTCACACTCACCTTTTATTTTTACACATATTTTGTCTGCTTCTTCCTCGCTCATATTTTCCAGTACTACTACAAACTCATCCCCACCATAACGTGAAACTATTGCATTTGAACCACAAACTTTCTTTAAAATTTCTGCTGCTCCCTTTAATAACTTATCTCCTTCTTCATGGCCAAACATATCATTTGTTATCTTTAACCCATTCAAATCTCCCATTATTATTGAAATCGGAAGTTTACCACTTTTATCTATCTTCTCTAAAATAAATTCATAGTATCCTCTATTGAAAGTTCCTGTTAACTTATCAAAGTAAGTTAGGTATTTAAGTTCTTCCTCATGTCTCTTTTTATCGCTTATGTCTGTCACTATTCCGGTCAGCCTTTTAGGTTTACCGGCTTTATTATACTCAACAACTTTAAATTGATTCAAAATCCACTTGTATTCACCAGATTTTGATAACATTCTTTGTTCAATAATGTTTATTTCTAAGGTGTTGCACAAACTATTATAAAAAACATTATTGCAATATTGGAAGTCCTCCTTATGAATTAACCTTTTCCAAAACTTATTGTTGTATGGTAGTTCTTCCCTTGAATAACCAAGAATAGATAAGAATTTTTCATCAATATCTACAATATTATTTTCAAAATGCCAGTCCCAAAACCCTGCACTTGCGCCTTCTAAAACCAATTTAAGTTGTTTTTCACTATCCACAACTTTTTTATTACTTGTCTCAATCTTTTCCAACATATTATTTATTTCAATTCCTAAGCTAGATATTTCATCCTTACCTTTAACCCTTATTCTAGAAATATTACTATCAGTTAAATTTATTTTATTAACTTCATTACTTATATCTTCAATAGGACGTATGACAAATATTTTAAGTAATATGGTGCATAATGCAAGAATTATGCTTGAAAAAAGTATAATTATCAAAATTAAAAAAATTACAGATTTACGCCCTTGATTATAGATTGTCCTTTTGCTTTCCAGCTTTAGGATAAATATTGGATCACCATCTACTCCTTTAATAATAGAGTATGCTGCTACCTGATTCTTATCTATAGGTTGAACTATTGTACTATCCACATTTGTAAATCGAATTTTTCCATTATTTACAGTAATTTCTCTATTTAAAACCTTAGCTTCACTTATTTTTTCTATTTTGATTTTTGAATCTGTTATTTTTGTAATTCCATTTATCAAGTTATTATCTATATATTTTCCAATCAATACAGTTCCTGAGGCTGGTGATTCAAATTCAGAATCCGTTATTGGTCTTGCTGAAATCATCATAGGTTTTTCATTTACAGATATTATTCCTGATACACTGCTATGTACGTTTTTATTCTTAAACATTATTTCTTTATTGCTCTTAATATAATTTAACAATTCCTGCGGCATATCAATGCTCTTTTTATTTTCCATATCATAAAAATTAGCGTATCTTATTTTATTATTTACATCTAAAATAATGAATGTGTTAATTTTTAAACTACTAAAAGTATTATCATTAAGATTTGATTCAATATATCTTGAATTATTTGTCTTAATAAATTCCAAAGTATCATCCCATGGAGCCCAATCTCCACATATAGTATCTAAATCCTCTACGCTATTATTAATTAAATATTTACTTCTATTTACATTATTAGTAATAACACTGTGTTCTTGCGATTTTATATTTCCTAAAATCTGTACTTGAGCTATAATACAAATTTCTATAATTAATATTGTTAATAAAAATAATATTATAGTAGATACCTTTTTTCTAATTTTCAAATCAAACACTCCATTTATAATTCATATTTGTATAAAGCTTCTATAGTAACCTATATCCATAATTATATATTAATTTTTATTTTCATGGAATATATTAATCTTTGATATTCAACATATTCCATGAAAACTTTCGCAAATCCTTGATTAAAACTAATAAATTTGAGTTAAAATATAATTTTATACAAAACTTACTTTTGTAATGTCATAAAAACCTACATATGTAAAAAATATTAGACAAAAAAATAAGTTAACTTTACGCTAACTTATTTTATTATTGGTCTCATTATTAAATTTTCTTTATTTCATTAATTATAGCTTCAGTGAATTCACTAGTTCCAGCAGTACCACCTAAGTCAACAGTTATATGCTTACCTTCCTTTATAACCTTTGACAATGCTTTTTCAATTTTTTCCCCTGCTTCTAACTCTCCTATATACTGGAGCATCATTATTCCTGACAAAATAATTGCTGATGGATTTGCCTTATTCTGTCCAGCTATATCTGGGGCAGATCCATGAGCAGATTCAAATACTGCACCATTATCTCCTATATTTGCACCAGGAATTAATCCAAGTCCACCTACAAGTCCAGCTGCCATATCAGAAAGTATATCTCCATATAAATTAGGCATTACAAGCACATCATATTTTTCTGGATCTAATACAAGCTTCATGCTCATAGCATCTACTATTACATCTTCAAATTCTATATCTTTATATTCTTCTGCTATGTTTCTTGCACACTTTAGGAAAAGTCCATCTGATAATTTCATTATGTTAGCCTTATGAACTGCAGTAACTTTCTTTCTATTATGTTGTCTAGCATATTCAAAGGCAGCTCTTACTATTTTGTCACTTGCCTTTTTAGATATAATCTTTATGCTTTCTGCAATATCTTCACTAACCATATGCTCTATTCCAGCATATAAATCCTCTGTATTTTCTCTAAAAATAACAAGGTCTACATTTTCATATCTAGATTTTACACCCTCATAGGTTTTTATAGGTCTTATATTTGCATAAAGATTTAAAGTTTGTCTAAGTGTAACATTTACACTTTTAAAACCCTTTCCTACCGGTGTAGTTACTGGTCCTTTTAAAGCAACTTTATTTTTCTTTATACTTTCTAGTACATACTCAGGAAGAGGAGTTCCGTACTCTTCTATAACCGCTGCTCCTGCTTCTACTACATCCCACTCTATTTTAACCCCTGAAGCATCTATAACTTTTCTAGCTGCTGCTGCAACTTCTGGTCCTATTCCATCTCCAGGAATAAGTGTAATCTTATGTGTCATAATCATCGCCTCCAAATATTTTGATATATTTTATTTAGAACTTATTAAGTTAAGTAATCCACCTAGTTTTATCATGTTTTTCTGTCTATCCGCAATATCTAGAAGCATTTCATACTCCTCATTTTTACTCTTATTTCTAACTATGATAACTCCTGAATCTACCTGCTCTATTGCATTCTCTATTGCAAGTTCATCTAACTCACCTATCTTGTCATAATCCTCTGCATTTTTAAATACAAGAGGCATTATACCGTTGTTTATTAAATTAGCCATATGAATTCTAGCAAAAGACGTAGCGAGTACTGCCTTTACGCCTAAGTAAAGTGGTGCTAGTGCTGCATGTTCTCTACTTGATCCCTGTCCGTAGTTACCTCCACCAACTATAAAGCCACCATCATATTCCTTAGCTTTGCTTGGAAAATCTTTATCGCATGGTGTTAAGCAATATTCTGAAAGGTAAGGAACGTTTGATCTATAAGGTAAAAGCTTAGCATTTGAAGGCATAATATGATCTGTAGTTATGTTATCCCCTACCTTAGTTAATACTTTTCCTTCTACTGTAGTATTTAAAGCCTTTGCCTTAGGGAATGGCTTTATATTAGGTCCTCTAACTACTTCAACATCTTCACCCTCCACTGCTGGAGAAACTATTAAGTTATCATTTATAAGGAATTCCTTTGGCATCTCTATATCAAATGCTTCCCCTAATTCCCTTGGATCTGCTATATAACCTTTTAAAGCAGAAGTAACTGCAATTTCAGGACTAACTAAATAAATATTAGCAGATGTTGTACCAGATCTTCCTTCAAAGTTTCTATTTGAAGTTCTAAGAGATACCGCATCTGTAGCAGGTGATTGGCCCATACCTATACAAAAACCACAAGCTGACTCTAGAATTCTTGCTCCTGCAGCAATCATAGTCGCTAATGCTCCATTTTTAGCAAGCATATTTAAAACTTGCTTTGATCCTGGTGCAATAACTAGTGATACTTTTTCATTTACAGTTTTTCCTTCTAATATTTTAGCTACCGTCATCATATCTGCATATGATGAATTTGTACAACTTCCTATACATACCTGATCTACTTTTATATCTTTTAATGAAGAAGCCGATGCAATATTATCTGGACTATGAGGACATGCTACTAATGGCTCTAATTCTGATAAATCTATTGTTACTTCTTCATCATACAATGCATCTTCATCAGCCTTTAATTCTATGAAATCTTTTTCTCTATCCTGTGCTTTTAAAAACTCATAAGTTACATCATCACTTGGAAATATTGACGTTGTTGCTCCAAGCTCAGCACCCATATTTGTTATAGTAGCTCTTTGTGGTACAGATAAAGTTTTAATTCCATATCCACAGTATTCAAATACTTTTCCTACTCCGCCTTTAACAGTAAGCCTTTTTAAAAGATCTAATATAATATCCTTAGCTGAAACCCAATCAGTTAACTTACCTATTAAATTTACCTTAACCACTTTAGGCATACTAATATAATATTCTCCACCGCCCATAGCTACAGCAACATCAAGTCCACCTGCTCCCATAGCAAGCATTCCTATTCCACCACCTGTAGGAGTGTGGCTATCTGAACCTAAAAGAGTGTCTCCTGGAACCCCAAATCTCTCTAGGTTCACTTGATGACATATTCCATTACCAGGTTTTGAAAAATATATTCCATGCTTTTTAGCTACAGTTTGAATATATAAGTGGTCGTCTGCATTTTCTGGACCTGATTGAAGTACATTGTGGTCAATATACGCTACCGATCGTTTTGTTTTAACCTTATCTATTCCTAAAGCTTCAAACTGAAGATATGCCATAGTTCCAGTAGAATCTTGTGTTAAAGTTTGATCTATTTTAATAGCAATTTCTTGTCCTGCTACCATTTCTCCTTTTACTAAGTGATTCTTTATTATTTTTTGCGTAATGTTTAATCCCATCTCTAATCCTCCAATTCGTTTTGTTTCTTTAAATATAGTTATTATTCCATATATACATATTAACAGACTTATTAAATAAAATTAAGTCTACTCTTTAAATTCTACTAACTGGCTCTTTCCTCTTTTTTTTGTGTAATTTCTGGTAAAATTTTTTCTACAAGTAATTCTAATTCGTTGTTTCCAATAATTGTAGTTCTTATTCCACTTGCATACTGCTCATCGACCCATTCCTTTATTAAGGCAACTCTTGAATCATGCTTATCTACTTTTTCATCATCTTTCAATCTATAATACATATTAATCCACGCTGCAACACCAGCAAGTCCTGAATATTCATTAACAGCTACTACTACTGGTCTACCTAATATTTTATCTGTATCAAAAATATTATATATTTCTTCGTCCTTAAGTATTCCATCAGCATGTATACCTGCTCTTGTTACATTAAACTGACTTCCTACAAAAGGAGTTCTTTCAGGTACATTATATTTCATTTCTCTTTGGAAATACTCCGCAAGTTCTGTTATAACTTCCATCTTCATATTCTTTGTTGTACCTTTTAATTGAGCATATTCAACTAACATAGCTTCTAATGGACAATTTCCTGTTCTCTCACCTATTCCTAAAAGTGAAGTATTTATAGACGAAGCCCCATAAAGCCATGCTGTAGTTGAATTACTAACTACTGAATAAAAATCGTTATGTCCATGCCATTCTATCAATTCTGAAGGCATACCGCAATCATTTCTAAGACCATGAATAAGTCCCTGTACGCTTCTTGGAAGCTCAGCTCCACTATATGGAACACCAAGTCCTAAAGTATCACAAACTCTTACCTTTATTGGAATGTTAGACTCCTTTGAAAGTTCCATTAACTTATTTACAAGTGGTACTACAAATCCATAAAAATCAGCTCTTGTTATATCCTCTAGATGACATCTTGGACGGATACCATGACTCAATGCTTCCTTAACTACTGATAAGTACATATCCATAGTTTGTTCTCTTGTTTTATTCAACTTTTTAAATATGTGATAATCAGAACAAGACATGAGCATTCCAGTTTCCTTAATGCCCATTTCCCTTACTAATTTAAAATCCTCTTTATTAGCTCTTATCCATGATGTAACTTCTGGAAAATTATATCCTCTTTCCATGCATATATGAGCCGCTCTTCTATCTTTTTCAGTATACAGGAAAAATTCTGTTTGTTTAATTACACCTGAATTATTATCTAACTCATGAAGGTAATCAAAAATCCTAATTATTTGTTCTGCTGTATATGGTGGCATTGATTGCTGTCCATCTCTAAATGTAGTATCAGTAATCCATATATTTTCAGGTAAATTCATTGGAACCTGTACCTGATTAAAAGTTACCTTAGGAACCTCCGAATAAGGAAATATATCCTTATAAAGATTTGGTTTATCAACATTTTGTAGATAGTACTCGTGTGACGATTTTTTAATAATACTCATTTTACATTCCCCCAGTCGGATATAAATTATTGGATCCTACGAAAATATATTGGCTTTGAATGATTTATTTGCATTCCTTCATTTCTGCTTCTAATATGATTTTATTATTATATTAATATTTATTCACTTTATGTGCATATATATTAGTTTTATTCAAATTTCATTAGTTTTTCTTGTATAATCATGCTTATATTCTAACATTTATTTTTTATCTTGGCAAATATAAATTTTCACTTTTTTGCAATTTATATTCGTCATTTTTCATTTACTTATTTTTTATTATAAAATAGGCTCTTTTAACGTTTAAATTGGAACCTTTCGATGACTATAATGATTTTTTACGCTACTGCATTAAATTTTTATATAAATAAATCCAAATATATTACTTAATTATTTAAGTATTTTTAAATAATTTCTAAAAAATTACATCAATAAATTAAATATTAAGTCGTAAATATAGTTAAAATATAATATTTTTTTAGATTAAGCGAAAGCTAAAGTAACTAATTATTATTTATTTAGATATGGAGATGAATTTTATGTTTGAAAATATAAAGGACGATACAGTTTATAAAAATCTATTTAATGGTGAATGGATAAAATCTCACCAAATGAAAACTATAGATATAATTTCACCAGTAGACAGAAAACTAGTTGGAAAGATACAATCCATGTCTAAAAATGAAATAGATAAAACAATAGAAAATTCAAAGGCTTCTCAAAAGAGCTGGAGTGAAATCCCTATAAATGAAAGAGCCGCTATATTACATAAATGTGCAGAGTTATTAGATGAAAATGTCCCTATACTATCTGAGATTCTTCAAAAAGAAATTGCTAAAAATAAAACTTCTAGTATATCAGAAATTAAACGAACTGCGGACTTTATACGATTCACTGCAGATGAAGCAAAACACATGGAAGGAGAAACAATAACTGGCGACAACTTTCCTGGCTTTAAAAGAAATAAAGTTTCTTTTGTTTATAAAGTTCCACTAGGAACAATTTTGGCAATTTCACCCTTTAACTATCCAATAAACCTTTCAGCTTCAAAAATAGCACCTGCACTAGCTGCAGGAAATTGTGTAATATTAAAACCTCCAAGCCAAGGTTCAATAAGTGCCCTTTATCTTGCAGAACTATTTAACAAAGCAGGATTACCTAAAGGAGTGCTAAATACAGTAACAGGCAAAGGCTCTGAAATAGGTGATTATATTATTACCCATAAAGATATTGATTTTATAAACTTTACAGGAAGTACAGAGGTAGGCAAACATATTGCTCTAATTGCAGGTATGGTTCCAATGCTTATGGAACTTGGCGGAAAAGATGCTGCCATTGTATTAAAAGATGCTGATTTAAATGATTCTGCAAAAGATATTGTATCTGGAGCTTATAATTATTCTGGTCAAAGATGTACTGCAATAAAAAGAGTTATAGTTATGAATGAAGTTGCAGATGAACTTATAACTCTTATGAAGAAAAGAATTGAGAATCTCACGATAGGAATCCCTGAGGATGACTGCGATATAACCCCACTTATAAGTGATAGTGCTGCCGATTTGGTACAAGAACTTATAAATGATGCTATAAACAAAGGTTCTAAACTTGTACTAGGCAATAGACGAGACAGTAACTTAATATATCCTACTTTATTTGATAATGTAACAGAAGATATGCGTATTGCCTGGGAAGAGCCTTTTGGACCTGTCTTACCAATTATAAGGGTAAAGAGCATAGATGAAGCAATTAATCTTGCTAATAAATCACAATACGGCTTACAATCTTCTGTTTTTACTAAGAATATCAATGATGCTTATTATATAGCAAATAGGCTAGAGGTTGGGACTGTTCAGATTAATGATAAAACAGAAAGAGGCCCTGATCACTTTCCATTCCTAGGCGTAAAATCCTCTGGTATGGGTACTCAAGGAATAAGGTACAGTATTGATGCCATGAGTAGAAGAAAAGTTATAGTACTTAACATTTAAACAAAATAAGAAAAGGCTACCCCATGTGCCGCCTTTTCTCATTTTTCTATTCAATAGTAATATTACTTGCAATTACGCCTTTTACAATCCCAGTTAGGTTTGTCTGATCTTCTCTTGAAAGGTTTTCCGTGTATATAGGTTTACATATTGTAACCTTAACTTCCGCAGGTTTTATTCTACCTCTTTCATTACCTTCTCTAATCTTATAGCTTCCATCAATAGCAATTGGTATTATCGGAACTCCTGATTTTAGAGCAAGCTTCAAACTTCCCTTTTTAAATTCTCCAATACTTGGCCCCTTGCTTCTTGTTCCTTCCGGAAAAATAACCATACTATGGCCATTTTTAAGGTTTTCTATACCTTCGTTTATAGCTTTTATGGATTCTCTTACATTACTTCTATCCATAAATATACAATGCATTTGAGTCATCCAATAGGTTAAAACTTTTAACTTTAACAATTCCTTTTTAGCAATGAATCCAACAGAACTACCCACGGTTTCCACAACTATTGGTATATCAAAAAAGCCTTGATGATTTGCTACATAGAGACAAGCACCTTTAGGAATATTTTCTTTTCCTACTATATCAACCTTTGCACCTACATAATTTAATATATGAGATGCCCAGTCTTTAACAACCTTATTTTTATATTCTTCAACTTCTTGCTTTGTCCCATTCTTTTTTAACTTTTCAAATTTACCTTTTTTACAATTAGCTATTATCACATGTGTAAAAAAATCTAAATAAAACAACAAAGATTTCATAATGAAATTCTCCCCTTTATAATAATATTTACTATTATATTTACAAGTGCTACAATATTATATTATAACACATTTTATTCTTACAAAGGAGAGATTAATGTTGAAATTTTATAAGAAGTATTTATCACTATTTGCGACACTATTAATAATTGTATTTTCCTTCATTGGATGCACTAGTTCCAATACAACAGACAGCAGTAAATATACAAGCACTGAAAATACTATGAAAGTAAGCTATATTGATGTTGGACAAGGTGATAGTATATTGGTACAGGTAAATGGAAAAACCCTACTTATAGATGCAGGTCCAAATGATAGCACTGATAAGTTAATGTCTTACTTAAACAAACAAAATATAAAAAAACTTGATTTTATAGTTGCAACTCATCCTCATGAAGATCATATTGGTGCAATGGATACTGTAATAAAAAAATATAATATAGGTGAATTTTATGCACCTAAAAAAATGACAACTACTAAAACCTTTGAAAATATGATTACTGCTTTAAAATCTAAGAATATTAAGATAAATACAGCTGCAGCAGGTGTAAGCTTGGATTTAGGTAAAAATGTAAAGTGTGAAATGATTGCACCTAATGGTAAAGACTATGAAAATTTAAATAATTATTCTGCTGTTATAAAAATAACCTATGGCAACTCTAAGTTCTTATTCATGGGAGATACAGAAAAACTAAGTGAAAAGGAAATTTTAAACAAAAATTATGATATATCTTGTGATGTATTAAAATTAGGTCATCATGGAAGTTCCTCCTCTTCTTCAAAAGCATTTTTAGACAAAACCGCTCCTAAAATAGCGATTGTAAGCTGTGGTAAAAATAACGACTATGGTCACCCTCATAAGGAAACCTTAGAAGAGATGAAAAAGAGAAATGTACAAGTTTATAGAACTGATATAGATGGGTCTATTGTTTTAATATCTGATGGCAAAAAAATATCAAAACAATAATAAAAAGGTAGAAAGCATATTTTAAAAAATACTTTCTACCTTTTTTTAATAACTTTGAAATTAATTTATTCGATAACTACCTGCTAATTTCAGTTCACCGTAAAATAAAAAAAGACTGTAAAAAACAGTCTTAATATACATAAATAAAAATGGCTCCGTGGAGAGGATTTGAACCTCCAACCCTTCGGTTAACAGCCGAATGCTCCACCATTGAGCTACCACGGAACATTACCTGGCGACGACCTACTCTTCCACACAGTCTCCCGTGCAGTACCATCGGCACTGTAAAGCTTAACCTTCGTGTTCGGAATGGGAACGGGTGTTACCTTTACGTCATCATCACCAGATTAGGGAAAATCGCTATAAGCTTCGCATTACTTCGTCAG
>Ga0183101_1000116_pt4 | contig 53047 bp, 45 predicted proteins | sample Biomet3_FD_127790 | JGI IMG/M metagenome (GOLD analysis project Ga0183101, IMG submission 127790) | Microbial communities from bioreactor (seeded with sewage sludge) at LBNL, California, USA - Biofuel metagenome 3 | ecosystem: Engineered > Bioreactor > Anaerobic > Unclassified ... | reverse complement strand
AGGCACACTTACGAGACCTGTTCGATAAGACTAATTTCAATGATGTCAAAGAACTAAATGATTCCCTTTTTCCGGGGTTATTTGATTAATGTTTAAATTGTCCCGATTTTAACGGGACACTAATGATTTGCTTAATATGGAATACCCAATATTTCATTATAAAGTCATTCGATATCTAAAAATCTCATTCATATTTTGATCGTGATTTTTTTCAGAATGTATGACGAGAGTATTTCAATATATAGGTTTTTGTATCATTTTTGAACCATGCATAGCTCGTTGAATTTCCCGGAACCTGCTCATATTTATATATATCATACCGAACTATGACTTCAAAATATTGAAGGTCATTATTGGCGTCATATTTAAAACCATAAGCAGAACAACTTTCCAAGTCAAACTTAGTCATGGGCGGAGTCTCAAACTTAATGAAGGAGGTTAAAGGATAAGATTTCTTACTTTTATCATAAGAAAGAGTAAAAATAGCAGCTCCTTTCTGTATTTGATAAGAGAAGCTATCGCCTGAAAAAAGATAAGAATATGTCGGATTATTACCTTCACCTCCATAACCACCTTCATACTCCGGACCTAAAGATATGTCTTCTAGATTTTGATCAGGTTTATGAGCCCGAGTGACATTTTCCGTCGATGAATCACTCTCTATTACGGAGTCATAATTATCACAAGAATAAAAAATAAATAGCAAAGAACTTGCTGCTAGCAGAATAGTTGATTTTTTTTTCATGATTTTTTAATTTTAATAATGTTTATACTAAAAGCCATTATATATATTTATTGTGTCAAGATATCAATTATTTTGTAATTTTGCAATATTTTTTATATAAACAATTTTCAAACATATTTATTCTGCTTTTTTAACTATAATATCGTCAAGATACTGACAGACAACATTGTCATTCTTTGCTCCATTACTGGCAGGTCCTCACTTGCCGAGAGGGTCACAATCACCGCATTGGTAATTGGATTGTCCTTTAAGCTCATCAATATTCAAAGTATTATTTTGATTGTTTCAATTGCATCCATAGCCGATCGGGCTATAGAGTATCTACTTACTGATTCATGTGTTGGTATGTATTTATATAATCAATAACCTTTCGATTTGCATCATCCACCTTCTGTTGGTCAAAATTGATGTAGATTGATGTTACTTTGTTGCCAAATTCATGACCTAAAGCGGCAGAAATTGTTTCTTTAGGAATATCCAAGGATGCCGCAATTGTTGCCCATGTATGACGTGCCCAATAGCTGGAAATGTCAGGAAATAGGGGAGTGATAATTTTCTTTCCGCCTAATCCCATGCGTTTACATTCTCCTATTTGTTTTAGCCCCATGCTCATACGGTGCAGAAAGTCTTTATAATTGTTATACTCATCCAAGATATAGAGAAGGTGCTTTTCGCCTTTATATCGTTCTATTATTTCCATTGCCTCAGGTTCGACTTTTATAGAGTATAGTTTTCCCGTTTTGGCTCTTTCATATTCCAGTCTTCCGTCTACTAAGTTCTTTGTATTGAACAAATCAACAGCATTTACGCCAATTAGATAAAGCATTAACATGAATATGTCCCTGTATCGCTTTTGATAATCTTCACAGGGATAATCTCTTAATAATATTAATTGATCAATGGATAGGGAGCGTTTCCGTGTTTCCTCGCTTTTTATTTTGAAACGCCTAAAAGGATATAACGTTGTTATTTCTTCATCTATTGCATAATTGAACACGGCACGTATATTTCTCATGTGTATGCTTCTTCCGTTTGTCTTCAATCCAAAAGACTGCATCCAGAGATCAAACTTTGTTAACCATTGCATGTTCATACTTTCGAATGTACATTGTGGACCATAAGAAAGCAATTTTAGCTTGGTCTGCTTATATATTTCTATGGTGTTAGGTTTTGATTTTAAGGAAATGAATTCATCTATGTATTCAATAAAAGGTTTTGGGGAATTCACTTCAGGCTTCCCTTTGATTTTAGCTTCTATAATTGACTTTAGAGAGTTTATTGTAGTTCCCGCTAAAGAGGACTTCCTTTCTAGATCAAGTGTGGTCATTTCCCCCTCAGAAAGTATATTCCTTAGTACAATATTCTTTGCTTGCCAATTTTGAGCAGTGCGATTTAATACGCCGTTTTTAAATTGACTTTCTAAAGCAGAAATATTGGTGCTAATATAAATAATCTTACCTTTATGAGTGATTTGTAATTTGAGCGGATATTCACCATCTTTCTTTGCTCTTCTTACGTCCAAAACAATCTTTAAGCTTGCCATAATTTGCATGTAATTTGCATGTAAATATAGGAAATAAAGGGGCAAAAAGTGCTATAAACGGATCATACTGAAATCCTGAGGGGTATTGATGTTAAAATTCTATCTTTGCATTAAAAAGAAGATATGAATTACGATAACTTCCTTCGTTTTATCTTTCCTGATGGCATGTTTGATTACTTCGAGATGGTTGGCTTCAATGAGCTTTCGGATAAGGTTGAAATCTATTTTGAGGAGAAAAATACTCTTTCTGAAGAATATGATCATGATAAGCTTGAGAGCAAAGGGTTCTATGAAGAAGTTCGTATGTATGATTATCCCATGCGTGGACGTAGTTGTATTCTCTATATAAAGAAGCGCAGGTGGTATAACCACACCCAAGGCAACTATGTCTCTCGCAATTGGTCATTAGTGGCTCAAGGCACTCAAATCAGCTCTGAATTTGCGTCTTTTTTAAAAGCTATGGATCGACTCTCGCGCCATTAGCATCAGCTCACTGGCAGATCATTACAGGCTGGATGCCAAACAGCTTGAATCACAATATAAGAATCATTTGAGTAATTACAGATCCTGGGAGCAACTTCCCCATGCAGAGGATTGGATATTGTTTGAAAAGAATATCGGTGCCCATGTGGGACTTGATGAGACGAGTCTTTCCCGAGGCGAGTTATATACCATTCTTATCAATAAGGATGCTAAGGGCAAAAAAGGGAGTATCATTGCCATGATTAAAGGCACCGATGTGAGAACCGTATCGGATGTATTACTCAGACTATCCCGTAAACGACGTTTTCAGGTACGTGAGATAACTTTGGACATGGCTTCTAACATGAATCGGATTGCCCGTGTATGTTTTCCGGCGGCGAAACAGGTTGTAGACCGATTTCATGTACAACAACTGGCTTTTGAAGCCGTACAGGAAATGCGTATTAAAGCACGATGGGAAGCCATAGACAAAGAAAATATAGAGATTAGCCACGCTAAGGCTTGCGGAGCGCAATACGAACCTTCTGTCTTTGAAAACGGGGACACCAATAAGCAACTGCTTGCCAGAAGCCGTTACCTGTTATTCAAAAAAGAAACAGCATGGACTAACTCTCAAAGCAAACGTGCGGCTATTTTGTTTAGAGAATACCCGGATATCAAAAAGGCATATTATTTAAGTATGCGCTTAGGACTTATTTATCATCACTCCATACATGCTGATGTGGCATTGACCAAACTGGCTCGTTGGTACGAGGAGGTGGACAAATCAGGATTTCTATCCTTTGGCACAGTGGGAAGAACCATACAAACACATTACTTGGGAATCGTAGCCTTCTTCAAGAATCGTGCAACGAATGCGGCCAGCGAATCTTTTAATGCAAAAATTAAGCAATTCAGAGCACTACTCAGAGGAGTCAGGGATGTGTCCTTCTTCTTATTCAGATTATCGAAAATTTATGCTTAAAATCGTAAGCCCTCAGAATTTCGGTATGATCCCTTTCTTCAAGAATCGTGCAACGAATGCGGCTAGCGAATCTTTTAATGCAAAAACTTAGCAATTTAGAGCACTACTCAGAGGAGTCAGGGATGTGTCCTTCTTCTTATTCAGATTATCGAAAATTTATGCTTAAAATTATAACCCCTCAGAATTTCGGTATGATCCAAAATTTATGCTTAAAATCGTAATCCCTCAGAATTTCGGTATGATCCGAGAAGAGCTTCGTTTTTGGTTTATTGGGTATTTAGCGGAACAAAAACAGAACAAAAAAGGCTTAACTTATTGAAAGTTAAGCCTTATAAGTCGGGGTAGCGGGATTCGAACCCACGACCCCCTGCTCCCAAAGCAGGTGCGCTAACCGGACTGCGCTACACCCCGAGTGTTTGTTTTTTTAGCGAGTGCAAAGGTATAACAATTTTCTTAATACCAAAAGATTTCTGTGTTTTTTATTGCTTGTAAAATCATATTTTTAGGTAAAAATCACGTGTTAGAAGGTTATATTCGTTGCTAAACTGATTGTCTGTCAGTTTAATATGTAAATCTTGATCTTCGCATTTTTTTTCTTGAAAACTAAAAGAAAAAAGTATTCGGCGACATTGTTTTGATGGTTTTGTGTATACATTAAGCTTTCTAACAGGGAAAAATTTGTGCTTCCATGCGATATCTATTATGCTATTTTCCGCTTCTGCCGGGATAATAATATCAATAGTTCCTGTTTCCGAAAGAAATTTTGATGCGGTAGCAAATAGTGATTCATAATTTAGACTTCCGACATGACGGGCTAACGAACGTTGCTGATCAGGGCTTTTTAATGCATCAACAAAATAGGGAGGATTGGAAACAATTAAGTCATATTTTTCTTGCGAAGTATATTTTTTAAAATCACAACATATAGCATTTATCCGATCGGACCAGATGGAATTCAAAAAGTTATTTTTTGCCTGAAGGAATGCTATCTCGTCAATCTCTATAGCATCTATTATTGCATTTGGGCTTCTTTGTGCAATCATTAAGCTGATAAGTCCCGTGCCTGTTCCTACGTCTAATACTCTTTTTATGTTATTTGTGTTAGCCCATGCTCCTAATAGAACGCCGTCTGTGCCGACTTTCATTGCACATTTATCATGCCATATAGTAAATTGTTTAAACTTAAAGTAAGGGTTTGGCATATTTATTATTGTTTATTGGCATCAAAATTATAGAAACGCCGCTATATCTTTGCAATTTTGGCATTGTTTTTGTGTTTTTATAGGGAAAGGCTTTCTACATAATGAAGAATAGCTTAACTTTGCAGGCGCTTTATAGGCCCTGTCAGTATGACATAAACTTAAAAAGAATAAAATGAAGAAAAGATTTTACCTAAGAGATACAGAAGAGGCAGAGGGAAACGGTTTTTCGGTTATAGCTGATTTTGAGGGAAATGAAGAACAATTAATGGACATAAATGTCGACGAGATACTTCCTATACTGCCTTTACGCAATATGGTTTTGTTTCCAGGAGTCTTTATGCCGGTTTCTGTTGGTCGTAAGTCTTCCTTAAAATTGGTTCGTGAAGCGAATAAAAAGGAAGCATATATAGGGGTTGTATGCCAAAAAACAGCCGATACAGAATCTCCTCTCTTAGATGATTTACACAATATTGGTACGGTAGGAAAGATTATTCGCATTCTTGAAATGCCGGATCAATCAACTACTGTCATTATTCAGGGCGTAAAACGCATGAAACTGGAAAGCATTGTTGAAACAGAGCCTTATTTAAAAGGTAACGTGCTTACTTTGCAAGAAGAAATTCCAGGTAAAGAAGATAGTGAGTTTTTGGCACTCGTTGAAGCATGCAAGGATCTGACTGTACGATATATAAAGTCTTCTGATATGTTTCCGCAAGATTCGGCTTTTGCAATTAAAAATATTTCCAGTCCGATGTTCTTAGTGGATTTCATTTGTACAAACTTGCCTTTAAAGAAAGATGAAAAAATAGAATTACTTCAGATAAATTCTTTGCGGGAACGTACTTACCGTTTATTGGAAATATTAAATAGGGAAGTACAGCTTGCCGAAATAAAGGAATCCATCCAGTTGCGAGCTCGTGAAGATATAGATCAGCAACAGCGTGAATATTTCCTTCAACAGCAAATCAAAACTATTCAAGATGAATTAGGTGGAGGGACTCAAGAACAGGAAATAGAGGAAATGCGTAAGAAAGCCAACTCTGTAAAATGGAGTAAAGAAGTTAGAGACGCTTTTTTGAAGGAAGTTGATAAATTAGAACGTACTCATCCTCAATCACCTGATTATAGTGTACAGTTGAATTATCTGCAGACAATGCTCAGTTTGCCATGGGGTATTTATTCTACTGATAACTTAAATCTGAGTAATGCAGAGAAGACTTTGAACAAAGATCACTACGGTCTGGAAAAGGTTAAAGAACGCATATTGGAACATTTAGCTGTCCTGAAGTTAAAAAGGGACATGAAGTCACCTATTATCTGCCTATATGGTCCTCCGGGAGTTGGTAAGACTTCTTTGGGGCGTTCTATTGCGGCCGCATTAAAACGGAAATATATACGGATGTCTTTAGGTGGAGTACATGACGAAGCTGAAATACGAGGACATCGTAAAACTTATATCGGTGCCATGCCGGGACGTATTATTAAGAGTTTGATCAAGGCAGGGTCATCAAATCCCGTATTCATCCTAGATGAAATAGATAAAGTCAGCGCTGACAGACAGGGAGATCCTTCTTCTGCATTACTTGAGGTATTGGATCCGGAACAAAACTCCACATTCCATGACAACTTCCTTGATGTGGATTACGATCTATCTAAAGTAATGTTTATTGCTACGGCGAATAATCTTAATACCATACCCGGTCCATTGCTTGATCGTATGGAATTGATAGAGGTAAGTGGTTATATTACAGAAGAAAAGATAGAAATAGCTCGTCGACATCTTTTGCCAAAAGAATTGGAAAATAACGGGTTGAAGAAGAATGATATAAAAATACCCAGGAATACTCTTGAAGTCATTATCGAGTCGTATACCCGCGAAAGCGGTGTACGCGAACTGGAAAAGAAAATCAGCAAAATACTTAGAAAAGCTGCTCGTCAGTACGCAACTGATGGAGTGTTTAAAAAACAGGAGATTAAGCCTTCCGATTTATATGAATTCTTAGGTTCACCTGAATATTCACGTGATAAATATCAAGGAAATGAATATGCCGGAGTTGTGACAGGTCTTGCATGGACTGCCGTTGGAGGAGAGATTTTATTCGTTGAGACCAGTTTAAGTCGCGGTAAGGGTGGGCGGCTTACATTGACCGGTAATCTCGGTGATGTAATGAAAGAATCCGCTATGCTGGCTTTGGAATATATTAAAGCACATGCTTCCATACTCGATTTGGATGAAGATGTATTCGACAACTGGAATATTCATGTGCATGTTCCCGAAGGTGCAATACCTAAAGACGGGCCTTCTGCCGGTATAACTATGGCAACATCTTTGGCATCTGCATTGACCCAGCGCAAAGTAAAAGCTAATATTGCTATGACTGGTGAGATAACTCTTCGCGGGAAGGTACTTCCTGTCGGTGGTATTAAAGAAAAGATACTGGCTGCAAAACGTGCGGGTATTAAGGAGATTATTTTGAGTGAAGAAAACAAGAAGAACATAGAGGAAATCCAGGATCTTTATATAAAAGGACTTGTGTTTCATTATGTAAGAGACATAAAAGAGGTATTTGCGCTTGCGTTGACCGATGAGAAAGTCACTGATGCCATCACTCTCTCTACAAAGAAAGAAAAGACAGAAAGTAAGGAAGCATGACGTTTGAATTACAATACACAGACAGCAAAAGCAATGCTCGTGCCGGACTGATATCAACTGATCATGGCCAGATTCAAACTCCAATATTCATGCCTGTAGGTACTGCAGGGAGTGTAAAGGGAGTTCATCAGACCGAATTGAAAGAGGATATTAAGGCGCAAATCATACTAGGTAATACCTATCATTTATATTTGCGCCCTGGGCTCGATGTTATTGAGAATGCTGGTGGCTTACATAAGTTTAATGGATTTGATCGCCCCATGCTGACAGATAGTGGGGGCTTTCAAGTCTTTTCTTTGTCAAGTATCCGTAAATTAAGGGAAGAAGGAGCTGAATTCCGTTCACATATTGATGGAAGTAAACACGTGTTTACTCCTGAAAAAGTGATGGATATAGAGCGTACTATCGGAGCTGATATAATGATGGCATTTGATGAATGTCCACCAGGAACATCCGATTATCAATATGCAAAGAAATCTCTTGGATTGACTCATCGTTGGCTCGATCGTTGCATAAAGAGATTTAATGAAACCGAACCTAAATATGGATATCATCAGGCTTTGTTTCCTATAGTACAGGGATGTGTCTATCCGGATTTGCGTAAACAGTCGGCAGAGTTTGTTGCTTCAAAGGAAGCCGAAGGAAATGCTATCGGAGGATTGGCTGTTGGTGAACCTGTAGAAAAGATGTATGAAATGATAGAGGTCGTGAATGAAATCCTTCCAAAGGATAAGCCACGATATCTAATGGGGGTTGGTACTCCGGTTAACATACTCGAAGGTATAGAGCGGGGAGTGGACATGTTCGACTGTGTGATGCCTACCCGCAATGGACGAAACGGGATGCTATTTACCAAAGACGGCATTATCAATATGAGGAATAAAAAATGGGAAATGGATTTCTCTCCCATTGAAGCGGATGGTGCTTCTATTGTAGACACTCTCTATAATAAAGCATATTTGAGGCATTTATTTCATGCACAAGAGTTACTTGCTATGCAAATTGCTTCTATACATAACCTCGCATTTTATTTATGGCTCGTTGGTGAAGCAAGAAAACATATAATTGCCGGAGATTTCTCTGTGTGGAAACCGATGATGGTGAAACGTGTATCTACCAGATTATGAAAAAACCAAATTGGAATATAAAAGCGAGGGCTAAAAGACTTCTCAGAAATCCGTTTAAAGGTGAGGGAAAGTTTTTGAAGAAGCTTGATTACTACATTATTAAGAAGTTTCTTGGCACTTATGTTTTTGCAATAGCACTGATTATCTCCATTGCTGTTGTATTCGATTTTAATGAAAAGATGGACCGATTCATGTCCCATAATGCGCCATGGAAGGCTATTGTCTTTAATTATTATTTGAATTTTATTCCTTATTTCGCTAATCTGTTTAGCCCATTATTTGTGTTTATTGCGGTAATCTTCTTTACCTCAAAATTAGCTGAAAATTCAGAGATTATCGCAATGTTTTCGACGGGTATGAGTTTCAAACGCATGCTTCGTCCATACATGGTATCTGCTGCTATCATTGCAATTGTCACCTTTGCCTTGGGATCTTATATTATACCCAAAGGGAGTGTAACCCGTATTAATTTTGAAGATAAATATTACAAACCCCGTAAAAGTACTACAGCCCGTAATATACAGCTGGAAGTTGATTCGGGGGTAATAGCTTATATAGAGCGGTTTGAAGATTTTAGCAAGACCGGTTATCATTTTTCTCTCGATAAATTTGAAGGCAAGCAGCTTGTTTCACACTTAACAGCAAATTCCATTACTTATGATACGACATCCGTGCATAAATGGATTGTCAATGGTTACATGATTCGTGAGATAAACGGGCTGAGAGAGCATATCACTAAAGGAGAAAAGATAGATACCACACTCTTTATGGAGCCCGCGGACTTCCTGATTATGAAGAATCAGCAAGAAATGTTGAGCAGTCCTCAACTAAGCAATTATATCGATCGACAACGGCAACGGGGGTTTGCCAATATCAAAGAATTTGAAATAGAATATCATAAGCGAATAGCCATGTCATTTGCCTCTTTTATTCTTACGATAATCGGAGTCTCGCTTTCTTCCAAAAGGACAAAAGGAGGAATGGGACTACATTTGGGAATAGGTTTGGCTTTAAGTTTCTCGTATATCCTTTTCCAGACTATTGCTTCTACTTTTGCTATTAACGGTAATGTGCCACCGTTTATAGCAGTTTGGATTCCAAATATACTTTATGCATTTATTGCATTCTATTTATATCGAAGGGCCCCAAAATAAATTAAAATATAAAAAGGAGAACATATTTCCATTATATTTGTTCCCGAAATATGAAACGAACGATTTCCATATTACTTCTTCTCTTGATGTTGGTCATTAGTGTACGACCAATGATGAGCATGCATTTCTGCCAGGGGAAGATGTCTTCGGTAAGTTTATTGAAAGCTACCGGAGATCATTCATGCTGCGGTGACATGAATGCAGATATGGAGAAGAGTTCGAAGAAAGTTTCTGCTACGTCTCATTTTGTGGGCGATCATGACAGTTGCTGTAAGACCGAAAAGGTATATGTTGCTACTGATAACTTCAATTCGCAAGTAGAACTTTCCATAGCTAAATTGCTACCTTCGTTTGTTTATGTAGGTTTGATATTTAAATATCTTATAAATATAACAGAGCCCGAATCTCTAATAAAGGCTCATATTTTTTCTCCTCCCGATAAATTGAGTAAGAAATGCGTTGATTTACTTGCTCTAATCTGTACTTTCCAAATTTAAAATTAGGAGAAAGGTGTGTCAAAACTCTATCTTCTGAATTTTTATTCCTTTTACAAATGCTTTAGATAGGGCGATTTTCAGTTCTTAGAAGCTTTGATACTCTTTCATTTATTTCTTTGTATTGCCAGAATTCGTATAATGATTTTCTGCAATACCGCCTTTTCGTATCCATCCGTGTCCCGTATTTCTTTCTGAGATGGTAAATAACTACTATTTATTGGTATGATTTACTATGCTTCGATTGAACATAAATAATTGATAAACTATTATTTAAGGAGATACAGGGTGTCTATAATCAGATTGATAGATAAGAATTTATCTCAGTCTGAACTTCAAGTAAATAAATATGTCTATTAATTAAACAGCTGAGATATGCTTAATAGAATAATAAAATATTTTCTGGATAACAGATTGATAAGCATTCTGTTGCTTATCGTAGTTATAGTGTGGGGCTTATCGACAGCACCATTCAATTGGCATGGAGGTTTACTCCCACGTGATCCGGTGCCTGTGGATGCAATCCCCGATATAGGTGAGAACCAACAAATTGTAGCAACCGAGTGGATGGGAAGATCTCCTAAAGATATACAGGAGCAAGTCACTTATCCGCTGACCACCGCTTTATTGGGAATACCCGGTGTAAAGACCATTAGAAGTAGTTCCATGTTCGGCATGTCCTTCATCTATATTATATTTAATGATAATGTCGAATTTTATTGGAGCCGATCAAGAATTCTAGAGAAGTTGAACTCTCTTCCATCCGGTACTTTACCGAGCGGCGTGCAACCGGCATTGGGCCCTGATGCCACAGCTCTCGGGCAGATATTCTGGTATACACTCGAAGGGCGAAATCCAAAGACCGGTAAGCCTACAGGTGGATGGGACCCCGAAGAGCTTAGGACAATTCAAGACTTTTATGCCAAATATTCACTATCTTCTGCCGAAGGTGTTTCCGAGGTTGCATCTATTGGCGGTTACGTGAAGGAATATCAAGTAGAGATTAACCCTGATGCTATGAGGGCATATAAGGTGTCGGTCATGGAAGTGATGAATGCTGTGCAAAAGAGCAACCTTGATATTGGTGCGGAGACCATCGAACTGAATAAGGTCGAATACCTTGTGAGGGGATTGGGGTATATTAAGAATATAGCGGATCTTGAGAATGCCGTGATCACTGTCCGCAATGGTGTTCCGGTAAGAGTAAAAGATGTGGCTTTTGTCAATCTGGGACCGGCTACACGTCGCGGAGGACTTGATAAAGAGGGCGTGGAAGCAGTAGGCGGTGTAGTGGTAGCCCGTTATGGCTCCAATCCTATGCAAGTCATCAATAATGTGAAAGATAAAATCAAAGAGATGGAGGCCGGTCTTCCTCAAAAGACACTCGCCGACGGAACTGTGTCGAAGGTTACTGTGGTGCCTTTCTACGACCGTTCCGGCTTGATACGGGAGACTGTAGGAACATTGGAAACGGCTCTTTCTCATGAAATCCTTATCTGTATTATCGTTGTAATTGTACTGGTACTCAACCTTAGGGCATCCGTTATTATTTCCAGTATATTGCCCATAGCGGTTCTTGCGACTTTCATTATCATGAAATATGTGGGGGTGGAAGCTAATATTGTAGCCTTATCCGGCATTGCCATTGCCATTGGGGTGATGGTTGATATTGGCGTAGTTTTCGTCGAGAGCATTATCCGGCGCCTGGAAGAAGAAAAAGATAAAGGAGTGCCCAAAGGAAAGGCATTGGCTGCTTTAATCTATAGCAGTGTGAGTGAAGTCTCCGGTGCATTATCTACAGCCATGCTGACCACTATAATCAGCTTCTTGCCTGTCTTTGCCATGGAAGCACAAGAGGGTAAGCTATTTAAGCCATTGGCGTATACCAAAACGTTTGCTCTTCTTTCAGCTTTTATGTTGGGAGTTGCCATGCTGCCTACCATTGCCTATTACATATTTTCTTGGAGAATCACTTCGAAGCAAGTGCGGAAAGCAGGCAATATTGTCTTAATGACAGGTGGTGTAGGATTATTGATTCTTACAGGCAATTGGGCTAGCTTGGCTTTAACTTTACTTGGAGCAAACAATTATTTCGCTTCGCATTGGAAGAATAAGAAAATTGCCACTTATGTCAATATCGGAATAGTGCTCTTTACAGCGGTCTATTACCTTGCTGTAGAGTGGTTACCGGTAGGGACACAAGCCCGGTTACCGATTAATCTGGTGTTTGTCGTACTGGTTATAGCCGTTATACTCGGCATACTTTGGCTTTTGGTATTTTATTATGAGCGTATTTTACGCTGGTGTCTGGCACATCGTTGGAAATTTATGCTTATCCCTCTGTTTACCCTTTTATTCGGAACTCTCATTTGGATCGGATTCGATAAAACTTTCGGTTTTGTAGCTAAGGGATTTGAAGTTGTGGGCTGGGATACCTTCCGGCAAACCCACTTCTGGCAGGCGTCTACCAAAAAGTTTCCCGGTGTAGGTGAGGAGTTTATGCCCAGTCTTAACGAAGGATCTTTCCTGCTGATGCCAACAAGTATGCCACATACGGGTATTGAGCAGAACTTGAACTATATTGAGACACTGGATAAACGCATCTCCAATATACCTGAGATAGAAAGTAGTGTCGGTAAATGGGGAAGGGTAAATTCCGCTCTCGATCCTGCACCGGTACAAATGTTTGAGAATACAATCAACTATCGTCCGGAGTATATTCTGGATGAGAATGGGCATCGGGAAAAGTTTAAGGTCAATGGGAAAGGAGAATTCGTGCTTATAGATGGTTCTACCTACAATGCGGCAAAAGGATTCAGGTTAATACCTGAAGACAGCCTTATTGTGGATGCCCATGGAGATTATTTCAGGCAATGGCGACCGGAAATTAAAAACACGAATGATATATGGCAGGGAATAGTCAATGTCACTCACTTACCGGGACTAACGTCAGCTCCTAAACTACAGCCTATTGAAGCACGCTTGGTGATGCTATCTACGGGTATGCGTGCCCCGATGGGGGTAAAAGTCTCAGGACCTGATCTAGAGTCAATAGAACAGGGAGGAAAGGCTCTGGAAGCTGCATTGAAGACTGTTCCTTCGGTACTCCCTTCAACAGTATTCTATGACCGTGCCGTAGGTGCTCCCTACGTGGAAATTAAGTTGAACAGACAAAGCATGGCACGTTATGGTATTACGGTGGTCGACTTGCAAGAGGTGATTGGTGCGGCAGTAGGAGGCATGCCCCTTACCACTACTGTTGAAGGTCGTGAGCGTTTCCCTGTCCGGTTGAGATACCCGAGGGAATTGAGGGATAACCCTGAAGAGCTTGCCAAAATCATTATTCCCACCGCAACGGGTGCACAAGTTCCTCTGAGCGAGGTTGCCGATATAGAATACACTAAGGGAGCGCAAATGATACAGAGTGAAAATACCTTCCTGATCGGTTATGTCATCTTCGATAAGCAAGCCGATAAAGCGGAAGTGGATGTGGTGAAGGAGGCTGACCGGGTACTTAAACAAAAGATTCAGGCAGGTGAGCTTAAATTGCCTAAGGGTGTGTCGTTTACATTTGCAGGGAATTACGAGCAACAAGCCAGAGCAGCCGATCGTTTACTCATCGTCATACCGATAAGTTTGATCATGATCCTTCTTATTCTGTATTTCAGGTTTAAGACAATCACAGCTTCATTTATTCATTTCTCAGGTGTATTTGTGGCTTTTGCGGGAGGATTTATTTTGCTATGGCTTTATGGAGAGCCGTGGTTTATGAACTTCACCGTTGGCGGGGTTAATCTCCGTGATATGTTTCAGATGCACCCTATCAATCTGAGTATTGCTGTTTGGGTCGGCTTTATCGCCTTGTTTGGTATTGCCACTAACGATGGAGTATTAATGGGAACATATATACACGACACTTTCATGAAGCAGAATCCCCATACTAAAGCTGAAATACGGGAAGCTGTGGTACACGCAGGCCTAAAAAGAGTTCGTCCGGCAGCTATGACTACTGCCACCGCCCTAATTGCTTTACTGCCCGTGTTGACCTCCACCGGTAAGGGAGCTGACATTATGATACCAATGGCCATACCGACCTTTGGTGGTATGCTGATACAGTCGATGACAATGTTTGTTGTCCCCGTTCTGCAATGTTGGTGGAGGGAAAAAGCCATAGAGAAACATGGAAGTATAAAAGAATAAAGATATAAATTATGAGAACAACTATTCGAAAATACTTGATTCCGGCATTTCTATTGATAAGCGGATTGGGAATATCCCAGTCTTCAGTATTTGCCGAAAATGCCGATTCATTAAATTTTTATTTAAAGGTGGCTGCCGGTAATAATCCCGAAGTAAAGTCGTCCTTCCACTCCTATAAGGCTGCTTTGGAGAGAGTTCCTCAGGCTGGGGCTTATCAGGATCCGGAACTTGAGATGGGATTTTTCTTGGAGCCGATGGATATAGTAGGCGGACGGCAAGTCGCCCAATTCAAGCTTATGCAAATGTTTCCGTGGTTTGGTACGAAAAAGTCGGCACAAACAGAAGCTACCCATCGGGCTAAAATGGCGTATGAACAATTCAGAGAGACCCGTAATAATGTCTATTTGAACGTATATACTCAATGGTATTTGTTGCTGAATCTTAAGCAGCAACTCATTAATAATCGCGAAAATAAACGGATGCTGAAGCAGTTGGAAGAATTGGCTATACAACGATTCTCTTCTCCAACCGTAAGCTCTTCCAGTAGTTATTCAATTCCCGCACCCACAGCACTTAAGCAGGGTGTGTCCGGGATGTCTACCCAGATAGGTGCTTCTGGCGGCAGTATGCCTTCATCCGGTTCATCAACATCTTCTATGGGGGGGATGTCCGGAATGGGTAACTCGGGTGCCGCTTCGTCTATGGGAGGAGGTTCTGCTTCTGCCGGAAATATCGTGGGTAGTTCCGGTGTTGGGTCAAATGCAGGGATGGGAGGGATGTCCGGTATGGGAAGTTCCTCTTCGGGCATGGCAGGCGCTTCATCCGGGATGTCCGATGTACTGCGTATCCAAATAGAAATGGCCGAAACAGATAATAATATCGAAAGCCTCCTTTCGGAAATTAAAGCCGAAACGGCAAAGTTCAACTCTTTGCTAAACAGAGCTCCCGAAAGTGCTGTGCAGATACCCGATTCTATCACACAAGTTCTCTTTCAATTGGATGAACTTTCGGTATTGAGCAAGATTGAGAGCCAGAATCCTACGCTGAAGATGATTCTTGAAGAAGGATTGAGTTACGAAGCAAAACTAAAGACGGATAAGAAAATGGGTTATCCGATGCTTGGTATCGGTATGGAGTATATGCTCAATAAGAAAACCAACGAGGAAATGCTGTCAATGGGCGATATGAACGGCAAAGATATGATTATGCCTATGGTGACGGTAAGCATTCCACTTTATAGAAATAAGTATAAGGCCATGCAACGGGAGACGAAGTTTATGCAGGACTCCAACAAGGAGAAGTACACCAATACCTTGAATACCTTGGAAGCCGAGCTCTATAAGACCCGTCACCAATTGGATGATGCAACTAGAAAGATAGCTTTATACGGAAGGCAGGAACAATTGGCACAAAGTGCTTATGGATTGATTATCAGGGAATATATATCGGGAAAAAGTGATCTGAACAATGTCATACAGCTCGAAAGGCAGTTGTTGGATTATCAACTCAAAAAATCGGAGGCAGTAGCAGGATATAACACCATGGTTGCTGCCATTCAGAAACTGGTTTCTTTCAACGATATCGAATTTTAAAAATAACATGATTATGGATACTAATAAAATAAAGCAATTCATTCAAAAGAACTCCGTAAAATACGGTCTGATTTTCGTTGCGGGGTTATTGATTGGCTGGATGATCTTTTCCGGGAATCATTCGCAGGAAATAAAAGGTGAAGGCGTTGCTACTGCTGATAGCATACATGCCGATAAGGATGGAATAAAGTACTGGACTTGTGCCATGCATCCGCAAATTAAGATGGATAAACCGGGAAAATGCCCAATCTGTGGGATGGACCTTATTCCGGTGAGAAATTCCGATGCGGGAAGTCAGGCTATAGATCCGAATGCCATTCAGTTGTCTGAGGAAGCGGTGGCTTTGGCTAATATCCAAACGACTGTGGTCAACAGACAAAACCCTGTGAAGGATATTCATTTATATGGTACGGTACAGGCTGACGAACGATTGCTGCAATCGCAAGTGTCTTATTTCAATGGACGCATCGAGAGGCTTTATTTGAATTTTACGGGAGAAACTATTCGGAAAGGGCAGACTATTGCCGCCGTTTATTCGCCGGATTTGCTAAATGCGCAGCGTGAGTTGCAGGAAGCTGCAAAAATGAAATCCATCCAACCGGCACTACTGCAAGCTGCACGTGAAAAGTTAAGGTTGCTAAAGCTGACCGATTCGCAGATTTCAGCAATGGAACATTCCGACAACTATTCTCCGGTTATTGAGATTAAAGCGACTGCAAGTGGCGTAGTGGTAGGGAAACGAGTTAGCCAGGGCGACTATATAGGGCAGGGCAGTGTATTGTTTGATGTGGCTAATTTGTCACGGGTTTGGGTCATGTTTGACGCTTATGAATCCGATCTTCCGTTCCTGAAAGTAGGGGATTTATTAGAATATGGCTTAAAATCAATTCCCGGAAAGCGATTCTCGGGACGGATTTCATTCATTAGTCCGATGCTTGATCCGGCAACACGTACGGTAAAGATTCGCGTGGAAGCAGCTAATCCGGGCTTGCAACTTAAGCCGGAAATGTATGCCGATGCTGTTGTAAAAGCATCATTGAAGCAGTACAATAATCAGGTTGTCATACCGAAGTCGGCGGTACTGTGGACAGGACAGCGCTCGGTGATATACGTTAAACAACCCGGGACTTCCACTCCAGCCTTTTTAATGCGTAAAATAGAGCTAGGTCCTTCGTTGGGTGATTCTTATGTCGTTGCTTCAGGATTGACTGACGGCGAAGAGGTGGTGACAAACGGCGTTTTTGCCATTGATGCCAGTGCACAGCTTGAAGGCAAGCAAAGCATGATGAATGCTTCCGGAACTCATCCTGTGGAGCATGATATGCAGGGTATGCAGGGACAGCATCAACACTCCGAAAAAGCGCACTCATCTTCTTCGATGGGGAATATGGAAGGGATGTCGATGTCTAAAGAAAGCAAACAAAGCAGCAAACACGTGATGATTACCGTCCAAGGTAATTGCGAGACTTGTAAAGAACGCATTGAAAAAGCGGCAAAAGGAGTCAATGGCGTACTTGTGGCAGATTGGGATCAGAACACCAAAAAGCTTCATCTGAATATTGATCCTGCCAAAACATCCGTCGATGCCGTTAGTAAGGCTGTAGCAAAGGTCGGACATGACACGGATGAATATAAAGCTGACAAAAAGACATATAATGCTTTGCCTGAGTGCTGCAAATACCGAAAATAAGGTCGGGTGATTTATGTCTTGAATGAGGAGGGCTCCGTCAAAACTTCATATTCCCGGTCTCTATCCTTACAATAAATAATCTGAATGGGTAGATATTGGTTATTAAAGGTTTTGAAGCCCTCTTAATAAGTATAATTTTGAATATTAGTCATATAAAAGGCTCGTTATTAGTATAAACGTTATTATTTATAGAAAAGATGAAAAAGTTATTTTTAGCAATTATTGCAGCGAGTATATTTACTTTTGTGGCAAACGGAGCTAATCACTCTGAAATGAATAAAGTGGAGAAGGTGAATACCTCACACAGCGTGATGGCAAATACAGGAACAGAGAAACACGGCATGCTTAAGGTTGAAGGTAACTGTAAGCTGTGTAAGATGCGTATTGAGGCTGCTGCAAAAAGCGTGAAGGGAGTCTCTACAGCGAATTGGGATGTCGAAAAGAAAATGCTTCATCTGAATTATGATGCTGCTCAAACCGATATGAATGCCATCAGCAAGGCTGTAGCTAAAGCAGGGCATGATACCGAGAAAAATAAGGCGAATCAAAAGGCTTATGATTCTTTACCGGGCTGCTGCAAATACAGGAAGTAGAGGAGGTCTCTTAGACTTCCGACATAGAATATGATAGTAGTAAAATGTTATTTTATTATGACATGTAATTCGATAAAATGAATATTTAAAGATAGAGTTTACGGGGTTCGTTATTTCAGTCGTAATCTGATTCCTATTCAGGTAACGACTGAATAGGGATCACTCGTATACTCATCTATAATCAGTCGTTATCTGATTGTCCCCCCTTCGAGAGGCTATTCTGAATGGGGTATAATTCGGGTAATCAGAACGATAACTAAATAAATAATAGATTTTGAAATAAAATTACATATATAGTATGGGAAATGTGATGTTTACGCTATCTTCTTTTGCTAATAGTCAGAGTTCTATCCCAAAATAAGAAAATCCCCTTTATTCTACCTTTTCAATTTGTGAAAGAGGAATGGAATAAGGGGATTTTTATATAGTTTTTTAGCCGTTTCTTTATTTCCTACTGACTAAAACCTGACTATCTCGGACGAATTTCCCGTCGCATGAATGTCACGTATGAAAGTGCAAAACAGACTATGGTTACTGCAATCAGTCCGGTCAGCTGTGGCCAGATGACAAGCAGACTTTGTCCCAATGGGAGAGGGCTGGGAATTGCGCCTTCCACTTGTTCCGATACTAAGGGAGCCAGACTGCGGATGTTGGGCATCAATAGTACGGAAGTAGCCTGATTGAACAGTTCGCAAGGATTGAATGACATCAAAGCCCAAATAAACTTCTGATAACCGATAGGATTAAAGTCCGGAGACATTGCTTCTTTGGGCATCATAAGCTTGGCTGTCCAGCTCACAATCATCGTGTAGAAAATACTAAAGAACAGCCAGATAGCGATTGCTGCCAAAGCTGATGTCGCTGCTTGCCTAAAGCACAAGGAAAACAGTATGGCAAGATTTAGCCAGAGCCCCACATAGAATACCGCGAGTATAAGAAAAGCTATAATCCTGCAAAATTCCTCGGGTGTAAGGGGAAGCCCTGTTGCAATCAATCCCATTCCCATAACCATGAAACCAAGCACAAATAGCATGATGGCTATAATTACCAATGCTGCAATAAATTTTGCATTAATCAGACAATCACGATGTATGGGCTGTGATAAAATGCGGCATAAAGTCCCTTTATTCTGTTCCGAATTCATCGCATCAAAACCCAATGCAATTCCCAATAACGGCCCCAAGAAGTTGATGAACATGACAAAGGAGGGCAGTGTCCCATCAGAGACGGTGAACAACTTTAAAAATAAGAATGAGTTGTCTACATTGCCCGACTTTATAGCTTCGTGCATGCTAGTCAATGAGGTATAAAGCGCTCCCATGCATGTCAGGCTAATGATTGCAAGTAGAATAATGAAGCGCCAGCTACGTACATGGTCGGCTATTTCTTTATTTACTATCACCCATAAAGGTTCGTTAGCTGTGTTCATACGGTTCTCCTCCTTCCTTGATAGATTCATTATACACATCGAGAAGTTTCTCATTTCTTTTCTCCATTTCTGCAAGATCAAGTTCACGCATGAGTTTGCCACGATTGAATATCCCTACCCGGTCACAGGCTTGCTGCACCTGATCTAAATTATGGGAAGAGAATAAAACCGTTAGCGAATGTAGCCTGCTCAAATTGCGAATCATATCAATAAACTCTTGAATACCTGCAGGGTCGATGCCCGAAGTAGGCTCATCCAAAATGACGATCTCCGGATTCTTGATAAGTACATCTGCCAATCCTAGTCTTTGCCTCATACCGCGGGAGTATTTGCCTGTCTTTTTCGACATTTGTTCTTCGAGTCCTACACGTATCATCAGTTCTTTAGCCTTTTCAATGGCTCCATCTTTGCTATAGCCGTTCAATAAAGCGGTATAGACTAAGTTGTCCAATCCACTCATATTATCATAAAAGCCAAGATCTTCAGGTAAGTAGCCTATTTTTTGCTTTACTTCTATGGGATGTGTGGTGGAATTGATTCCGCAAATCTCCACACTTCCTGCCGTAGGCTCTGTTAATCCTAGCATCATTAATATTGTGGTCGATTTTCCCGCACCATTGGGACCCAATAGTCCAAATATTTCTCCTTTATGAATGGATAGGCAAATGTGGTCAACAGCAGTAAATTTACCATATTGTTTGGTCAAATCGGTAAGTACGATCACGTGTTCGCCCATATCTTTATCTCCTTCCATATTTGCGGAAGAGGTAATATACTCCTCCTATGGCTACAATAATGATTAAAATGCCCGTCCATCCCCAAAGTACAGAGGTCTTAACCGTTATTCTGAATTGGGCGGCGGCATTGACTTCCGGAGTCTTGGCTTCTATGCTGGTTACATAATCACCCGGAAGTGCTTTCTTCGAAGCTTTCAGTATGGCGGTCACCGGACGCATTTCACCAGCCTTGATCATATCTATTCGTGTCGGTTCAAAAGAAATCTCCCAATCACTTGGCTTGTTTGCGGAAAGCTGGATATCTTTCAATATGGAAGAACCTGTGTTACGGATTTCAAGTTCGATGCGTTTTTCACTACCGGCGGTGACTTCAGCACTCAATAAGCCTTGTGGAGTAGTCAGTTCCATTTGATAGGAACCCGTTACGACAACCTCCAAATCAAGATTAGCTGATGTATTTCCGGCAACAGCGCGTGTAGGAATCTTGTAGTTACCGGCTTCAACATTAGCGGGAGGAGTGATTTCTATGGATACGCTTTGACTACTGTTTGGTTCAACTTGCGCGGAAGTGGCTTGCTTGAAATTAGGTTTAAAAACTACGTTCCAACCTCTTGGGGCATTTGCCATTAAGGCATACAACTGCTTGTCTGCGGTCTGGTTCTTTAATAGGGCGCTGAAAGTGAACGTAGACTTTGAGTTGCCTTGCATGTTAGGCTGATCAGTTGTGAATTCCGTCTGGTAGGTACCTTGCTGTGACACAATTACCGTGAGTGGCAGACTGCCGTATCCCGAGGAGACATAGAATGTATAGCTTCCCTTGTTTATTTGTAACGGGACATTCACTGTCAGGTCAAATTCTTGTTTGTCTTTCGGCAGCACAGCCAATTTACTGATACTCCATCCGCCTGACTTCATTTCATACTTCCATGTGCGGGGTATTCCCCTCAGTGATAGTCCGGTGTTGATCATCCCTGACGAATTATTTACCAATGATACTTTGTAGTCGATTGTCGCGCCGGGTGCGACTGCAATTTTTGTATAAGGTGAGTAGAGATACACACCACCACCATGCGGTTTGGTCTCGGTTTTTGTGTTGTCGGCGGCGTGTGTGTAATTCATGGGCATTAGCCCCAGTAAAGCTACAGTGAGCAGCAAAAAATTTGTTCGCATAGTCAATAAAACTTAATGGTTATTTAAATATGAATGATCAAATTTTAAACGCTGCAAAAATAAAAACTAGAGAAAAAAACGGCTGTTAAAAGTGGTAAAATATAATGCCTAATGTTTTCGTTTATTTAATATTTATATTTTTTAATCAACAGAAATAATTCACCCTAATAATCTAATTGATAATTTAATAGGTTTCTAATCATATTCTAATTAATTTCTAATAAAGTGGGTTATATGAACTATTTTTCTTGTCGGATACAGAATGTCTATTTAAGCAGCTGTTTGATGTGGCGATAAAATATTAGCGACACGAAGTTTAGCACCTTCTTCTTCTGTTTTACTTGACGACTACATGAATATTGTCCCGCGGGGAGTGCACATTGAGCGTATAAGAAAAATTATACTATGTGGTAAAGCCTACTCATATCAAGTAAAAGGTTGGGGCTTAGATCCTTGATATGTAGTTTTCTTATGAATGATAATATGCCATATAAATAAAAATGCTATTTTTGTAAGCAACAATTCAGCAAAGCCAATACCATTAAGCTTTCATGCCCTATCTCTGAATAATGTAAAGTCAAAACTTAAAATAAAGATGAAAGCACAGTTATTGTTCGTATTTTTATTACTTCTGAGTAAATTATCTCTGCATGCCCAAGACGAATGCATTCTTCAGGGCTCAGTCAAGGGATTGTCTGATGGAACGTTAATTAGCTTATACCGGGGAGAGGAAATGACATTGTCACCCTTTGACACCGATACAGTGAAATCTGAGAAGTTTTTCTTTAAGGTAAAGACAGAAAAAAACAATGGGGCTGAACATGTCATGTTAATGGCACGAGGGGAGGGATTTCCTAATAATATGTTGGATCTTTACCTCATGCCAGGTAAGACAGTTACAATTAGGGGAAAGAATAAATTACTGTGTACTTGGGATGTAGCAAGTGACATTCTCGAACAGAAATATCAGAATACATATGTAAGTGCCAATCGTTAATACTTGGACCGCTGGCAGGAATTGTCATGCATTACTACCGCTTTATGGAAGCGAATAGATACATTACAGTCCAAACGGGATAGAGACGTGCTGGGAGACAGCATACGGTATTATTATTATCCGCTTCAGGATTCTCTCCAGACGCTTATCACAAAAAAAAGCTGGAGTTGATGAAAGAAATGCCGGTCAACGCCGTATGGTTGAATAAATTAAGAGATGCCTGCTTACATGCCGTATATGAAAAGGATTCCATACTCATCAATGAGGCAAAAATACGCTATGAAATGTTAACTTCTGAACAGCGTGAAAGTACCCTCGGAAAACAAATCTCTGTTCAGCTTTTCCCCTATAAGAAAGTGGAAGTCGGTAATGAACTCTATGATGCGGATTTGTACGATCCGCAAGGCTATTTACATCACTTGAAGGATTATAAAGGGAAGTATCTGCTTTTAGACTTCTGGAGTTCCAGTTGTGGCCCTTGTATAAATGCAATCCCCGAGATGCGGGAGATGGCCGAAATATGGAAAGACAAGTTAACTATAATAAGCATAAGTTCCGACAATAAAAAGATGTGGGAAAAGGCCTCCCAAGAAGAAAAGATGACTTGGCCCAATCTGAATGATTTTAAAGGAACTGTCGGTATATATGCTCATTATGGCATCAGAGGTATCCCTCATTACGTTTTGGCTTCTCCTGAAGGAAAGCTGATACATGTATGGGAAGGATACGGGAAAGGGAATATTCAAATGAAGTTAAAGGAATGGATTAAATAATCTCTTTCTTTCTGTCTTCATGTTCACTTCTTTCGAGCTGCAATGGCAAGTAATACTCCCAAGACAATGCCTAATATGGCGGCAAACAGTACACGCATTTCGGGAGGTAAAAGGAATGTAATAGTATGTGCGGGATACCAAAAAAAGGGAATGGTCTTTTTGAATACAAAGTTCCATTGAACATCCCAGTTTAGCCCGGTAATGATTTTAGTCATTGGGATAGGAGTGAGCAGACTTTTTGTTTTTCCACCACACATCAATATGTGGGTATCGGTGATTTTATGGAAGGTCATAAAGACCGGTGCAAAGATTGTGTTCATGGAAATTGATATGGCTAAAGCCACAAGTATTTTGTCCAAACACATTGAGCCGCCAAGTATGGATGAAGCGTCTGCCATGCCCATGTATTCCATAAAAAGAGGTACTCCTTTTGAGAAAACAATCATGGCCATGTTTATCACCATCCCGAGAAGGCCCCATACCACCATGCGGGGAAAGATACCAAAACCCTTCCGGTTATAGATTCCTGCACTGATACGCAGTCCCAATATTTCACCCAAAGTGGCTAAGACGGCAAACTTTAAGAAACTCATAATCATGCCATGGGCCATGTTGAACGATTTATAACTTTCATAAAGGGTATTACTTAAAAAGAAAGGCAGAAAAATAGCGATTAATATCAAGGCAAAGAATAAATCTTGTTTTTTCATTCGGAGTAAGGTGTTTTTCATTAATACTTGTGACAAACATACTAAAAACTATCTTATGTTTAGATCACATAGAAATAAAAAAACCATATATCTTTGCATAAAGATAAGCTTATGAATAATTATAATGCTTTTTTGCAATATAAACGGGCTTTTTGCAATGAACTTATTGAAATGTAAAAGTGTTGATGAAATTAGAAAGGAAAAAAACAAGCAGTCTCTATTTTTGTTTATTATTTCGCACTTATGAATGATTCAATGAATATGGTAGAAGAACTTATAGCATACAACAAACGCTTTGTAGAAAACAAAGAGTACGTCAAATTCATTACCGACAAGTTCCCGGATAAGAAAATTGCTATTCTTTCGTGTATGGATACCCGTTTGACGGAACTTCTTCCGGCTGCCTTGGGGTTGAAGAATGGTGATGTAAAGTTTATAAAAAATGCGGGAGCTGTCATATCCCATCCGTTTGGAAGTGTCATCCGAAGCCTGCTGGTGGCTATTTATGAGCTTGGTGTTGAAGAAATAATGGTGATTGCGCATTCCGATTGCGGAGCTTGCAAAATGAATAGTGATAAAATTATCGAGAGGATGAAGGCTAGGGGGATCAAGTCCGAGACTATTGATATGATCCATTATTGCGGAGTTGATTTTGCAGCTTGGCTTGATGGCTTCTCAGATACCGAAAAGTCGGTGAGAGGAACGGTTGATTCCATCATCAATCATCCTTTAATTCCTAAAGATGTAAAGGTGTATGGCTTCATAATCAACTCCACTACAGGGGAATTAAGTCGAATAGTATAATCTATACTACATTTCAAAAGCACCTTTAGCTTTCGGCCCTTTCAGAGAATTCACTCAAATGGTATAATTTATACTCTATGGTAAATCGAGGGGGACGTATTTTAGTAATTGGCAAACTTAGTGTTTGCCATTTCTTTCACTCCCATACATTCCATTTCAATGAGCCATCCCGGACGGCACACCGGAGCTAGAGTTATAACTTTTGGCGTATTGGGAAAGCGTATGTCGAATAAGTCTTTTACCACTTTATAGTCCGATATATCTCTCAGATAGACAATCATATAACCTATATCACTATAATCACAATTTGCTTCGTTTAATAGAGCACCTACATTTTCCCACATCCTTTCGGTCTGTCTGCGTATATCATCAGGATACATTATTTCGCCCCTATTATTAATACTGGCCGTACCCGAAATGAAGACATGGCGACGATCGCCATAATCCACATAAGCTCCTCTCTCAAAGCTTACTCCGTATTCGTATGTAGGGTTGAGATGTGTCGGTGCATATAAATAATGGATTTGTCCACTACTTAATCCGGCTACGGCATATGCATCGAGCATAACCAATACTTTCGGATCGGCATGCCGACCTCCAATACCCGTACTTGCTATGTAGTGTGTTTTTTCTGTCAGATTTTGAGTAACAAATACTTCGTTTCTGGCTTTTACCACACCGGCATAGTTCGTATCAACGTTCTGTACATAGATCCAAGTGCGAATGCAGTTCTCCGACAGCTTACAGCCTTCAGTGGCTAGCTGCATGATATAATCGTTGAATAACAGTCGCATTTGATATTCCGAATTTGCGGCACGATTGAATGCACCTCCCATCCAATAATGCTTGTATTGCCCATGCGATACTTTGAATAGGCCATTGGGTAGAGCAGTAGCTTGTACGTTGGTCTGTAAATATGCCCATAAAGCTACTTTAGTGCCATTCAGAGGCGGTTGTTCCACAATTGAAGTGGCGCAATCCGATTCTTCTGTTAAAATAGCTTGCAATTTATCGGACTGGTTGGCGGCATCACTAATGAAAAAACGTTTAAAAATGGCAACACTTCCTTGTAATTCATCCGATAATAATGATGAGTATGCGTTAAATAAAGAATTTAGTTGTTCGACGAATGTCTGCGTAGAATCAATAACATATATCATAAGATGATACTCTGCAACGTCTTTAGAAGAATTAAATGAAGCAACTTCCGCACATGTAGATGGATAAGAATATTGTCTGTATTTCATGTGTTATTTATAATTTGTCTAAACAAAGATAGGCATAATTATTATAACACCTATCTGTTCAATAAAATATTTTAAAGAAGTATCGGTTTTGGATAAAAAAAGGCAGGTTAAGGCATAAAAAAAGCTGCTCCGGATAGGAACAGCTTTCAAGGAAATATATCTGTTGATTATTTAATCAATCCAAGTTCTTTAAAGCATTTTGTGAGCTTTTCAACGGCATAGTCAACTTGATCTTTAGTATGTGTAGCCATAAGTGCAACACGCACCAAAGTATCTTGCGGCGCACAAGCAGGAGGTATAACAGGGTTAATGAAAATACCTTCGTCGAATGCCATCTTTGTAACTATGAATGTCTTTTCTGTATCGCGTACGTACAACGGAATGATAGGTGATTCTGTTTCACCAATTTCAAATCCGGCATCACGGAAACTCTTTAAAGCATAGTTCGTGATGTTCCATAAACGTTCTTGACGTTCCGGTTCGTTCATGATGATGTGGAGTGCTTCGCGGGCAGCAGCTGTTGCTGCAGGAGTATTGCTGGCACTAAAGATATATGAACGTGAGTTATGACGTAACCAGTTGATTGTTGCTTTATCAGCAGCAATAAATCCACCGATTGAAGCCAAAGATTTACTGAATGTGCCCATGATTAAATCAATATCTTCCGTCACGCCGAAATGGTCACAAACACCACGACCTTGTTTACCGAATACACCGAGACCATGTGCCTCGTCAACCATTATGGTTGCATTGTACTTCTTTTTCAGACGAACAATTTCGGGTAGGTTGGCCAAATCTCCTTCCATGGAGAATACGCCATCTACAACGATAAGTTTCACTGATTCCGGTTTACACTTTTGAAGTTCTTTTTCAAGAGCTTCCATATCATTGTGCTTATACTTTAGGCAAGTTGAAAAAGACAGGCGGCGACCGTCTACAATTGACGCATGATCACGGTCATCACAGATGATATAATCGTTGCGATCGGTCAGACAAGATACCACACCTTCATTTACTGTAAATCCGGTGGAATAAACCAACGCTTCTTCCTTGCCTACAAATGCGGCAAGTTCTTTTTCCAACTCAACATGGATATCTAATGTTCCATTTAAAAAGCGTGAACCTGCGCAACCTGTTCCATACTTATCTGTAGCAGCTTTAGCAGCTTCAATGATCCGTTTGTCGTAAGTTAATCCTGTATATGCGTTTGAGCCGAACATCAGAACTTTTTTGCCGCTCATTAGCACTTCGGTGTCCTGATGACTGTCAATTGTGCGAAAATAGGGGTAAACGCCTTTTTCCATAAATTGTTGAGGTGCGTCGTATTTCGCCAATTTGTCTTGTAGTAATCCCATGAAATGTATTTATATTATAGTATAATATGTAGTTTTAATTTTTAATCTTTAAAACAGGGGGCAAAGATAGCAAAATATATATTTATCTATTCCTTTTTCTTTCAAAAAATAAATCGCTTTATAATTATGGGCTTTGCTATGAGTCAGATTTAAAGTATTTATATTACTTTTGCCCATTAGAAATGTGCATTTAGATTCTTCCTGCATGGACGAAAAAAAGAAAAAAATATCATTTATTATCAATCCTATTTCGGGCACTCAAAGTAAGGATTCCATTTTACATTTATTGGAAGAAAAATTTGATTCCGACAAATATGATATGGATTTGGTCTACACCGAGTATGCCGGGCATGCTGTACATATTGCGGCAGAAAAAGCTAAAGAAGGAGTGCATGCTGTGATTGCAATAGGTGGTGATGGGACAATCAACGAGGTAGCTCGTTCACTTGTACATTCGGAAACCGCATTAGGTATAATTCCTTCCGGATCGGGTAATGGGCTTGCGCGTCATCTACAAATTCCAATGGATGCTTTAAAAGCTCTTGAAATTATTAACATAGGTAATATTGATGTAATTGACTATGGAAAAATCAATGACATTCCTTTCTTTTGTACTTGTGGGGTGGGTTTTGATGCATTTGTCAGTCTGAAGTTTTCGCAGGCCGGTAAGAGAGGACCGTTGACTTATTTGGAGAAAACGCTTTTGGAAAGCTTGAAATACCAACCTGAGACTTATGAGTTGGAGACGGAAGATGGAACTCACCGCTACAAAGCTTTTCTTATTGCTTGTGGTAATGCGTCTCAATATGGCAACAATGCTTATATTACTCCGCAAGCTACACTAACAGATGGATTATTGGATGTAACGATACTGGAACCTTTTACCGTTTTAGATGTTCCTTCACTTGCTTTTCAACTGTTTAATAAGACTATTGATCAGAATAGTCGGATCAAAACATTCCGTTGTAAAACATTATGTATTCATCGCGGTAAGCCGGGGGTAGTACATTTTGATGGTGACCCTATGATGATGGGAGAGGATGTCAGTGTGAAAATCATTCAAAATGGTCTTAGAGTTATTATTCCTACTCATGCGGAAAAAGATAATTCGAATGTCCTGCAGCGTGCTCAGGAATATATTAATGGACTGAAGCAAATCAACGATGCCATAGTTGAAGATATCGCTCACAAAAATAGGATGATACTCGATAAGGGAAAAAGGCAGATCAACAGATTAAAGAAAATATAATAAACCAATTTTATAATATAAATAAAAATGTTTAGATCGCATACTTGCGGAGAGCTTCGCCTTTCCGATGTCAATAAACAAGTAACACTTTCAGGCTGGGTGCAACGTAGCCGTAAAATGGGCGGGATGACTTTTATAGATCTTCGTGACCGCTACGGTATCACTCAGTTGGTATTCAATGAAGAAGTAGATGCTACGCTTTGCGAGGCAGCCAACCGTTTGGGACGTGAGTTTGTCATTCAGATTAATGGTGTTGTAAACGAGCGTTTCAGTAAGAATAGCAATCTTCCTACGGGAGACATTGAAATTATTGTTTCCGGGTTAACTGTATTGAATGCTTCATTGACTCCTCCGTTTACTATTGAGGATAATACAGATGGTGGCGATGATATCCGTATGAAATATCGCTATCTTGATTTACGCCGTAATACGGTACGTGCAAATTTGGAACTCCGCCATAAGATGACAATAGAGGTACGTAAGTATTTGGACGAACAAGGTTTTTTGGAGGTTGAAACCCCTGTGTTGATTGGCTCTACACCCGAAGGTGCCCGTGATTTTGTGGTCCCTTCACGTATGAATCCTGGGCAGTTCTACGCATTACCCCAGTCACCGCAGACATTGAAGCAGTTGCTTATGGTATCTGGTTTCGACCGTTACTTCCAGATAGCCAAGTGTTTTCGCGATGAAGACTTACGTGCAGACCGTCAGCCTGAATTCACGCAGATTGACTGTGAAATGAGTTTTGTGGAACAAGAGGATGTGATTACGACTTTTGAAGGTATGGCTAAGCATTTATTCAAAAGTATTCGTGGCATTGAGCTCACTGAACCATTCTTGCGTATGCCTTGGAGTGATGCGATGAAATTTTACGGTAGTGATAAGCCGGATCTTCGCTTTGGTATGAAATTCGTCGAATTGATGGGTGTGCTCAAAGGACATGGGTTCTCGGTGTTCGATAATGCGGCATATATTGGTGGTATTTGTACAGAAGGTGCTGCCCACTATACTCGTAAACAGATTGATGCGTTGACAGATTTTGTCAAGAGGCCTCAAATTGGAGCCAAAGGATTGGTTTATGCTCGTGTGGAAGCTGATGGCAGTGTAAAATCGAGCGTGGATAAGTTTTATACACAAGAGGTTTTGCAACAGCTTAAAGCTGCATTTGGTGCAAAAGAAGGCGATCTCATCTTGATTCTCAGTGGAGATGATGCAATGAAAACTCGTAAGCAATTGTGCGAATTGCGCCTTGAAATGGGTAATCAGCTAGGCTTAAGAGATAAGAATAATTTTGTTTGTTTGTGGGTGATTGACTTCCCGCTCTTTGAATGGAGTGAAGAGGAAGGCCGTCTCATGGCTATGCATCATCCTTTTACTTCACCAAAACCCGAAGATATACCTTTGCTTGAGACTGATCCAGCTGCTGTACGTGCCAACGCTTATGATATGGTAATCAATGGTGTGGAAGTAGGAGGAGGGTCTATCCGTATTCATGATCCTAAACTTCAGGCACAAATGTTTGAAATACTTGGGTTTACTCCTGAAAAGGCTCAGGCTCAATTTGGATTCTTGATGAATGCATTTAAATATGGAGCGCCTCCTCATGGTGGTTTAGCTTATGGTCTTGATCGTTGGGTGTCATTATTTGCCGGTTTGGATAGCATTCGCGATTGTATCGCTTTCCCGAAAAATAATAGCGGGCGTGATGTAATGCTTGATGCTCCTTCCGAATTGGATCCGTCTCAATTGGATGAATTGAATTTAATTGTGGATGTAAAAGAGTAAGCATACTATTAATATAAAGAAAGAGGATCATCTCCCGATTGGAGTGATCCTCTTTCTTTATATACTTGCTTATAACACGAAGTTTTAGCCGGTAAAATGGGGAAAAAAGCATATTTTATTCGAACATGGCAGAATCAAGAAAAATTAGGCAATGTATCTTATTGCTTTTGACCCTAGGAAGAGGTTCTTAGCCTACATCAAAGAATCGCGAGTCACTTTCCAAATTGTAATGCAATGCCTAAAGATATATATGTGATATTATTATCAAAAACAGTTTGATAATCGTCAGGATCTTGCCGCATGAATTTAGGAGTGTAATCGGGATTGAAATGCCAGTCAGCGAATAAGAATTGGAATTTAAACTGCATTCCCGTGTTCCTGGCTATGACAACGTCATAACTTACATCCCACGATACGCAAAAATATGCTTTATTAAATGTACTAATAGAACTATAATACTTAGATTCCCGTACACAATCACTGTAAAGCAAAAGACCAGTACCTAATGAAGTAGATACTGCATTAGTCCCTTGATCCATCAAATAACGTAATGTGATGGTGGGAGCTATATAATGATTGCACATTCTGTTTCCCTCTTTAGAGCTTGTGATATATTCATAAGTTCCTCCGAAAGCTGCTATTGGAGAGAAGAAATGCTTATAACTACCTTCAAGATTAAAACATACAGGTTTGTTTGCAATATCCATATAGTCACCTTTTCCTTGAGACAGCTCACCCATAATCCCTCCACCTAGAGAAAAAACATCCTTCATTGGTAGGGAGTTTTGAGCTTTAATAGAACAAGTATTAATAGCTAGGCATGTTGCTATAGCTATGAAATGCAATTTTAGATTGAATTTAAAGACTTTTTTTAGATATAAAATATGTATGTTATATCTCATGCCTGTTTTATGACGTTTTATATTTCCTAATAATCGTAGAATTAAAACTGCATTTATTGTAATGATTATAATAAAATATGCTCATTATGATAAATGATATCCTAAGAGATATTAATCCAAAAATCGTTTTGTTATCCCTTCATAAGCATCAATGCGTCGATCACGGAGGAAAGGCCACCAACGGCGTACGTTCTCAGAACGTTCCAAATCTATCTCAACCACAATGTTTTGAGGAACGTCATTTCCGGCTTGTGCTAAGAATTCTCCTTGCGGTCCCACAACAAAACTATTCCCCCAAAACTGGATACCGTTTGTCTGCCCGGATGGATCGGGTTCGTGTCCTACGCGATTAACCGAGATTACGGGTAATCCATTGGCAACGGCATGCCCGCGTTGTGAGATGATCCATGCATTAAGTTGGCGGGACTTCTCCTCGGGTGTGTCGGTGCTTTCCCAACCAATGGCTGTAGGATAAATCAACATCTCAGCGCCTTTTAATGCCATTAAACGGGCTGCTTCGGGATACCATTGATCCCAACATACTAAGAGTCCAATTTTTCCTATAGATGTTTTTATCGGCTCAAAGCCCAAATCACCTGGTGTGAAGTAGAATTTTTCATAATAAGCAGGATCATCCGGAATATGCATTTTACGATATTTTCCGGCAATACTTCCATCTGTATCGAATACGACTGCCGTATTGTGATACAGCCCTGGAGCACGCTTTTCAAAAAGAGAAGTAACTAAAACGATCTGGTGTTTTGCTGCCAGTTCGGAATAATAATCGGTAGATGGTCCCGGAATTGTTTCGGCCAAGTCGAACAATGCTGTATCTTCTGTCTGGCAGAAATATAAAGAATTATGTAATTCTTGTAATACGACTAGTTTTGCTCCCTGTGCCGCACAATATGAAACTCCCTTTGATAGATTTTCCATATTGTGTTTTATATCAGAGGTGTTTGTTTGCTGAACCAGTCCGACTTTTATTGTTTTCATATTGTTGTTCTATTATTATTTATTGTAAACGTAATAATAAATTCTAAAAACATGGTTCTTTTCATTAGATCTATTATCTATTGCATTCTATGCAAACGTCATTATTTTAATACTCCGGCAGGATATTGCATCGTTACACAGTGTAATGAACCATGTTGGCGAATTAGAGCCCGGCAGTCAATGCCAACAATCTCATAATCAGGGAAAGCTTCTTCTAAAACGCTTTTGGCGCAAACATCATTTTCCGGTTGATTATAAGTAGGATATAATATTGTTTTATTCATAATCAAAAAGTTGGCGTATGTAGCAGGAAGACGTTCACCTTCTTCTATTTTATCGACCATAGGCAATGCTAATAGTCGATAGGGGTTTCCGTTTGCAGTGCAAAAGCCCTTCAACTCATCCTCCATCAATCGGAGTGCTTCATAATGCTCATCATTTTGATCGGTACATTGCACGTATGCTATGGTGTCCGGAGAACAAAGACGAGCTAAAGTATCAATGTGGCTATCGGTGTCATCTCCAGCTAAATAGCCATGATTTAGCCATAGAATACGGTTTATATGAAATACAGAGGATAAATATTCTTCTATTTCCGTCTTATCCATTTGTCCGTTGCGATTGGGTGACAACAAGCATTCGGAAGTTGTCAGCAGAGTGCCCATCCCATCGCTTTCAATGGAGCCACCTTCAAGAACAAATCCCAGACGATTAATGTATTGACCGTGGAAAAATCCTGATTCAAAGGCTGTTCGAGTGATTAGGTTGTCTTTATCCGATGCAAACTTAAGTCCCCAACCATTAAACTTGAAATCGAGTAGGGAAGCATTACCTTCTTCGTCTAGCAATGTGATGGCACCATGATCGCGAGCCCAGGTATCATTTGTCTTGCATTCCAAAAAACGGACATTTGACATGTTTACAGTACTGGAAATTTGTTTTTTTACTTCATTGACTTCCGGGGTAACAATAAGCAAAATTTCTCTTTCTGCGATTTCACGGGCAATATTCAAAAAACACTCCTGTACCTCTTTTAGCATGTGTGCCCAATCCGTTTCAGCATGGGGCCAAGTAAGCTGAATTCCACTTTGAAAAGACCATTCGGCAGGTAAATACAAAGTGTTTATGTCTGGTAATATATCTTTTTTTTTCATTGTTCTACTATTTCTTCTTTCCGTTTACGGTCGAAGAATGGATTCTTTGATGATGCGCTCACGGGGATGGCAAAAACATTCCTACAGTCGGGTAACCAGCCCAGCTGTTGAGCTGCATTTCCTGCAGAAAACATGACGCGCGTATCTACACGAAAATCAGCAGCGGTGGCGCATGCCGAACCAATAGCAATACCGATGTCGACAGTGTTCACTGCGCACGGTACACCAAAAGGACGATCTACACATTTAGGAAATCCACAATATCCGCAATTTAGCATTTGAGCTTTCTCGCGGGTGCCAATTATGATAACACATTCAGCTTCCAGTATATTGTCGGCATCACGAAGAAAAAACTTCATACCATGATCCTCAACCATAGCAATCATCTTTTCGGATAAACGCTTTAAATCTTCACCGGCAACCAATGCTATTTCAATTACATCCACTCCTTTGCCTTTAGGGGCTGTTCTAGCTGCAGTCATCATCTGTCTGGCTACATCCAATACATGTTCGTGGCGACTAGCTCTTTCATTCTGTATCATAATTCACACTTTTTTGTCAAATACCTGACAAAGATACATATTTCAATCAATATTCTTTTTATTAGTATTCCACTACTTTCATATATATACTTTTTGATATTTATAGAATTCTTGTTATTTCGCTGGTAATCAGTGCACTTTTTGATATAAACTGCGGTGTCTATAGGCATATTTGCTGTACAATTTGAATGTAAAATGAGGAGCATGCGACTACAATTATATTACTTTTGATCTTTCCATCATTGCTATCAATCTCCAAATCATCTTGTGAATCGGCATTCGATTCTCCGGGATAATATGAGGGTATGCTCAGTCTATGGCATGTATCTTGATTTGACTAGTAAATATCGAAAGGTATGCCACAAATATTTATTTTAATCCCGTTTGATAAATATTGTTCTAACCAATGTGCATATAAATATTTGAATAACAGGTCTTTATTTTAAATATGATTTGAATAATATGATTTGAATAATATGATTTGAATAATATGATTTGAATAATATGATTTGAATAATATGATTTGAATAATATGATTTGAATAATATGATTTGAATAATATGATTTGAATAATATTGCTTTAACTATAATATATGCTTTTAAACGTAGATGATATATTCTGATATACAGCATTATTTTTTTTTATTCTAAATTATCAGTTACTAGACGATGAAAATTCAAAATATATATTACATAAAGTGCATGCGGATTTGAATACTTTATCGAATAAAGTTGATGTAAAAATAGCTTCTGGGGAATTTCCTAATGAAACGTAGCTGCATTCTTTTATATGACGGTTTGGTGTAGATGGAATTTTATTTAAAGTGTTTTTATATTATTCTCATTATCAGCTGATTTATTTAATGTTTGCAGTGTGTTCGTTCAGAATATATTCTGAAAGCTATATTAATTATAGATAAAGTATACATTATTTGTAAAGGTGTATTACATTACTTGTTATGATGGATTACATTACTTGATATTATAGCAAGATGCTCTTTTACAATAGAACATAAAAATCTTAATATTTGAAGTGTAGAATTTAAAGTGCAAACTTCTTTCACCATTTTATTTTTCATTTTTACAATAAAATGAGTCTGGAAGAGTCGCGGAAACATCTTTTTTATTATCTTTGCACAGAATTTTCTGTTCGTATCATGAAAATTAAGGAAATAGTAAGCGCCCTTGAACGATTCGCGCCTCTGCCATTGCAGGATGGATTTGATAATGCCGGCTTGCAAATAGGATTGACAGATGCGGAAGCAACAGGGGCTTTGTTGTGTCTAGACGTTACCGAATCAGTACTCGACGAAGCCATTGCTCTAAGGTGTAATATGGTCATATCCCATCATCCCCTGATCTTTAAAGGATATAAATCGATAACCGGAAAGGATTATGTGGAGCGTTGTATCTTGAAAGCGATAAAAAATGATATTGTAATTTATTCTGCTCATACAAATTTAGATAATGCGCAGGGTGGAGTTAATTATAAAATCGCCGAAAAGTTGGGACTGGACCATGTTGAAATACTTGATCCGAAGTCAGGTATGCTATTGAAACTAGTTACATTTGTACCGGAATCCCATGCTGAAAAAGTGCGTAATGCTCTTTTTGATTCGGGATGTGGCAACATAGGAAACTATGATTCATGTAGCTATAATGTAAGCGGGGAGGGGACTTTCCGTGCTCAAGAAAACGCTTATCCGTTTTGTGGTGAAATCGGAAAATTGCATCGTGAAAAAGAGGTACGCATAGAAACAGTTTTACCTGCATATAAAAGAAATGATGCTGTTAAAGCATTACTTCTTGCACATCCCTATGAAGAGCCTGTGTTTGATCTTTATTATTTACAAAACACTTGGATGCAAGCAGGTTCCGGAATAATTGGTGAATTGAATGTACCCGAGCCAGAACTTGATTTTCTGAAGCGTTTAAAGAAAACGTTCAATTTGAGCTGTGTGAAGCACAATACTTTAACTGGAAGAATGATCAAAAAGATCGCTTTGTGTGGTGGCTCCGGTTCTTTTCTTATTCCGCTTGCTTTACGTAATGAAGCGGATGTTTTTATTACTGGAGAAATAAAATATCATGATTACTTCGGATATGATAACAAGATTCTTTTAGCGGAGATCGGGCACTATGAAAGTGAACAATATACAAAAGAAATTTTTTATACAATAATTCGGGATTTATATCCTAATTTTACTTTGTTTATGAGTAAAGTAAATACAAATCCCATAAAATACATCTAGTAAATATTATGGCTAAAGAATCAAAAAAAGACCCTCAAGAATTGACGGTGGAAGAAAAGTTGAAGGCTTTGTACCAGTTACAGACCATGCTATCCAAAATTGATGAAATCAAAACTCTTCGCGGAGAACTTCCTCTTGAAGTTCAGGACTTGGAAGATGAAGTTGCCGGATTGACTACTCGTATTGAGAGAATAAAGGCTGAGATTGCTGAGTTGAAATCTGCAATTGCTGGAAAGAAAGTTGAAATTGAAACTTCAAAATCTTCTGTAGCAAAATACAAAGATCAACAGGATAATGTACGCAACAACCGCGAATATGATTTCTTGAGTAAAGAAATTGAATTTCAGACTCTTGAAATGGAGCTTTGTGAAAAGAAAATTAAAGAATTCCAAGCTCAGGAGCAAGAAAAATCTGCAGAACTGGAAAAGAGTTCGGCTACGCTTGATGAGAGATTGAAAGACCTTGAAGTAAAGAAGAGTGAGTTGGACGAAATTGTTTCTGAAACTAAGCAGGAAGAAGAAAAACTGAGAGATAAGGCTAAAGATTTGGAAACTAGAATAGAACCTAGACTTTTACAATCTTTCAAACGTATCCGCAAGAATTCACGTAATGGTTTGGGTATTGTATATGTGCAACGTGATGCGTGTGGAGGTTGTTTCAATAAAATTCCGCCACAGAGACAGTTGGATATTCGCTCTCGTAAAAAAATTATTGTTTGCGAGTATTGTGGACGTATAATTATTGACCCAGAATTGGCAGGTGTTACTTTGGAAGTTCGCAAAGAAGAACCAAAGGAAAAAACAACTCGTAAAAAGAAAGTTGTCGAAGAAGATTAATCAGATTTTGGGACTATCCCATATTTGTGTAAACGTTAAAACTTACACGGGTAATTGATTAGGGTTTATACCTTAATTTGATTTTCAAATATAGTCAAAAACTGGTTCCAATACATTTTGTAAACTATGACTCGAGTCCTTAGATTCGAGTCATAGTTTTTACCTTTAAAACAAATAATATAGATGGTATTATGGCAAAAAGAGAAAAGAGCCAAGGAGTTCCTGCTAAGCTGCTCAGTAAAGAGTTCTTAATTCTTTACTTAAAAATTCTTTGGGAATGCCCATAATAAAACTTTTATCAAAGTTATACATAAATAAAAAAACTGCAAGCCATATAACCTGCAGTTTTACATTTACACAATATTAGGGACAGTGCCCACATTTTTTTTATACTTAAGATGGGGTGGAGTAACATATTTTTAAGTGTGTTATTTCTCCCCATCTCTCTTCTTTTCTGTTCTGTCTGCCTTCCTTCTTTCCTTATTTCCTTCTCTTTCTCTTTGTTTAGTCCTCTCGGTTTAAAGGTTTACATGTCTAGGATAGTCATTACCCTTAGGGTAATGGTTTCGCCGGAATGCAAAATGCAAATGCTTTTTCTCTTATAAACAGCAAAGCTAAACTTCTATTTATGTTCGCTGATTTTTTTATTTAAAGTTATTCTTTATGAAATTGAAGTGGGTGAATATTTCTTTATCAAATTACACTTATTTATTTGTTTGATATTTTTTTAGTAAATAACAAAAAATTACTTTATAAATTATCGAATAACTTAAAGAACCATGTGATGTATTATGGAAATAGAATGCTTTCGTTATATTGATATATCGATATTTGGCTAGTGTAATTATTGTAAATACAAAGATATATTCAACTTTAAAATTGATTTCAAAATGTTTTCTCTCTCTCTTAAGATTACAATTGTATAATTATTTTATTTAATTATGATCTAATATATTACAGTGATGTAGTCTTAAATTATTACAGTTCAGTATATTTAGGTATATCTTTCAGGAAGAAATAACTATTATTATTGTAATCCATCCGACAGCAGTAATGGTGTATTCCATTACTCACAATAAGATAATCCACCTTTAGTACCATATTGTAGCGAGTGATTTGATTAAAAACAGCTTGTGTGATTTCTACATCCGGGGCTTTATATTCTATAATCATTCTGGCAGTGAAATCTCTTCCATAAAGTACGGTGTCACAGCGCTTTTTCGTACCATTTAAGCTTATCTGTACTTCGTTAGCAAGCAATGATTTGGGGTATCCTTTATATTCTAGTAAAAAGTTCACAAAATGTTGGCGAACCCACTCTTCCGGAGTCAGTGCTATATAGCGTCGACGAATCTCGTCGAAGACTACATGTTTGCCCTCACGTTCTTCTGTTTTAATATTAAATGCAGGTAAATTCAATGCCAACATATATTCCTTTTTGAATTATTTTTTCTCAGTACAGTTTTCTTAAAGCTTGGTTTTGAGATTGTACGAAAATATAGTTTTCTGGTTATCTTCTTTAAAACCTCTTTTATAGTAAAATAAAACCGATCTTAATATCATTTTGACACATGAACTTGTGAATTCAGAATTTATCACTTATTTTTGTGTGTTAAATAATCCCTGGAGATCATTGCTTAGGGAACAAATTTAATAAAACTTTATGAAAACAAAAGAAGAAATCGTAGCTAACTGGTTACCGCGCTACACCAAACGTCAACTAGAAGACTTTGGAGAATATATTTTGCTCACTAACTTCAATAAATACGTCGATATCTTTGCTGAAAAATTTAATGTGCCTGTGTTGGGAAAAGATGCTAATATGATATCTGCTTCAGCCGAAGGAATCACTATAATTAATTTTGGTATGGGGAGTCCTAATGCTGCCATTATAATGGATTTACTCAGCGCTATAAATCCAAAAGCTTGTTTGTTTTTAGGTAAGTGCGGAGGCATAGATAAGAAGAATAGAATAGGAGATTTGATCCTTCCTATAGCTGCAATTCGTGGTGAAGGAACATCAAACGACTATTTTCCGCCTGAAGTTCCGTCATTACCAGCATTTATGTTACAGCGTGCCGTTTCGTCAGCTATTCGTGACCATGCCCGTGATTATTGGACAGGTACGGTCTATACCACCAACCGACGTATTTGGGAACATGACGATCAATTCAAAGAATATCTGAAAATAACTCGGGCAATGGCTGTAGATATGGAGACTGCTACCATATTTAGTTGCGGTTTTGCCAATCACATTCCTACCGGAGCTTTACTTTTGGTATCTGACCAGCCGATGATTCCAGATGGAGTTAAAACAGATAAAAGCGATACAATGGTAACGCAAAACTATGTAAATGAGCATGTTGAAATTGGCATAGAATCATTGAAAATGATTATTGATGAAAAGAAGACTGTGAAACACTTGAAATTTGATTGGTAAATACCCTTTCTAATCAAGTTATATCTTCTGAATATCGTTAGAGTATTTTTTAAATTCACTAAAGAAACAAGATAAGGCATGGCTAAACAGACTCTGTCATACGACGAAATAGTAAAAGACCTCAAAGCCAAACATTATTATCCCGTGTATTACCTCATGGGGGAAGAGCCTTATTATATTGACAAAATCTCCGATTATATTGCAGAAAATATACTTACTGACACAGAAAAAGAGTTTAATCTCTCTGTTGTGTATGGTGCTGATGTGGATATCTCTACAATTATTAATACGGCGAAGCGATATCCAATGATGTCCGAATACCAGGTTGTTATTGTGAAAGAAGCACAAAACGTACGCAATATGGAGGAGCTTGCTTTCTATTTGCAGAAACCTCTGTTTTCTACAATATTGGTGTTATGTCATAAACATGGCGTTTTGGACCGTAGGAAAAGACTTGCAGCCGAAGTAGAAAAAAACGGGGTATTATTTGAATCCAGTAAAATCAAAGATGCGCAGCTCCCAGCTTTTATAACCTCTTATATGAAACGTAAAGGTGTAGATCTTGAACCCAAAGCTACCACCATGATTGCTGATTTTGTTGGTACTGATTTGAGTAGATTAACCGGGGAGTTGGAAAAATTAATAATTACACTTCCAAAAGGGTCGACTAGGGTTACACCTGAGCAAATAGAAAAGAATATTGGAATTAGTAAAGACTATAATAATTTTGAATTACGAAGCGCTCTTGTCGAAAAAGATATTCTTAAAGCAAATAAGATAATAAAATATTTTGAAGAGAATCCTAAGACTAATCCTATTCAAATGACTTTATCTTTACTCTTCAATTTCTTTTCCAATTTAATGTTGGCATATTATGCTCCTGAAAAGTCAGAGCAGGGCATAGCAACAATGTTAGGATTGCGATCTGCTTGGCAATCGAAAGATTATATGATTGCTATGCGAAAGTATTCCGCCTTTAAAACTATGGAGGTAATTAGTGCTATCAGATGTGCTGACGCAAAATCAAAAGGCGTAAATAATGCTTCTTCAAATGATGGTGATATTTTACGCGAATTAATTTTCCAAATTTTACATTAATTACTCTCTTGTCTTTACATTATACTCCAAAATCTCATTTTTTGTAGTTTTTCATTTTTTAGCTCATCTTTATTATTCTATAAAATAGCCGTACTGTGCTGATATTTAAATAATTATATCGTATTTGATGCCTTTAGAATCGATTTTTATTTTCAAATCGATATTTGATACGGTTTTTCGGCAAAGATTTATCATCATAAGCTCATTCTGCTACTTTTTAAAGTCTTTAAAATAGAATGTAAGAATTTATTCGTTTCTGTTAATACAATCCATTTGTAATATTTCTTGCTGCCACTTCCATAAGTTGTCATTTGAACTATTGTTTGTTTTCGAATGTAATATATAGCTAATGTGATGTTATTACAAAAGGTATTATTACTTTGTTTTTAAACAGAAATGTAATATATACAAATGTAAATAGATACTTTTGCATATATAATTTAAAGGATTACAAAATTAGTACCGATCATAAAAACAATAGGTATATTTTAATATAAAAACCTGTTTACCAGTAATATATACCTAATACATAAAGTGTATATATAAATAGTGTATGTTATATACATAACAATAGTGAATATGCTGAAAAAACTTGTTTTTATTATTAATAAATATCTTATAATCAATAGTTTTTATCGTTTTAATAAAGTATATTCCAATTGTGTTTTATCTGTATTTACCAATGTAACCCCAGCTTATATAACAATAGTGAATTTGATTAGTATATTTGTTATATATTAATATTACAATGTTGATTTGCAATTGTGAATATTAATATTTACCTTTGTAATGAAATTAAATATTTATCATTATTATAAATGTAAACTCATTATGACTATCAAAGATAGATTCAAAATGATAATGGATCGTGAAAAGCTTACCGCAGGAGCTTTTGCCGAAAGTATTGGGGTTGCTCAAGCTACAATTTCCCATATTTTAGGTCCTCGTAACAAATATCCCAGTACAGAAGTTATACTAAGGTTACATCAGAGATATTCGGATGTAAATTTGGAATGGCTATTGACTGGACTTGGTAGTATGAGTAATGCAAATGGCAATGAAGGTACTGGCTTACCTACGGAACCAACAATAAATGGTGAAATAGAATATCCTTTATTTGCCGAGAATGCTGTAAATGCGCCTAATTCTACAGAAGAGTATGAAAATCGCAAGGAAACACCCTTAGATACCCCAAGAAAAGCGCAGAAAGAGCCTGTAAAACAGGAGATTATCTATAAAGAACAGCCTGTGAGGAAAATCACGGAAATACGTATTTTCTTTGATGATAATACCTTTGAGATTTTCAGACCCGAAAAATAGTCGTTAGGTTCTTCTCTTATGCTTAATTTGCTGTATCTTTGTTGTTCAAAGAAGAATCTCTCCAATTTAAGATATGAAGAAATTTATTTTAGACCTTACGGTTACCCAAAATGCAAGGTTAAACGATAATTACGTTTTACTAAAGTTAACTCATTCTTCTCCACTGCCGGAAATGCTACCGGGACAATTTGCAGAATTGCGCGTAGACGGATCTTCTACAACTTTCCTTAGACGCCCTATTTCTATCAATTTTGTAGACCAGAAAGCTAATGAGTTATGGTTTCTTATACAAATAGTCGGTGATGGAACCAAACATTTGGCTGAGCTTAGAGTCGGTGATATACTAAATGTGGTATTACCTCTTGGAAATAGCTTCAGCATGCCCGATAGCGCTTCTAGCAAGGTGTTATTAGTTGGTGGTGGAGTTGGTACAGCCCCAATGCTCTATTTAGGCGAGCAATTAGCTCTAAAAGGCATTAAACCTACTTTTCTTTTAGGTGCAAGAAGCAAAAAGGACCTTTTGCAATTAGATCAGTTTGAAATATACGGTGACTTATACACGACAACTGAAGATGGAACACATGGCGAAAAGGGCTATGTTACTCAACATTCTGTCTTAAACAGCTCTGATTTCGACCAAATTTATACTTGTGGTCCTAAGCCAATGATGATGGCTGTGGCAAAATATGCCAAAAGTAAAAATATAACCTGTGAAGTTTCTCTTGAAAACACCATGGCGTGTGGTATAGGTGCTTGCCTCTGCTGTGTGGAAGATACGGACGAGGGGAATGTTTGTGTGTGTAAAGAAGGGCCAGTATTTAATATAAATAAACTATTATGGCAGATTTAAATGTAAATATTGGAGAATTGAAATTAAAGAATCCGGTGATGACTGCATCCGGAACATTTGGTTATGGAGAAGAGTTTGAGGATTTTGTTGATTTAGCGCGAATAGGTAGTATAATTGTAAAGGGGACTACTCTTCACAAACGTGAAGGCAACCCATATCCTCGTATGGCGGAGACTCCCTCAGGTATGCTAAACGCAGTGGGATTACAAAATAAAGGGGTAAAATACTTCGCAGATCACATTTATCCACGCATTAAAGATGTACAGACCGATATTATTGTAAATGTATCGGGTTCGGCTATTGAAGATTATGTGGAAACCGCCGAAATAATTAATGAACTTGACAAAATTTCTGCTATAGAATTGAATATATCATGTCCTAATGTAAAGCAAGGCGGAATGGCTTTTGGTATCTCGGCTAAAGGAGCTGAAGAGGTGACTAAAGCAGTGCGCGCAGTATACGATAAAACATTAATTGTGAAGCTTTCGCCTAATGTGACAGATATCACGGAAATTGCTCTTGCCGTTGAATATGCCGGTGCAAACAGCATATCGCTTATAAATACACTCCTAGGGATGGCTATTGATGCCGAACGCAGGCATCCTTTACTCTCTACCATAACGGGAGGACTATCCGGGCCTGCTGTGAAACCTATTGCCTTACGTATGGTGTGGCAAGTTGCTAATGTAGTAAAAGTTCCTGTCATTGGAATGGGAGGAATAATGAACTGGAAAGATGCAGTGGAATTTATGCTTGCCGGGGCTTCAGCTGTACAAATAGGTACGGCAAATTTCATTGACCCGAGTGTTACAGCAAAGGTTGTTGATGGTATAGATGATTATCTAAATAGACATGGATATAAGTCTGTGCAAGAAATTATCGGTGCACTGGAAGTATAAATGATAACAAAGAAATATCATTCGCACCATATATACATAAAAAATGACATCACTTGTTGATGTCATTTTTTTATGTATTTACATTATAAAAAATCTGTTTATCTTCTCGTTCTATTCGTTTAGTAAATCCGGACGTAACCTTTTTGTCCGTTCAAGAGATTGCTGTAATTCCCACTCTTTAATCTTTGCCTCATGTCCAGAAAGTAAAATATCAGGAACTTTCCAACCTTTATATTCTGCCGGACGAGTATAGACTGGTGCTGCCAATAAATTGTCTTGGAATGAATCGGATAATGCGGATTGCTCGTCGGATATTACCCCCGGGATAATCCGAATAATGGCATCTGCCATGACTGCAGCAGCTAATTCACCACCGGTCAACACGAAATCGCCTATGCTCACTTCTTTAGTGATGAAATGCTCCCTTATCCGGTAGTCTATTCCTTTAAAATGCCCGCAAAGAATAATCAGATTTTTAGTTAGCGATAAGGTATTTGCCATTTTCTGATCAAACTTAGCTCCATCAGGAGTTGTGAAGATCACTTCATCGTATTCACGTTCGGCCTGAAGAGTTTCTATACATCGTTCGATGGGTTCTATTTTCATAACCATTCCGGCAAAACCTCCAAAAGGGTAATCGTCAACCCGGCGATACTTGTCCTCCGTATAGTCTCTTAAGTTGTGAATATATATTTCAGCAAGCCCTTTATCCTGAGCACGTTTCAGAATGGAGCAGTTGAAAAAGCCTTCAATCATTTCGGGTAATACCGTTATAATATCAATACGCATACTATCTTTATTTTTGGCAAAAATACGAATATTCGGGGATAAACCGTATTTTTGTGTTCAAACAATCTGCAATTAACTATGACTGTAAAAGAAACCATTGACCGGCTTCGCTCCGAACTGCATCGGCATAATTATAATTATTATGTATTGAATTCACCAGAAATATCGGATAAAGAATTTGATGATATGATGAGTGAATTGCAGGACTTAGAACGAGAGAATCCTGAATATCAAGATAATAATTCTCCAACAATGCGCGTGGGTAGTGATTTGAATAAGAATTTCACCCAAGTTGAGCATCGATATCCGATGCTTTCGCTAGGTAATACTTATTCGGAAAGTGAAGTTGCCGATTTTTATGAAAGAGTGCAGAAAGGACTGAATGAAGACTTTGAAATCTGTGCGGAACTGAAATATGACGGAACATCAATATCACTGACATACGAAAATGGTAAATTAATACGGGCCGTAACTCGCGGAGATGGAGAAAAAGGTGACGATGTAACGGATAATGTAAAAACTATAAGAACGATTCCGTTGATTTTGCATGGTAACAACTACCCGCCACTTTTTGAAATAAGAGGGGAAATACTCTTGCCATGGGTTGTTTTTGAGAAATTGAATGAAGAACGTGAAGCCCGTGAAGAACCTTTATTCGCCAATCCTCGTAATGCAGCATCTGGGACACTAAAATCTCAAAATTCTTCGGTTGTAGCATCGAGAAAGCTTGATGCTTACCTCTATTACTTACTTGGCGAAGAACTTCCGTATGATGGACATTATGAAAATCTACAGGAAGCTTCAAAATGGGGGTTCAAAATATCAAGCCACATGAAAAAATGTCATAGTTTGGCGGATATTTTTAATTATATTAACTATTGGGATGTTGAAAGAAAGAACTTACCGGTTGCTACCGATGGAATTGTATTAAAAGTGAATAGCATCAGACAGCAAAGAAATTTAGGATTTACCGCCAAGTCTCCACGATGGGCCATTGCTTATAAATTTCAAGCAGAACGCGCACTGACTCGTCTAAATAAAGTGACGTATCAGGTAGGAAGAACGGGAGCAATAACTCCGGTGGCTAACCTGGATCCGGTACAATTGGCTGGAACGGTGGTAAAACGAGCTTCACTCCATAATGCGGATATAATTGAAAATCTTGATTTGCATATAGGTGACATGGTTTATGTAGAAAAAGGTGGAGAGATCATTCCCAAAATAACCGGTGTGGATAAAGATGCCAGAGGAATGCTTTTGGGAGAAAAAGTGAAGTTTATCACCCGGTGTCCGTCATGTGGTAGCAATTTGATACGCTATGAAGGTGAAGCTGCTCATTATTGTACAAATGAGACGGCTTGTCCGCCTCAGATTAAAGGTAAGATAGAGCATTTTATCAGTAGAAAGGCAATGAATATAGATAGTTTGGGACCTGAAAAGGTCGATGCCTTTTATAATTCCCATTTGATAAAAGATGTGGCCGATCTCTATACTTTAACTGTGGAAGATATTAAGCAGCTCGACCGAATGGGACAGAAATCGGCTGAGAACATAATAAATGGTATTGCAAAAAGTAAGGAAGTACCCTTTGAACGTGTATTATTTGCATTGGGAATCCGTTTTGTAGGAGAAACGGTTGCCAAAAAGCTCGCTCGCTCGGTGAAAGACATTGATGAGCTGCAAGATGCTGGTATTGAGATGCTTAAAAACATCGATGAAATCGGCGAAAAAATAGCTCAAAGCATCGTAGCTTATTTTCAAAATGCGGCGAATAGAATACTGGTAGAACGCTTAAAAAGTGTTGGTTTACAGTTTAGTAGGAAAGAAGAAGCCGTTAATTATTCGGATAAGTTATCGGGACAATCGATCGTGATCAGTGGAGTGTTCAGTAAACATTCCAGAGACGAATATAAAGATATTATTGAAAAGCATGGAGGCAAAAATTCAGGAAGTATTTCAGCAAAAACCAGTTTTATTTTGGCTGGGGAGAATATGGGACCTGCAAAACTTGAAAAAGCAGATAAATTGGGGATAAAAATAATTAGCGAAGAGGAGTTTATTGATCTCATCTCCTGACGTTTTTCCAGCTGTAGCTTTTTTAGGGCGTATATTTGCTGGGAAAATCGAAAATATTCGTACTTTTGCGAGTCATTTAATTAGAGATTTCTTATATAGCACTCATGATACAAACAAGATTGAAAGGAATGGGGGTAGCGCTGATTACTCCTTTTAAAGAGGATGAAAGCGTTGATTACGATGCTTTAATGCGATTGGTTGACTATTTACTTCAGAATAATGCCGATTTTTTGTGCGTACTTGGAACCACAGCAGAAACTCCTACGCTAACGGAAGAAGAAAAGAAGAAAATTAAGAAAATGGTCATCGAGCGCGTTAATGGTCGGGTGCCTATTCTGTTGGGTGTGGGTGGCAATAATACCCGGGCTGTTGTGGAAAGTTTGAAAAATGACGATTTCACCGGAGTTGATGCTATTTTATCTGTAGTTCCTTATTACAATAAACCATCTCAAGAAGGTATATATCAGCACTATAAAGCTATTGCTTCGGCAACAGATCTTCCTATCGTACTTTACAATGTTCCGGGGCGTACCGGCGTGAACATGAAAGCTGAAACTACTTTGCGCATTGCACGTGACTTCAAAAATGTGATTGCAATAAAAGAGGCTTCAGGAGATATCTCACAGATGGACGATATAATCAAGAATAAACCGGCTAATTTCGACGTAATTTCGGGTGATGACGGTATTACCTTCCCTCTTATCACTTTGGGTGCTGTGGGCATTATTTCGGTTATTGGCAATGCTTTTCCACGTGAATTCAGTCGCATGGTACGTTTGGCTTTGCAAGGTGACTATGCCAATGCATTGACTATACATCATAAATTTGCCGAACTCTTCAAGCTTTTATTTGTCGACGGTAATCCTGCCGGTGTTAAAGCAATGTTGAATGTGATGGGAATGATTGAAAATAAGCTCCGTTTGCCATTGGTACCTACTCGTATTACTACCTTTGAAGCTATGCGTAATATTCTTAATGAACTTAATATCAAATGCTGATCGGAATTTTCGATAATATATAACAGAAAAAGACATCTAATTAGATGTCTTTTTTTTGTGACCGCGACAGGATTCAAACCTGTAACCGGCTGATCCGTAGTCAGCTACTCTATTCAGTTGAGCTACGCGGCCAATGTTCGTTATCAAAAGTGACCGCGACAGGATTCAAACCTGTAACCGGCTGATCCGTAGTCAGCTACTCTATTCAGTTGAGCTACGCGGCCTTTTGTTTTAACGGCTGCAAAGTTACGGACTTTTTCTTAAAATGCAAGTAATGATCGAACTTTTTTGAATAAAAATCATTCGACAAATCGATAATTAAACAGTTGCCAACCGATGGTTAATCCTACGTTCCACTCGTTTTTAGGTGAGCTATAATGATTTACATAAGCTGATATAGCTCCGAATGGAAGTTTGCATACAAATGAAATTTCACCCAAATATTGAAAGTTAGTAAAGGCTTTGCCATAATATGCTTTATTAGATGTATTTTTTTCTATCGGAAAGATGGGCAAAAATCCATAAAACTCTCCTCTTAGATGAAACATATCGTTGATGGTGTATATTGGTCGGATACCACCTGCTACAAATTGATTGGCTCTGAATGCTTCGTTATACATCAATTTACTGTGGGGAGTCGGTGAAAAATCACTGGCTTGCATCATTGTTGCCGTATAATTTTCTGAAAAGTTCTTTGAGGAATACAGAGCTTCGGTCATCCACCCTAAAGTGAATCTCGGACTGAGTGGATAATATACTTCCTTCTGATAAGAAATTTGCAACCACGATTGACGCTCTTTGAGCGATGAGAGTTGTTCGGAGTTACCGGGAAGAAATTTTTCTTTTCCGTTGAATATTTGCGCTAGTAGCCTTTCATAAGCACCTTTGATGGCATATTGCCGTGAGTCGAGTGTGCTGCCATAGAAACTGATTGATCCTCCGATAAGATTATAGATACTCTGGTCGGAACGGTCTTTATCGAAGTCTATCAGGCTGGATTGATAGTAGCTATCCGTCAGTTTACCCATTCCAAACCCAAACTCAGCCCGTTTATTGGCCAAAAAAGGTAAGGCAAGGATGAGTTTCACAAAACGTTCATCTTTTGAGTTGAATGAAGGCTTGTCGTTCTTGGAGAATAATTTATCTTTTTTATAAAAGTCGAATGTGCTGATGGAGGCAATAAAACGATATGAAGTAGGTATACGTGTCGGAAAATCAATTTTAGCCATAAACTGGGCATTATTATAGATTTTACCGATTTGTCCGTCCAATAAGAACTCTTTAGAGTAGTAATTTAAGTTTTGATACCCTAAACCCAGATAGATTTGATTGGAACTTGTTGTGGAGACACTTCCACCAACGCGTGCCGAGAGGTTATGCTCCATTTTAACCTTCAAATTCAAGTCATACATTTCCGTTTCCGGATTGAACACGGCATGCGGTATAATTTCCGAGATCATATTATCCGCCAACAAACGAAAATAGCCACGCTTCAAATCTTCGTAAGTAAATACATCATCGTCTTTTTCATGAAATTCTTTCTTAATATAAGCTTGTTGCTGTTCGTTCGCTCCATCAATAATGACACGCTGAAAACGAAGTTGCGGCAAGTTGCTTCTATAAACCAAGCGACGAAGACGGATGTTGTCAACGTTTACACGTCGCAGTATTCGACCTTTGATCGAATCCATCAAGCTCATGGCTTTGTTATAGCCATTCTTTTCCAATTCCTCTATTCGGCTAAAGTCCAATAGATTAACGTCATTATATTTAAAGTTCATCAGTATTCCACAAGAATCGGGAAGAGAATAGTCTGTTTTTTGCATGATCATATTTTCCAATTGCCCCATGAGGTCGTTTTCATCGGGTTTGGAAGGATTGGCGGATACCACACTGCCAATGATAATGTCGGGCTTAAAATCCTTTCGCATGACATCGGTCGGAAAATTATTATAGATGCCGCCATCGTATGCCAGAACACCGTTCAGTTCTATAGGTTTAAAGACAAACGGAAAGCTCATGGATGCGCGTACTGCATCTCCCAGATCACCGTCACGGAGAACTATTTGTTTTTTGTCATATACATCGGATGCTATGCAACGAAAAGGAACGAAAAGATCGTCGAAATTACCTTTGCTTGCTGCATTGGCACGTGCAAACATTTCGGTGAATACCAGGTTCATCTGAATGGGATTGACCATACTCCTGGGAAGAAACTGTGACTTGACATGCAATGAGTCTTTAAAGGAGAACCGGATATTGAAAAATTCAGGTGAAGCAAGATCCTTCTTAAAGAAGTACGAATACTTCGATTCTACTTTTCCGGTATACCATCGCTTGAAATCTTCCGATCGCAACAGGGCTTCCATATCATCGGGAGAATATCCCATGGCATATAAAGCTCCGATAATTGCACCCATGGAGGTACCTGCCACATAATCAATGGGTATGTTATTCTCTTCCAATGCTCTGATTATACCAATATGTGTTAAACCCTTTGCTCCGCCGCCACTTAATACAAGCCCGACCTTCTGAGCGTGAACACCCGGCATTATACCGACAAGAAGCAATAATATAATCAGTAGATTTTTTTTCATGTTTAAAATTGATCCTAAAAAGAAGTGATAGTTCCGAAAGTGTATTCACACCCCAAATATAGACATTTGTTTCTAAATGACATGGTTTCGGTAGTGAAAAACGTCAGGTAAAATGCCTTGAAAAAACACGGGGCATTGCAGCATTTTATCAATGCCACAATGCCCCGCAAATATATAGTGTGAATAAAGGACGATATTAGATCAGCTCAATACTTCTTTTTACAAAATTATTCAAAGCTTCTCCTTTCAACATGCCATTTTGAAGCAGAGCAAGATCAATCAACTGACGGATCACTTTGTTTTTAGCGCCGTAGGTTGCATAGATTTCTGCTTTCTTTTGCTTCAAATCTTCCGATTTCTTCGTTAAATCGTTGACTTCGTCTTTCTCTGCAGTAGGAATCTCTTCATCTTTCTTATCTTTCTGCTTGTCTTTCAGTTCTGTAAGGCGATTTTCCACTTCACTGATTTCCTTTTCTATAGGTTCGATGGCCGTAGCACATTCTTGTTCTTCATTGCTGAGAACCTCCTTTACAAGCTTATGATCGGAATTCAATACCAAATTGAACATATCCGGCATTTCACCGTAGAAATTCATACCTCCCTGAATGCTAGCCATTTCTTTCATACGGCGCATGTACTCGCTTTGGGTAATCATTACCGGTGAAGCGTTTTCACCTAATGCTTGTGAAGAAATGCTGAATTCAACTTTCTCAATTTTAGGTAATTGGCTTTTGAATACAGCAGAAAGAGCTTCTTGTTTTTCTGCTTCAAGAGTTTCGGTTTTGCTATCTTCTTTTACTATCAGACTATCGATCACATCGCTGTCTACGCGGGTAAAACGAGACTTCTCGAATTTTTGCTCAAGCATGCTTACCACGGCAATATCCAATTGTCCGTCCATCAACAATACATTGTAGCCCTTGTTTTTGGCAGCTTCAATATAGCTGTACTGCTCGTCTTTGTGATTGGCATACAAGTAGATAAGATTTCCTTCCTTGTCTGTCTGATTGTCTTTGATAAGCGTCTTGTACTCTTCGAATGTGTAGCATTTGCCATCTGTATCGGTGAAAAGGGCAAAATCTTTAGCACGGTCATAGAAATCTTCTTGAGTAAGCATTCCATAGTTGATGAATATCTTAAGATCGTTCCACTTTTCTTCAAACTGCTTACGGTCGCTTTTAAAGATGGATTGTAGGCGGTCGGAAACTTTCTTGGTGATATAAGTCGAGATTTTCTTCACGTTGGAATCACTCTGAAGATAAGAACGGGATACGTTCAATGGTATATCGGGAGAGTCTAGTACTCCATGCAATAATGTCAGGAAGTCGGGCACGATACCTTCTACAGAATCGGTCACATAAACCTGGTTACAATATAGCTGGATCTTGTTTTTGTTTAGTTCGATGTTACTTTTTACTTTCGGGAAGTAGAGGATACCGGTCAGATGGAACGGATAATCTACATTCAGATGAATCCAGAACAACGGTTCATCGGACATAGGATAAAGATCGCGGTAGAACTTCGTATAGTCTTCATCTTTCAACTCACTGGGTTTCAGTGTCCACAACGGATTGCTGTTGTTGATGATGTTATCTTCGGCGGTTTCCACTTGTTTACCGTCTTTCCATTCTTTCTTTTTACCGAAAGCTACCGGGATAGCCAGGAAGCTACAATATTTCTTCAACAACGAAGATACGCGGGCTTCTTCGAGGAATTCTTTGCAGTCATCGTCGATATATAGCACGATATCCGTACCGCGTTCAGCTTTGTCACTGTCTTCGATGGTAAACTCAGGACTACCGTCGCATGTCCATTTTACAGCTTGTGCACCTTCTTTGCATGATTTAGTGATAATTTCCACCTTTTTTGCAACCATAAAAGCCGAATAGAATCCTAAGCCAAAATGTCCGATAATGGCATTGGCGTCATTCTTATACTTTTCCAGGAAGTCATTCGCACCCGAAAAGGCTATCTGGTTGATATACTTATCAATTTCTTCTGCAGTAAGACCGATACCACGGTCGGAAACGGTAATCGTTTCTTTGTCTAATGACACGCGAACGGTCAAATCACCCAATTCACCCTTGTATTCGCCAATAGAAGATAGTGTTTTAAGCTTTTGTGTAGCATCTACTGCATTCGAAACCAACTCACGGAGGAAAATTTCATGATCGCTGTATAAAAACTTCTTGATTACGGGGAATATATTCTCGGTAGTTACCCCAATATTTCCTTTTTGCATACTAGTATTGATGTTTTTAGTTAATATTTTAATTGTTTGTTTATAGAGAGACAAAAAAAATGCCAGTCCTCCACGGACTGACATTTTGACGCTTTATTTTTAATAATGCAAATGAGAGTTTATACTTTTTTCATCTCCAGTTCTTGGCCACCTTCTTTAAGTGACACTTGAATCACGTCGCCTTGTTGCAACTCGGAAGAGACGATAAGCTCGGATAATCCGTCCTCGAGGTAATTCTGAATGGCACGTTTTAAAGGACGGGCACCAAACTGGACATCGTAGCCTTTTGTTGCAATGAAAGATTTGGCTTCATCATTTACTTCCATTTTATAACCCAATGATTCAATGCGGGTATACAAT